>VFQS010002806.1_pt1 | contig 13893 bp, 17 predicted proteins | sample 3512361 | NCBI WGS metagenome assembly VFQS01 (sample SAMN10412375, study PRJNA504923) | tailings metagenome | isolation source: Relicate 1 Philex TSF3 active mining | place: Philippines
TAGTGCCATTATTAGGTGATGTAATGCGAATGCCAGGTTTACCAGCGGTTCCAAATGCAGAACGAATTGATATTGACAACGAAGGAAGAATTACGGGATTGTCTTAATTTTATAAAGAACAGTACGGAAATTCGTGAATCAATCAATTTTTCGTACTGTTCCTCTTTGTTTTTTTGAATCTCCTACAAAAGAATATTCAAATGTATAGGAATTCGCATTGGTAGTCAAAATTTTCATTTGAACTGCTTTTTTCTCTTCTCTATTTTTCGGATGAGTATTTTGCATAATGTATTCACAATCATTCGTCCATCGAACTTTAAACGTGTCAATTTTCCCATCGTAGGTTTCTATTTGAATGGAATCATTACGTTCAAAAGTACTCGTGTATTTTTTACCTTCAATTTCGGTTTCAGAAGTAAATTTTCCCGTTTTAAAATCTTTACAATTGCGTTCTTGATTGTAGCAAGAAGTTAGTAATGTTAGCAAAAGTAAGCTGTAAATTGAATATTGTATTTTAGATTTCATAATTGATCTTGTAATTAATTGTTTTTATCACCATCAAACATACTTTTTACCAATGTGTTAACGCCTTTATAAATTAAAAACATTGCTGTTAAAGCAATAATAATTCCTAATGCTAGTATGTAGGGATATAAAGGATGTTTTTCATTTTTAAACGCACTGTTGATAATCACAGGCCCAAGAAATAACAAAGGCAAAGCACCTGCCAAATATTTTACTCCTTTTGCTAATATGTTTTTGTCTGTTGCCATTATAAATTAATTCGAAGTCCTATACCATTTGAATTCGTAACAAAATTCATTTCGAAATTGTTACCTAAAGTTTTATTTTGTTCTTTTAATCCTTGGTTATACAGGTCAATACTTTCTTGTACTAATTTCTTTCTTCCTGATAAAATTGGAATTGAAATAGCCATTAAACCAACTCCGGCATAAGTAATAACAGTTGGGTATTTCACATCAGAAGTTAATCCCATAATTAAATCAGCAGCAGTTCCTCCAATTCCTAATCCTAATAGAAATCCACCAAGAGACTCCTTAGTTTTTGCTTTTTTGAATAAATGCAACGCTTTTAAATCGGTTTTCATTAAGTTTTTAGTTTCAAAGGAAGATAATTGTACTCCATCTTGAAAAATTTTACCTTCGTTATATTCTAATTTTTGTGCAAATGAGACTGAAAACCCTAATATTGCTACGATTAAAAAGAATTGTTTCATGATATATTTTATTTGTTGTTGATATAAAAATTTACTGCATTTCTAACACTTCCGTGCGATTCTAAAAGTTTTCCAGCCTCTTCATAGCTTACCGGAATTTCATCCATAATCATTCGAGTTCCTCTGTCAATTAATTTAGTATTGCTCAATTGCATATCCACCATTTTGTTTCCTTTTACTTTTCCCAATTGAATCATAGTGGCTGTCGAAATCATATTTAAAACCAACTTCTGAGCCGTTCCAGCTTTCATACGCGAACTTCCGGTTACAAATTCTGGTCCAACCACAACATCAATAGGAAAATTAGCGGTTTTCGATAACGGACTTTCCGCATTGCAACTGATACTTCCGGTGCTGATGTTATTTTGATTGCACATTTCTAAGCCACCAATCACATAAGGTGTAGTTCCCGAAGCGGCAATTCCAACTACAACATCGTTTTCATTGATGTTCCATTGTTGTAAGTCTTTCCAAGCTTGTTCTCGGTCGTCTTCGGCAAATTCTACTGCTTTTCTAATGGCAGTATCGCCACCAGCAATAATTCCGATTACCAAATCAAACGGAACCCCAAAAGTAGGCGGACATTCCGATGCATCAACTATCCCTAAACGCCCAGAAGTTCCTGCGCCAATGTAAAACAAACGACCGCCTTGTTTCATTTTCGAAACAATTTCAGTGACTAGTTTTTCAATTTGAGGTAAGGCTTTTTCAACGGCTAACGGAACGGTTTTGTCTTCATTGTTGATGTTGGTCAACAAATCAGTAACCGACATTTTTTCTAAATGTTCGTATTTTGAAGTTTGTTCGGTAGTCTTGGTAAAATTCATATTATTATTTTAAAACGTGATGTGCCAAAACATTCTGCACGTCATACACATTTACAGATTTATTAAATTGCTTCACCACACTTGGATGTACTTCACTTGAAACCCATATCTTTAATTCGGCTTCTAAGTCAAAAGTTCCTGCAGTTTCTACACTAAAACGTGAGATGCTTTTGTAAGTAATGGATTTGTATTCAATTTTACTGCCTGTAATGCCTTGTTTTTCAACTAAAATTAATCGTTTGTTGGTAAAAATAAAGGTATCGCGAATCAGTTTGAATCCCAATTCGATTTCTTCACCTGTGATTAATAATTTGCCATAATCTTTAACTAAAGTTTCTTGATTTACAGCACCTGCGTTTCCAAGTAAGGCAGAAAAAATTCCCATATATAAAGTTTTAAATGTTCTTCAAATTTAAGTAAAAAGTACTTATGTTTTTTGTTGTTTTATGATTAGTGCGAATGTCCCATTTCAATTATATAAGCCAAAACAAAACCAAATACAATCATCGTAATTTTGGCCAAATTGAATTTGTGTCCTTCATTACTTTCAAAAATAATGGTTGATGAAATATGGAACAAAATTCCCACTACAACTGCTGAGATTTCTTTTGAGAAATGTTGGGCAAAATGCATTTGTTCCGCTAAAAATGTTCCCATCGGAGTCATTAAAGCGAAAGTAAACATAAACGCAAAAATCATCATTTTATTCATTTTCGCATTTACAAAAAATAGGGTCAAAATGATAGCGATAGGTAAGTGGTGAACCGCAATTCCATAGGCTAAATTGTGATTGTTGTGAATAGGAAAACCTTCTAATAAAGCATGAATACACAAACTAATAAACAACAACCAAGGTATCTGATGCAATTCGTTATGTTCGTCTGTATGAACGTGAACGTGTCCATGTTCGGCACCTTTTGAAAAAAATTCTAGTAAGATTTGGAAAAGAATTCCAATCATAATGAAAACGCCAACAGGTAACGTGGCATGCGCTTCTTCGCCTTCGTGAATATGGTTGTGACTTTCACTAAATAACTCAGGAAGTAAGTGTAAAACGGTAAGCGAAAGTAAAAACGCACCACTAAACGCTAACAACAATTTGATGTTTTTCTTTTTTTGTGGTTTTAGTACCAACGCAAACAAAAAGCCAATAATTACGGCTGAAAAGGTGATGATATATTGCATTATTTGAAAATCATAATTAAACGTTCTGATTGATTTTTATAGAATTTTCGCAGTTTATAATCGCCAAAAATGTCTAAAAGATAAATACCGGCTTCCTCCATAATTTTTTCGAAATCTTCTAAACGAAGTGCTTGTACTCTCTCGGTAAAATGATAGTTTTTACCTTCGTCTTCAAACGAAATTTCTTTGAATATATGTCCGTCTTTATAATAACGTTGTATGTGAAAATCAATTCCATCAACCGATTTTACTTCATCAGCCACTAAGTTTTCAATTACAAAATCCGCATTCATAAAATCAATAACCGCAAAACCGGTTTCGGTTAAACTGTTGTGGATGGCTTTGATGGTTTTATAATTATCAGCATCGTCTTCAAAATAGCCAAAACTCGTAAACAAATTGAAAATAGCATCGTATTTTTCGTTACATGTTTCTCGCATGTCGTGCACTTTGAAATGTAGTTTTTCATTAGCAAATTGCGAGGCTTCTTTAATGCTGTTTTCTGATAAATCAATTCCAGTAACATCAAATCCTAAGGAATTCAAATAAATTGCATGACGCCCTTTTCCGCAAGCCAAATCTAGGATTTTAGCATCTTCTGGAAGGTTTAAGTAATGCGTTAAATTGTCCATCAACAATTGCGCTTCTTCGTCATTGCGTTCCTTGTATAAGATGTGATAGTATTTAGTATCAAACCAAGATTCAAACCAGTTTGAGGCAGGTTGATTTCCCATGGATTGTGATTTATTGTTGTTATCTGACATTAATTCTGATTTCGTTTCATTCAAGTAGCAAATTTAATGTATTTTTGCACAAGAATACCCTAATTATTACGATTGCAATTGATTTTTGCAATTGAACTTGAATTTGTAGAATGGAAAATTTTAAAATGACGGCCAAAACCTTCTTTGGTTTTGAAGAAATATTAGCCAAAGAATTACAACTTTTAGGCGCTCAAAAAGTAGAAATAGGAACACGAGTAGTGAGCTTTATGGGCGATAAAGGGTTTATGTACAAAGCCAATTTAGCACTAAGAACAGCTTTAAAAATCTTAAAACCAATAAAAACGTTCAAAGCTTTCAATGATAAAAGTTTGTACGAAGGCATCAAAAAAATTGATTGGTCGGATTATTTAAATGAACACCAAACGTTTTTAGTAGAAACTACCTTGCACTCGGAGCATTTTAATCACAGTCAGTTTGTGGCGTTGAAGACCAAAGATGCTATTGTAGATCAGTTTCGTGAAATAAAAGGCAAACGTCCAAGCATTGACAAAGATTTTCCAGATTTACAAATTCACGTACACATTGATAGAGATACCGTAACCGTTTCGTTGGATACTTCGGGTGCTTCTTTACATCATAGAGGGTATCGAAGTGCTACCAACATTGCGCCAATCAACGAAGTGCTAGCAGCCGGAATGTTGATTTTAGCTGGTTGGGAAGGAAAAAGTCATTTCTTAGATCCGATGTGTGGTTCAGGAACTATTTTAGCGGAAGCGGCGATGATTGCTTGTAATATTCCAGCGAATATCAACCGAAAAGAATTTGCTTTTGAGAAATGGAACGATTGGGATGCCGAATTGTTTGATAATATTTTAGAATCCTTACTAAAGAAAACTCGTGAATTTCATTACACGATTAAAGGATATGACAAAGCGCCAAGTGCGGTTGCTAAAGCAAAAGACAATGTTAGAAACGCCAATTTAGACGAATACATTACCATTTCAAACGAAAATTTCTTCGATTCTAAAAAAGAAACCGAAGGACCACTACACATGGTATTCAATCCGCCTTATGGAGAGCGTTTGGATATTGATATGGAACGTTTTTATAGAGAAATTGGTGATACGTTAAAACAAAATTATCCAAATACCAACGCTTGGTTCATTACTGCCAATTTAGAAGCGTTGAAATTCGTAGGTTTGAAGCCAAGTAGAAAAATTAAACTTTTCAATGGAAAGTTAGAAGCCCGTTTGGTAAAATACGAAATGTACGAAGGCAGTAAAAAAGGGAAATATTTAAGTGAAAAGTAAAAAGTGAAAAGTCATTTTTACAATTCATCAGTTCAACAATTAAACATTATATACAATGAGCAAAAAAGTAAAAGCATTTTTATATAACTTCTTAGGATTTGTGGTGATTTATATACCAACGCTTTATTTAGTAAATATCTTCACTCATTTAAATGGGATATGGATACCGATGACCGCTTTTATGGTAGCGTTATTATTAGCTCCAAAATTTCAAGCGATTAAAACGCATAGTGGAGAAAAAATCTATATGAAGTGGCTTTTTATTAAAGGTGTAAAAGAAATAAAATAAACAAATCCCAAGTATATGTGCTTGGGATTTGTTGTTATAATCAACTTATAGTTTATTTTTTAGTCTTCTTTTTTGATTGTATTGGCGTTACATCTTTTATTACATTTTCTTTTTTTTCATCGTCATTTATGATTTGCTCTTTTACTGTAGAAAAATCAATTAATTTCAAATCTATTTTTCTAATTTGCCTATTCCACATTGTGTGATAATAATAAATTTTTTCTTTAAGATCTGATGATGAAGTAACTTGAGTAGCACTAACAATATCTCCAGGTATATTTTCATTAGGCATTTGTGCCCCTAATGGTATGTTGAAATTATCTAATATTCTGAAAGATTCAATTACAGCTTCTATTGATGTTGATAATGGTCTACATGAAGCTGTAAATGCAGCAGCTCTTACAAATCTAGAAGGAGGGGTAAAATCTCCAGGTAACCCAATTAATCCAGACCCTCCACCTAAAGGATTTAATTCGTAATTGCCAAAAACTTTTTGTTGATTAGGTGTATTGGATAGATTTAAATAATTTCTTTGGTTAATTAGATGCCAATCATAAGTTGGTGAATTAGTAATTACTCCTAAGTAAGGCTCATATATTTTGACTTTTCCTTTATTTACGATTTCAATTATTTTGCTATTTCCACTTTGATCAACAATTTTAAAGTGAAATGGTAAGGCAGCTCCTCCAAATTCTTTATTTTCTACATTGACTACAATAACGTTATTAAGATTTGCAATAGCTTCATCAACAGTTTTGAAAGATGATAACATCCATTGCATTAAATCACCTACACTCATAGATTTAGAAGCATTACTTTTATCATATTCAGCATATTGTGCAAAACCTGGTAAATAATAAACCCCAACATAAAGACCTTCTTCGTTCATTCCATCTGGGCCGTATGGTTGACCATAAGCAGTAAGAGTAACAAAACCATATTTACCTTTCCAATTTTTACCATTGGTTCCTTCTGGTGTTTGTGCTTTAAATTCTTTATTTCTAGGAACTATTAATAATTGATTATGTTGTGCATCATTTAAAGCCCATTCCACAGTTCGTGCTACAACTACACCACCATCTTTTGATAACAATGTAATTCCAGTGCAGGCATAACTTGGAGTTGTGATTAATGAAATCACCATAATTGTGATAATACTATTTTTGAGAAAGGAATTTAATTTCATATTGTCTTTTTAATTTATTCAAATATACAATTAGTAATTATTAAATTGTTATTTTTTTAACGTCTTTATTGGATTTATATCGATTTTTTCAATTAAAATTAAATTAAAAAAAAGAGCAATTATATAGAGACATTAAATTTTATCAAAAAAAAATTCCTCAAATTATTGAGGAATTTAATTATTTCTTATCAGTTGTAGTTTTGTTTTTCTTATAAATCGGAATGAAATAACTCAACGTGTAGTTAAATCCTGCTCCAAATTTTCCATCATACGTTCTATTATAACCTGGTACGAAAAGATTGTCAAAATCATCAGGTTTTTTGTTCGAAACTAAATAGTTCAATCGCACTGAAAATCCTAAATATAAGTTGTTGAATAACTCTGCTTTTATTCCTCCCACAACCTCTAACCAACTTGCGTTTAATCCACTAAATTTTTCTCCAGAAGTTATGATATTTTCACCGTAATAATTTGTTGGGTCATAGATTTTATAACTATTTAAAGTGTGATTAAAACTACTTACACCATAACGCATCCCTACATAAATCATGTTTTCCATATCGAGCCAGTTCTCAAAGGAATTGTAATCAAAACCTACTTTAAAATACGTTCCTTTTGTGGTAAAGTTTAATCGGTCATCGTCTACGGTTTTATCTTCGTTTCCTATTTCTCCAGCAAGGTAAAAACGCTTAGTTAAACGATAATCTCCAACTACTTCAAATCCGCGATAGTCTTTTTCGTAAAACGAACGCGCTATTTTATGTAAATCGGCACCCAAACGTAATCCATAGCGTTCAGGGTACATAACTTTTGTAGTGTCTTTAGTTTGTGCACTTACCAATAAAGAAACACACAACAAACTCCAACTAAAAATATATTTTAATGTGTACTTCATTTTCGGTTTCTATATTTGGTTGAGAAATTACAATGTTTTGAATCCAATTATTGGTATCTGGAGTTAAAACAGTTCCATCTGTAGTGTTGAGTTGAAATGTCATTTTATATCCGCAAGCACGAGAAATATAAACTTCTTGAGTTGCGTAATTAAATGTAATTTCATCAAGATTATCATTAGTAATATCCGAATCATCTCCATTTGCTGTAAAATGTAATGTAGTTTGGATATCATTGGTTCTTATAGGTACTTGAATTTCGCTAACACCGTTGAATACAAAACCTTCCGTTTGGCCTGATTCTGTAACTTTTAAATTGGTTACATTTTTTAAAGTATTTGGGTTGGCATTATCATAAAACTCAATAATTACTCTTGGAGTAGTAGGAGTTCCATCGGCACAAATATCATCTTTTTCGCAGTTCCAAAACGAAACAACCAAAAGCAAGGATAGTGTTATAAAAACTATTTTTTTCATATTTATCTTTTTTCTAAAAGAACCACGTTTTCCACATGATGCGTTTGTGGGAACATATCCACAGGACGCACGCGAACTACTTTATATTTTTCATCCATTAAAGCCAAATCACGCGCTTGTGTTGCTGAATTACAACTTACATATACAATTTTTGGCACATCCGTTTTCAATAACATTTCTACCACATCTTTGTGCATTCCGTCTCTTGGTGGGTCGGTGATGATAACATCAGGTTGTCCGTGTTGGTTGATGAATTCGTCGTTGAAAACGTTTTTCATATCACCTACATAAAACTCACAATTCGTAATGTTATTGCGTTCAGCGTTAGCTTTAGCATCAATAATGGCTTCTGGAACGGCTTCAACACCAATTACTTTCTTCGCTTTTTTCGATACGAATTGTGCAATAGTTCCAGTTCCTGTATATAAATCGTAAACCGTTTCGTTCCCGGTTAAACCAGCAAATTCTCTGGTAATTTTGTACAATTCATACGCTTGATCAGAATTGGTTTGATAGAACGATTTCGCATTAATACTAAAATGCAAACCTTCCATTTCTTCCAAAATATAATCACGACCTTTAAACAAAATAATGTCTTGGTCATACAACGTATCATTCAATTTTTGATTGATAACATATTGTAACGATGTAATTTGAGGAAAACGTTCTGCTAAGAAGTTCATCATCAATTCGATACCGTTTTTATCGTTTTCATAAAACTGAATCAATACCATGATTTCACCCGTTGAAGCCGTACGAATCATCAATGTTCGCAACAAACCTTCCACAGCTCTAGCATTGAAGAACGTTAGGTTGTTCTCGTTTGCAAATCGTTTGATTTCATTGCGAATTTCGTTAGATGGATCTTCTTGTAAATGACATTTTTCAATATCTAAAATCTTATCCCACATTCTTGGAATATGAAATCCTAATGCATTTTTATTGTCAAATTCAGTTCCCGATTGAATTTCCACATCGGTCATCCAACGCGCATTCGAGAAACCAAATTCCATTTTATTTCGGTAGAATAATTGCTTTTCAGAACCTAAAATCGACTCAAATTCTGGTAATTCAATTTTACCAATTCGCTTTAAATTGTTAAATACTTCCTGATTTTTATAGAACAACTGTTGGCTGTATTTCATGTTTTGCCACTTACAACCGCCACAAGCCCCAAAATGGGCACAAACAGTTTCAATTCTATGCTCAGAAAATTCATGAAATTTTATAGCTTTACCTTCGTAGTAGGCTTTTCTTTTCTTCATCGTTTGTACATCTACCACATCGCCCGGTACTACATTTGGAAGAAATATTACTTTACCATCAGGAGCTTTTGCTACCGATACACCTTTTGCACCTGCATCAAGGATTTTTACGTTTTCGAATACGATTTTTTCTGTTCTCTTTTTTCCCATGAGGCAAAAATAAGAATTGTTCAGTGGATTTGATATTATTTTTTACTTTTATACCAAATTATTACCATGAAAACCCACTTAGCTTTACTTCGCGGAATTAATGTTTCCGGTCATAACATGATTAAAATGGACGTTTTGAAAACGCTTTTAGAAAATGCAGGATTTCAAAATGTACGCACTTATATTCAATCAGGAAACGTTTTTATAGATTCAGAAGAAGAACATGGCGCGAGTGTTGGGTTTAAAATCAAACAAGAAATTTTCAAAGAATTAGGATTGGAAGTTCCAGTGGTGGTTATCGGTAAAGAAGATTTGGAAGCGTGTTTTAAAAACAATCCGTATCTAAAAGAAAAAGAGTGTGATACTAAGAAATTGTACGTGGCCTTTCTTTCTAAAGAATTACAAGGAAGCGCCATCAACGATTTAAAAATAAGTCAATTCAAACCCGACGAAGCAGTAATTGATAAAAGCAGAATCTACATCAAATACGCTGTAGGAGCCGGAAAAACAAGATTAGATCAAAAGTATATTGAGAAGAAACTCAATCTTGTTGCAACAATTAGAAATTGGAATACGGTTACGACTTTATTAGAAATGTTTGATTAAGAGTTGAGAGCTAGAAGTGTAGAGTTTAGAGTATTTTTCTTCCAGCATCCAACTTCCATCTTCCAACAAAATTTACTACTTTTGCAATCGGTTGATTTCTCACCATTAAGAAGGAATTGCGATGTAACAATCAACAACAAAATTTTATGTCAGTTTTAGAAAGAATGACTTCAGCTGAAGCAATTGCATTAGAAGACAAACACGGTGCACACAATTATCATCCACTACCTGTAGTTTTAAGTAGAGGAGAAGGCGTTTATGTATGGGATGTAGAAGGAAAGAAATATTACGATTTTCTTTCGGCATATTCTGCGGTAAATCAAGGACATTGTCATCCAAAAATTGTAGGAGCAATGGTAGAGCAAGCAAAAACGTTAACTTTAACATCAAGAGCATTTTACAACGATAAATTAGGGGTTTACGAACAATTTGTAACCAACTATTTCGGATTTGATAAAGTATTACCAATGAACACAGGAGCTGAAGCAGTGGAAACCGCTTTAAAATTGTGTAGAAAATGGGCTTACGAGAAAAAAGGAATCAACGAAAATGATGCTCAAATTATCGTTTGTGATGGTAATTTCCACGGAAGAACGACAACAATCATTTCATTCTCAAACGACGAAAACGCACGTAAAAACTTCGGACCTTATACTGCTGGATTTATTAGCATTCCTTATGATGATATAGAAGCATTAGAAAAAGCAGTGAATTCATCAAAAAACATTGCAGGATTCTTAGTAGAACCTATTCAAGGTGAAGCTGGAGTTTACACGCCTTCTGAAGATTTTATTAAGAAAGCAAAAGCTATTTGTGAAGCAAACAATGTTTTATTCATTGCAGACGAAGTACAAACAGGTATTGCCAGAACAGGTTCGTTATTAGCGGTTTGTGGAAATTGTACTTGTGAAGCAAAATGTGAAAAACAATCGACTTATACGCAACCTGATATTTTAATATTAGGAAAAGCATTATCAGGTGGTGCTTATCCTGTTTCAGCGGTTTTGGCAAACGATAACATTATGAATGTCATCAAACCAGGTCAACATGGTTCTACTTTTGGAGGAAATCCAGTAGCGGCTGCGGTTGCAATGGCAGCTTTAGATGTGGTTTCAGAAGAAAACTTAGCTCAAAACGCTAGAAAATTAGGGAAAATCTTCCGTGAAGAATTGGGTAAATTTATCGAAACCTCAAATATTGCTACTTTAGTAAGAGGAAAAGGATTATTAAACGCTGTTGTAATTAACGACACTGAAGAAAGTGATACGGCTTGGAATATTTGTGTTCGTTTAGCTGAAAACGGTTTGTTAGCAAAACCAACTCATGGAAACATCATTCGCTTTGCTCCACCTTTAGTTATGAACGAAGAGCAATTGAGAGAATGTGTAGCTATTATTATTAATACTTTAAAAGAATTTGAAAAATAATATGGAACAAAATTTAGAATTAAATCAATTGGCAAAAGAAGCATTGAGAGAAGGTTCAAAGTGGACATTCTTTTTATCAATTGTAGGATTTATTGGAGTTGGATTAATGCTTTTAGCAGCTATTTTTATAACCATTTCATTATCTGATTTGCCTGATGAAGCAGTAGGTTTAGGCCCATTTGGTTTTATGAAAAATTTCCTTTCATTATTTTACTTTTTAATGGCAGGTCTTTATTTTATACCAATGTATTATTTGTATAAATATTCATCTAATATGAAGACTGCTCTTCAATTTAATGATAGTAATTTAGTAGCTGATGCTTTTGTGAATTTGAAATCACATCACAAATTTTTAGGCATATCTGTTATTGTAATTCTATCTTTATATCTGTTGATTTTAATAGGAGGTATATTTGCTATTGCTGCTTCAGCAGCATTTTAAATAAAAAAAATCCCGATTTTAATTAAAATCGGGATTTTTACTTTTTAGGAGAACTGTTACATTCCACCCATTTGTTTTTGGAATTCTTCCATAGTTACTTTAGTAAAACCTTCACCTACTTTAAAAGCATCTGCAGAAACTTCTTTTGAAAATTTTACAGCTTTCATATTCATATCCCCTTGAGCAGTTTTAACTGTCATTTCTAAAGGATAGCCTGTAAGTTTAACTTTTGCATCTGCTTTTTGAACTTGAGGAGCAATAGCATCTGTAATGTAAAAAATACTTGTTGATCCATCATTCATAGTAACTGTAGCTTTATAACATTTAAAACCTACAATTTCTTTAGTGTCTTTTTTATCATAAACAATGTCTTTTGCATTATCTAAATTACTTAATCCATTGTTGTTTTTTGAAGCAGCATCACCAGCATCAGTAATTTCATATTTCATACCCATAACTTCAACAGTCATTTTAGAATCTTTTTCATTTCCAACAGGTACAATTGTTTTCATTAACATCATGCCACCCATCATACTCATATCAGTAGCTTGTGTTTTTTCATTAAAATTAACTGTAATTGTACTTTCTCCCATTGCAGCCATTTCTTCTGATGCACCAGGCATTGTCATGCTATAAGTTACAGAACCACTTTTTAATGCATTTTGTGCATTCATTGAAACACCCGCAACTAAAAATAAGGCGAATGCGATTTTAATTATTTTCTTCATTTGTAAGGATTTTATTTTTGTAAATGTATTAAATAAATTTTCTAATGAAAAAAAATAATCAATATTGTTAATTATGGAGGTTAATAAAAAAAAATACCGAGCTAAACTCGGTATTGATTTTTAATTCTTTTTGATAAAACTTTCGGAATATTTTTCTCCTCCATTAGTTTCAATCATTAAAATATAATATCCTTCTGTTAGGTCTGATACACTAAAACTTGAATCGGTAAGTTTGATGTTTTTCACAACCTTTCCTAAAGTTGAAATGATTGATATGTTTTTAATGTTTAATAACTCAATATTTGAAAGCGTAATTATATCAGATGTTGGGTTTGGATAAAGAATAATTTTTGAATTTCCATTGTTTGCCAAACTTAATGGACTAGATCCTTCAATAACGGATAAAGCTTCATTGATATTCGGGTTGTTAATAACATCAACTACTCCTGAAGGCCATATAATTACAACTTGTGTTATTTCAGTAGCAGTTCCAATACCAAAGTGAGCGTTTAATGTACTCATATGCTTAAATCCTTCTCCACTTCTAATATCTCTAATTTGTTTTCCCCAAGCTCCATAAATTTCAACTCGAGCACCAATTCCATTTCTATTACTTTGGATTCCTTGAAGATTTACTTTAATCCAGTTGTTTCCATTTGGAACTGCATAACGAATAGTAGTACCATTTTGAAAATCTAAAAATCCATCATTATTCAAATCACCAATAGCTGATACTGATAAACCTGTATATGTTACTGGAGCAAAAGTATTGTTTCCTTGATTGAACATAATCTTATTTCCTCCACCTAAAACGTCTATTTTACCATCGTTATCAAAATCGTACGCAACATTATCAATATTAGTTGAGCTATTTGTATCCCATCCAGAACCAGTAGTGATATTTAAATATGCTTCTTCAACACTATTTGAAGTATTTAATTCGTTTCTAAAGAACTTATGTGTTCCCGCACTCGCTGTGATGATGATGTCCATATCTCCATCATTATCAAAGTCTGCAATTGCTGATGACCAAGTTTGAATAGGAGTAATATTGATTCCTGCAATAGCCGAAATATTTGTGTATGCACCATTTCCATCATTGCGATATAATTCACAAGGAGGTCCTGAACATTTTGAAACAAAAAC
>VFQS010002808.1_pt1 | contig 13886 bp, 14 predicted proteins | sample 3512361 | NCBI WGS metagenome assembly VFQS01 (sample SAMN10412375, study PRJNA504923) | tailings metagenome | isolation source: Relicate 1 Philex TSF3 active mining | place: Philippines
TCAGGGCTTGCGTCACGATGGCGTGCGTTTTGGCGCCTTTGATATGGGCCACAAAGCCCACACCACAAGCATCGTGTTCTTGGGTGGGGTCATACAGACCCGTTTGTTGCAAAGATGATTTTTCGGCAGCCGAAGTCATGGCGCACTCCTAAAGAAAATTCGCGGGAAAGAGAGCATATTGCATTGCAACAAAAATGCCAAGAAAAATAATTGGGGTCAGATGAACATTATTTTCTTGTTTTTTCAAAATTCAATTAATTGGGGACAGATCAAAATTGAGTCAAAAAGAATTCACATTGATGATATTTTTCACCTAATTTCGGCTTCAAAGTGGTTTTTTGAACGGCCTGCCCGCCTTTTTTGGCAGGATGGGCGTCTGAGTTGTCTTCTGTAAAGACTTTAAAAACTCAGGTCGACCCACGACTCGGCTCTTCAAAACCGACTCAGTGAGGTCTTTTTGGATGGAAGCAGAAAGCCCACCCGCGACAAATTCTGCATAAGCAGCCTCTCTGGAAAAAGGCGTGTTACCCAAGCCCCAATAAAGGGCATGCGGCGTCACCAATTTGTCGATTTTTTGACCAATCAGGTGCTTGTAACTGGACCAATTGAAATCTTCTGCAGCTTCAGCCACCCCTGCCCTGACGGGGTTCAAATCAATGTAGGCCATGCATGTGAGGAGATAGGCCTCCGAATCAATCACCGAAGATTTGTAACGGCCTTCCCACAAAGTGCCGCTTCGTTTGTGGCGTTGGTTGAAGTAACGCACATAAGTTCTGCCAACTGCCTGCATCATCAAGGACATGGCCTCATCGCTTGGCGGCGTGAGCAGCATGTGAAAGTGATTGTCGAGCAACACATACGCATTCACAGCCACTTTATGGCGCTGCGATTCCTCCAGCCACAGGCTGTAAAGCATCTTGCGATCGGCCTCGTCCAACACAATGGACTGGCGATTGTTCCCCCGCTGAATGACGTGATGCGGGTAACCAGGAAGGGCTAAACGAGGATGACGGGCCATGCCTGAATGCTAACCCGAAAGAAATTAATGTTGATCTGACCCCAATTAAGGGTAACGCGATGCAAGGGATTGGGTGAGGCCAAATTCGGTCAGGAGAGCTTGGAGGCGGTCAGCGGCGCCAGCTTTGGGACGGCCGGTGTAGCGGGCCAGGATAAGTTCGTTTTTCATGCTGTGCTCCCAACCGACCAGCTCGGTGACGGTGACGGTGTATCCTTTGGACTCTAGGTACAAGCAGCGCAATACATTGGTGAGTTGGCTGCCAATTTCGCGAGTGTGTAGAGGGTGACGCCAAAGTTCGGCCAAGGGGGTGCGAGACAAATTCAGGGCTTTGTTTTGGCGCAGCTTGGAGGCTACTTCGGCTTGGCAACAGGGGACCAAAACCATGGCGCGGGCTTTTTTCAGCAACCCAAATGCGATGGCATCGTCGGTGGCTGTGTCGCAGGCATGCAAAGCGGTGACCACATCGATTTGCGCGGGCATTTGATAAGACTGAGATGACTCGGCCACCGAGGTGTTCAAGAAGACCATGCGCTTGAAGTCCAAGCGCTGCGCCAATGCGCGTGAGGCCTCGACCAATTCGGCCCGAGTTTCAATGCCGTAAATATGCCCTTGCGACAAGGCCTTGAAAAACAAGTCGTAGACGATGAAACCTAAATAAGACTTGCCAGCGCCATGATCGGCCAGGGTCAAGCCATGCATTGGCGCAGCTCCGACAACGCCATCACCAACAAGCCCTGAATCACCTAATTTTGAAGCCTTAGCAGCGTCTTCCTCAGAAAGCGCCTTCAGAATTTTTTCAATGAACTGGAACAAGTGCAAAACCTGTTTGAGCTTGCGTCGCGAATCTTGATTCAGCTTGCCGTCTCGCGTCAGGATGTGCAGTTCTTTCAGCAACTCGATCGATTGCCCTGGACGCAACTCAAGGTCCAACGGTTTGGCGACATCGGACTTGGCATTATTTTTTTTCATTGTTCTCATTCTGAGGCCATGACGGCCCCACATTCAAGTCTTGCCACCCCTGAACACCCAATCGGGTCATGGTGGCCATGTTGGCTTCAAAGATATCTTCTGCATCGGGAAATGCAGCTACCGCCCGGTCTATGCTGGCTTCGCGAATGAAGTGCAAAGTTGGGTAAGGCGAACGGTTGGTAAAGTTGGTGATGTCGTCTTGATCGGTTCCAGCAAATTGGTAAAGCGGATGAAAACTCGCAATTTGAATCACACCTTCCAAATCAAGTGCCACCAGGCAATCGTCGGCCACGTTCAAGAAATCGTTGTAATCGTAAAAGTCTTGCAGTAAATTTTGAATCACCAACACGGTGGTGTCGCGCACCGAAGCATCAAGCGCGACCAAGTCACGTAACTCGCGCAGTAAATCGTCACGCAAAGTTTCCAAATCATCGGCAGCACTGACCGCGCAGTGCACTTGTCCTTTGACATACACCGATTTGGCAAACGGACACAAATTCAAACCGATCACCGCGCGCTCCAACCAGCGCAAGGTGTCTTGCACCATCACTTCTGCACTGACTTTGTTCATCCAGCTTCCTTTTGAAAACGCAATGCCTTGGCGATCAAGAATGACAAGATCCAACCTCCGACGCAACACAAACCGGTTGCCATCCAGGTCCATTGCCAACCGCCTACTTGCGAGGCCAACCATGCCACAGCGGGTGGGCCTGCGAATTGACCAGCTGCCGAGCATTGTTGCATCCAACCCACCGTGGTCGACACATTTCGCTCATGCGGTGCCAAGCGCACCGCCAATGAGAACAAAGTACCCGGCACCAAACCGCCACAACCAGAAAAGATCAACACACCAAGGTAACGCAACCAGGTTGCAGAAGACGTCAAATCAGAAAATGCCAAGAACGAGCCCAAAGCCATGGCACCAAATCCCATGCTCAGCAAGACACTGGGTTGAAGGCCCTTTTGCAACATGCGCCCAGAAGACATATTGCCCGCCATGTTGACAGCAGCAGCCAGGGCAGTGAGCATCCCCAAAGCAAGCCCTGTTAAACCTGATTGTGTGTAGATCGAAGGCAAAAAACCCACCACTGCCAACCACTGCCCCGAATACATGGCAAAACTCAAAGCCACCAGCCAAGGGCCAGATGCCGATAAAGTTTCACGCAGGCGTTGTGGCCATGCAATTTGCAATGCACTTGAAGATGAATGCGCTGAGTGTTGCATTGCCAACACCGCATCTGCAGGTACCACGCGCCACAAAACCAAGGCCATGAGCCAAGACAGCACAGCAAACACACACCACCAAGTTTGCCAACCCCAGACCGGCAACCACAAGGGCCCCACCAACAAGGTCAATGCCGTGCCTGCAGGCATGTAAGCCCCCCAATAACCCAAGAGTTTGCGAACCTGCTGTTCGCTGACCAATTTTCGAATAAGGCCTGGTGCAGGCAAAGTGACCCACAAGAAACCAAGTCCTTCAAGTGCGCGCCACAACATCAAGGTAGCAGCACTTTGCGCAAGCGCACCCATGGCACTGGCCACCCCCAATACCAGCAGGCCCATCAACATGCTGCGTCGCAGGCCAATGCCATCGGCCGACAAACCCACCGCCAATGCCAAGCTCATGCCCGCCAACTGCACCAAGGACAACAAAAAACCAGCCTGCATCAAGCTCATGTCCAAGCTGGCACTTAATTCAGGCAAGGCGGGCGGCAGTTTGCCAATTTGCAATGCTGCCACCACACCCGCAAAAATCACAATCAGTGCAGCAGACTGAGACGACTTCGCAGCAGTCGAATGCATTGCGCTCATGCCAACAGCCGACGCCCCGTTAAGCGTTCATGCTCTTTAGCGGCATAACGATCTGTCATGCCTGCAATGTAATCGGCTACAGCACGAGGCGTTTCTTGGCGTGCATAAAAATCGGGGGACATTTCTTTCGGGCTGGCAAGGTAGGCCTCAAACAACTCACGCACCACCACCTGCGCTTGCGCCGTGGTTTCCATCACTTGCGGATGACGGTAAAGGTGCTTGAACAAAAAAGATTTCATGGCTTGAACCTGCTGTGCCATGGCCTCACCAAATGCCACCAAAGGTCCCAGCAAACGCGCTTCATCGGCACTTTTCGGCTGCTGCCACTGCAAGGCTGCACGCGTGGTGTCGATCACATCGTAAACCTGATCACTCAGCATGCGGCGAATGGTCTCATACAGCAGTCGACGTGATTTGTTGGCATCGGCCAAATTGGCATGGGCTTGTAGCGTGATGTCTTTGTAGTGTGCAAACAAAGGCACTTCTTCCATTTGAGACAAGGTGAGCAATCCAGAACGCACGCCATCGTCGATGTCGTGTGCGTTGTACGCAATGGCGTCGGCCAAGTTGCACAACTGGGCCTCCAGACTAGGCTGTGTGCCCATTAAAAACCGATGGGCCACACCCCCAGGTTCTTGCGCTTCAATCAACAGTGCATTGCGCCGCGCGCAGTGCTTCAAAATGCCCTCGCGCGTTTCAAAACTGAGGTTCAAACCATCAAAATCGGGATAGCGCTCTTCCAAATGGTCTACCACGCGCAAACTCTGCAAGTTGTGCTCAAATCCGCCATGGTCTTGCATGCACTCGTTCAAAGTGTCTTGACCGGCATGACCAAAAGGCGTGTGTCCCAAATCGTGTGCCAGCGCAATCGCTTCCACCAAGTCTTCATTCAAACCCAAAGAACGCGCAATGGACCGACCCAACTGAGCCACTTCCAAAGAGTGCGTGAGCCGTGTCCGAAACAAATCACCTTCGTGATTGAGAAAAACTTGGGTCTTGTAAACCAAGCGCCGAAAGGCCGTCGAATGGACGATGCGATCGCGGTCGCGTTGAAAATCATTGCGCGTGGGTGCAGGCACCTCAGGGTGCCGCCGACCACGCGATTGATCGGCATGACATGCGTAAAGTTCAAGCACAGCAACGATCGATGACAGCGCGCACCATGGCTTCTGGCGCGGCGCTCACACGCGCTTTGCCAGGCCCTTCAATGAGAACAAACTGGATATCGCCTGCCACAGATTTTTTATCGTGCAACATCAGCGCCAAGTATTGCCCAGCATTGTCTTGCGCACTCAAAACTGGCCCCTTGATAGGCAGGCCTGCTTGGGCAATCAGATGGGTTAAACGCGCCACAAAAGCGGCATCAATCAAACCCAGCGCTTCTGACAAATGAGCCGCCATCACCATGCCACAGCCTACGGCTTCGCCGTGCAACCATTCGCCATATCCCAGGCCCGCTTCAATGGCATGGCCAAAGGTATGGCCGAAATTGAGGATGGCGCGCAAGCCTGCTTCACGCTCATCTTGCCCCACCACATGCGCTTTGATCTCGCAACTGCGCTTGACTGCATGCGCCATGACCGAAGGATCACAGGCTTTCAAAGACTCGACATTGGCTTCGATCCATTCAAAAAACGCCATGTCGGCAATGGGGCCATATTTGATGATTTCGGCCAAACCCGCGCTCAACTCGCGGGCAGGCAAGGTTTGCAAAACCGCCAAATCGCACACCACCCTTTGGGGTTGGTAAAACGCGCCAATCATGTTTTTGCCCAGCGGGTGATTGATGGCTGTTTTGCCGCCCACCGATGAATCCACTTGCGCCAACAAAGTGGTGGGCACTTGAACAAATGGCACACCGCGCATGAAACTGGCCGCTGCAAATCCAGTCATGTCGCCCACGACACCCCCGCCCAACGCAAACAACACCGTTTTGCGATCACACGCTTGCCCCAGTAAGGTGTCAAAAACAGTGTTCAAAGTAACCCAGTCTTTGTGGGCCTCACCATCGGGCAAATGCACCGTGTGAATGACTTTGTAATGGGATGACAAAGCTTGTTTGAGCGTAGCTTCGTACAAAGGCGCGACAGTGGTATTGCTCACAATCAGCGCTGCTGCAGCCTTAGGCAAATGCGCATAGCTTTCGGCTTGTGCCAACAATTTTTCGCCTATGAGAATGTCGTAACTGCGGTCTGCCAAATCGATGCGGACCACCTGCGGCGGCTGGGTTGTGCTGTTCATAAATGGCGTCAAGGATGGTGAGGTGTGTGGGTATCAAAACCTTGCAGGTCTAACTCTGCAATGATGGCATTGAGCAATCGGTTGATGCTAGGCCGGCCTGTGTCAAAGACATAGTGTGCAGTCTCTTTGTAAAACGGATCGCGGATTTGGAACAGATTGCGCAATTTTTCAAGCGGGTCATTGACCTGCAAGAGTGGTCTCTGAAGGTCATGCTTGAGCCGTCTGAACACCTCTTCGGGCGTGGACCTTAAATAAACCACCTTGCCGCGCGTGTGCAAATTCTGCCGATTGGCTTCACGCAAGACCGAGCCACCGCCTGTGGACAAAATGCCATGATGGTGTTTGCTTAAATCGTCGATGACGCTTTGCTCAATGTCGCGAAAGCGCTCTTCACCCTCGCGGTCAAAAAACTCACGAATTGAGCACCCTAAACGTTGCTCAATGACGTTGTCAGAATCTAAAAAAGGCAAGCCAAGGCGACGCCCCATCTGTCTGCCGATGGTCGTTTTGCCAGATCCCGGGAGGCCAACAAAAATAATGAGCAAAAGTAGAAATTCAAGGAACGATTGAGCCTCTAAGTGTATTCGAGGCGGCGGGAGGCAAATTGTCAGCCAGCACTCTTGGGGTGACAAAGATGAGCAACTCCGTTTTTCGCTGTGTGGTTTGCTCGTTTTGGAACAGACGCCCTAGCATCGGAAGACTGGCCAAACCGGGTACCCGCGCCTCATCTTGCTTGTCGGCTGACTCCAAAATGCCACCAATGACCACCGTTCCCCCGTTGTCGACCAAAACTTGGGTTTTGACATGCTTGGTATTGATGGCAAAGCCGGCTGACGTGGTCTGCCCCACGCTGTCCTTGGCAATGTCGAGTTCGAGCACCACCGCCCCTTCTGGGGTAATTTGCGGGGTCACTTCCAATTTGAGATTGGCCTTGCGAAAGGCGATGGAAGCCGCACCATTGCCATTGTTGACTTGGTACGGCAACTCGGTGCCCTGCTCAATGGAGGCTTTGGTTTGATTGGCCGTGACCACACGAGGGCTGGCAACGACTTTGCCTTTGCCATCGGCCTCTAAAGCAGAGATTTCCAAATTGATGAATTGATAGGCTGCGGCATTGAACAAAGACACCGCAAAATTGGCCGGTGGGTACAAGGCCTGGCCTGCTGGACCCGCAGGCAAATTGAGCCAATAGTCTGGCTGAACACCGCCAGCATTGGCCAAGCCCTGACCACCGATTGCCACATTGACCGGCTTGGCTGAAGCCGACCAAGGGGCAGCAAAGCTGCTGGCATAAGCCCCGCCTAAGCGAATGCCCAGGGACTTGCCGAATTGCTCTTCGGCTTCCACAATTTTGGCTTCAATCATGACTTGTCGAACCGGAATGTCGAGCCACTGAATGACTTCCTTGATTTGCTTGAGCGCACCGGGGGTGTCCAAAAAGAACAATTGATTGGTGCGCGGCTCGGCCATCACAGAGCCACGCGCACTGAGCCAACGCGAGCCCGTTGCACCCACACCGCCGCCAGAAGATTGCAAGCGCTGAGAGATGTCCAAGGCTTTGGCATATTTCAATGTAACGCCCCAGGCTTGCAGGGTCTCGGTGACATCTGCGCGCGAGTTGATCCACAACACGCCCTCCTTGGCCGTGAGCGCCAAACCTTTGGACTGCACCACCACATCCATGGCTTCTCGCCACGTCATGTCTTTGAGATGCAAAGTGACGGGCCCACCCACGCCATCGGCCACGATCAAATTGTGTTGCCCAATTTCGGCCAAAGTTTGCAGCAAGGCTTTGACCTCCATGTTTTGAAAGGTCCATTTCAACTTTTCATCGGCAGCTTGAACAGGCCACGCCAAAGAGGTCGCGTACCCAAGCCACAAGAGCCTTTGAATCACATTCATTTTCATCATGGCTGACCACCCTCCCAACTTAAGCGCACGTCTGGCAAGCCCTGGCCAGAACTGAGCCACAGGCCCTGTGCATCAACATGCCGCACCATGCTTTGCTCTTTGCCCAACAACTGTCCGGAACGAATTAAACGGATTTCGGAGCCTGCACGAACCCATGCCCAATCTGACTCGCCCCTGCCTGCCAGCGCACCTTGCGCAGACCCTGACAAACGCATTTGAGTTTGGCTGTGATCTGGCAATACATGCACCAAAGTTGGCACAGCTTGGGCAATTGGCACGGCAGTGACGGCTTGTGATTGCAACGCCACCCCTGTGTCTGTGAACGCGTCTTGCGAATCCCACAGCAAGGCGATGTGCCCTTCCAGTGCATATTGCCCATCGGGCAACAAGCGGTAAACCCATGACAACCAAAGGCCGTTTTGAAACAATTGGTTCAGCGCCTGCCAAAAGGCGTGGGTGGCCCACTCTGAACCACGCACATTGAACTTGAGGGACGAGCCTTCGTAACCATGCTGCGCAGACTCTGGTGTTGATTTGAGTTGAATGACATGCAAGCTGCGCCCATGCGCCATTTGTTGCAGAAGACTGAGCAAAGACAGCCTCAGGGCTGAATTGGGCCAAGCCAGTATGAGATCGTCGATTTGCGCCTGCTGCTGGGAGGTGACTGCGCGCAATTGCGTCAGACTGGTTTGCATGGACAATGCATGCTTGTATTGCTGCAGTTGGTGCACGGCTTCTTTTTGTGCAAGCGTCTGCTGTGCATGCCATTGAAAAGAAGGCACTGGCAACGCAGCCCATGAAACAAGGAATTGCCAACCCACCCAAACCACACCGCATGAACACAAGCTCACAAGCAAAGCTCGCAAGCAGCGTGAGAGCGGTGATGAAAAAAGTTTTTGATTTTGCCAACGCAGGGCGAGCTCAGGCGCAGTGCTGTAACAAAAGCGGATCAGCAGCCCCACACGCCAGAACTCAAATTTTGAGGTGTTCATTGGCCACCCTCCGATGGCGCTTTTATTTCGGCCTGGAGTTGAAAAACAAGCCCTTTGCGCTGACCTGCACTTTTGTCTGCAGATTCAGATTGCATTTGCATCACGACTGGTGCTTGATGCCAGCGTCCAAAGCGATTCAAGGTGTGCATCAAGTTGTCGAGGTCAATGGGCTGACTTGCAACACCCTCCCATGCAAATTTTCCTTGCAACCAATGCTGCGATTGCAGCTTGACCATGCCAGGTGTGCTGCCCAATCGACTTAACAACCACAACGCTTGGACCTCGGTGACATCTTCACGCAAGGACTGACGATGCTCTAAAAATGCCAACCTTACCAAATTAGACGCAGCGTTTTTGTGTGCTTGTGCTAGTTCGTCGGAGCTTGCTGCCGGCAGCTTGCGCACCGACTGGTTTGCTAGCGCTGGTTCAGTGACGGGAGAGCCCGAAAAAGCGTGGGTCATGGCCAGGGATGCGTTGTTTTCCGAGTACAAAATGCCAAGTAGCCCCAACGCCAATCCAAGTCCCACAGCAAGCAATATTTCTTGGTCTGAACCTAACTTGGCATTGTGAGTGCTTGAGATTAAATTCAGCATGAGACAACGCCTTGGTCTAAGCATGCAGTTGCGTCGGCAAGAATGCGCTGGTGCAGTTGATGTTGTGCTTGCCTGCTGCGTTTGAAAAACGACGACAACTCATCGAGTTGACCAAACATTGTGACCAGCTTCAATTGCCAACCCAGGGCCTGCACCTGTGCCACGCAAGCATCGACTTGCATTTGCTGACACATCCAGACCCTAACTGACAACTGTCCATCAGGCGAACGCTGCACTTCGTAATCGAGGGCCAATTGGGAAGCAGGAACTTGCATGCGTGAACTGGCCTCTAAGCGACATTCAGCTTCAATGTCTTGCGGCCCCCAACTGGTAGAACATGGCCATTCAAAACTTTCAAGGTGCTCATTGGGCATGACCCAGGCAGCGGCTGGCTCAACTTGATGAGTCCACCGGCCAGCAAATGGCAAGCCCCATTCAGCTTGAACAGATGCCTTGAGCAGCTTAGACTGCAGCGATAAATCATGGCCTGTTTGGGTAAGTACTTGTTGCCCCTGAACTGCCACAACTGAGTACAAATTTGGCAATGCCGTGTGCGTGTAAATACCCCAGCGAGGCACCTGGAGCCGTGGAAAGGAAGGTAAATCAAACAAAGCAGGACTTTCTGATGTTGGCAGCAATCACTCATTGAACCCCTTCTGGGCCCTGAAAAGACTACAATTCCTGCCATTCCAGTTGCTTTGCGCAACATTCAAATACCGCCATCTGCCCACCCTTTTTTATAATGCGGTCAGCGGTTTTTTCCGCCTCCAACATGTCTAAAAAAAGCAACGACTCTTCGCACGAACAACTCGACTTGAAAGAGTCACCGCGCCTGCACTGGGCTTTGCGAGTTTGCTTGTGGGCAGCTGGTTTGGTTATCGCGGGTTTCTTGTCGCTTTTGATGGTGATCGGAGTGGCCATGGTGATGGCCTACCCTCAATTGCCCGACACTTCTGATTTGGCCGAATACCGACCCAAATTGCCCTTGCGCATTTACACCGCCGATGGTGCACTGATGGGTGAGTTTGGTGAAGAGCGCCGCAACCTGACCCCAATCAAAGAAATTCCACAGGTGATGAAAGATGCGGTGTTGTCAATTGAAGACGCGCGCTTCTACCAACACGGTGGCTTGGACTATTTGGGCTTGATCCGTGCCGGCATTGCCAACTTGGGCAAGCGCAAAAGTCAAGGCGCATCGACCATCACCATGCAGGTGGCGCGCAACGTGTACCTGTCTACGGAAAAAACCTACACCCGCAAAATTTATGAAGTGCTGCTGACCTTCAAGCTAGAACACTTGCTCACCAAAGACCAGATTCTTGAAATTTACATGAATCAAATTTTCTTGGGCAACCGTGCTTATGGTTTTGCATCAGCCGCAGAAACCTACTTTGGCAAACCTTTAAAAGACATCAGCATTGCCGAAGCGGCCATGTTGGCCGGCTTGCCCAAAGCACCCTCAGCTTACAACCCCATCAGCAATCCCAAACGCGCGCGTTCGCGCCAGCTCTACATCATTGAGCGCATGGAAGAGAACGGCTTTATCACGGCCAAGCAAGCCCAAGAAGCCAAAGCCGAGCCCCTCAAAATTCGACCCAGCGTCGACAAAAATCGCATTCATGCAGAGTACGTTGCAGAGACAGTTCGCCAACTCATGTTTGCGCAATATGGCCAAGAAACTTACACACGTGGCTTGAACGTTTACACCACGCTGCAATCTTCCGAGCAAAACGCAGCCTACCGCGCACTGCGTCAAGGCATCATGGACTTTGAGCGTCGCCAGGTTTACCGTGGCCCAGAAAAATTCATCGATTTACCGGCCAAACCCAAAGAGATGGAAGATGCCATTGATGACGTGCTAGACGACCACCCCGACAATGGCGATGTCATGTCGGCCGTGGTGCTCGAGGCCACCCCCAAGAAGATCGTAGCAGTTCGCCAAAACGCTGAGCAATTGGAAATTACCGGCGAAGGTTTAAAGCCCGCCCAATCAGGCTTGTCTGACAAAGCTGGCCCCAACATCAAGATCAAACGCGGCGCCGTCATTCGTGTGGTGCAAACGCCCAAGGGCACCTGGGAAATTACACAACTGCCAGAAGTTGAAGGCGCCTTTGTGGCCATCAACCCACAAGATGGCTCGGTCCGCGCATTGGTCGGCGGGTTTGACTTTGCCAAGAACAAGTTCAACCACGTCATTCAAGCATGGCGCCAACCTGGCTCCAGCTTCAAGCCCTTCATTTATTCTGCCGCTTTGGAAAAAGGCTTCACGCCATCCACCATCATCAATGACTCACCATTGTTTTTTGACGCAGGCGTAACAGGCGGCCAACCGTGGGAACCCAAAAATTACGACGGCACCTTTGAAGGCCCCATGACCATGCGCAAGGGCTTGGCAAAGTCAAAGAACATGATTTCTATTCGCATTTTGCAAGCCGTTGGCACACGCAATGCGCAAGAATGGGTCACCAAATTTGGCTTCGATGAAGAAAAACACCCCGCGTACCTCACCATGGCACTAGGCGCAGGCTCGGTCACGCCCATGCAAATGGCCACGGGTTACTCGGTGTTTGCCAATGGCGGCATGCGGGTTCAGCCCCACATGATCACGCGCATCACCGATCACAAAGGCAAGATTTTGGTCGACAGCCCAGCGCAGCCCGTTGACGACACCCAACGCGCCATCTCCCCCAGAAACGCTTTTGTCATGACCAGTTTGCTGCAGGAAGTCACGCGCTCGGGCACGGCAGCCAAGGCCCGCGTCACCTTAAAGCGAGACGATATTTACGGCAAAACGGGCACCACCAACGACTCCATGGATGCATGGTTTGCGGGCTACCACCGCAATTTGGCTGCTGTGGTTTGGATTGGTTACGACACACCGCGCAAATTGGGCGACCGTGAAACCGGTGGCGGCTTGAGCTTGCCCGTCTGGATCAGCTTCATGGAAACCGCGCTTAAAACGCTGCCCGTATCAGACGCCATAGCGCCCGAGGGCGTGCTGAACGTCAATGGCGATTGGTACTTTGATGAATTTGCCAAAGGTGGCGGCGTCACCAGCTTAGGTCTGGGCAACGACAAAGGCGGTGCGCTGCCTGAAGCAGACGAACGCAAACGAATTTTGGACTTGTTCCGAAACTGATCAAAACTTCAAAGCAACACCCGATTGCTGGGTGCCAAAGCGCGACAGGTTTTCAAAAAACTCACCCTCGCCTTTCGTGTCTTGCCACTGGCCGTCTTTGAACTTGTAGTGATATCCGCCCGATTTAGCGGCCAACCACACTTCGTGCAGTGGCTTTTGCAAATTGACAATGATTTGGCTGCGGTTGCTAAACGTGATGGTGATCATGCCGCCCACCCGCTGGTTGTCGATGTCGGCATCGGTTTCATCGTTGATTCGATCGCAACTGGTCTCAATGCGTGACAAAAGGCTTTCAGCGGTATCCAGAAATTCGAGGTCGGTCATTACAATCCGTGACATGTTCAAAGTATTCCGAATTTTAGTCATTGCCCAAACCCTTGGAGTTTGTGCGGTGGCTTTCAGCGGCTGTGGCCAAAAAGGGCCGCTGGTTCACCCCCAAGACCCCTTGGCGGCCGACCGTGCCACTCTGCTGCAAACTTTGATTCCCCAGACACCTAGCAAATCTGAACCATGACAGACAACGTACTTCCAGGCCAACCCCACATTGCATACCAAGGCGAGGCCTTGCACATGGAAGGCGTGGCACTGGCCAGCGTTGCCGCTCAATTTGGCACCCCCGTTTTTGCCTATTCCAAAGCTGCCATGTTGTCTGCTTTGGCGGCCTACCAGCGTGGTTTTGCAGGCCGCAAAGCGCAAATTTGCTATGCCATGAAGGCCAACTCCAACTTGGCAGTGTTGCAAGTCTTTGCGCAAGCAGGGTGCGGTTTTGACATCGTCTCCGGTGGCGAATTGGCGCGCGTTTTGGCGGCCGGCGGCCAACCGCAAAAAATCATTTTTTCGGGCGTCGGTAAAACGCGCGCCGAGATGAAGGCAGCACTGCAAATTGGCATTGGCTGCTTCAACGTCGAAAGCGAAGCTGAACTCGAAGTTTTGAACGATGTGGCTTTGTCACTCCACCAAATTGCACCCGTGAGCCTTCGCGTCAACCCCAACGTCGACCCCAAAACACACCCCTATATTTCGACTGGCTTGAAAGGCAACAAGTTTGGCGTGGCGCATGAGCACGCTTTGAAAACTTACCAACGCGCAGCGTCTTTGCCTGGCTTGAAAGTGGTGGGCATTGACTGCCACATTGGCTCGCAAATCACAGAAGCCACGCCCTATTTAGACGCCATGGACCGCATCTTGGATTTGGTGACCGAAGTGGAAGC
>VFQS010002809.1_pt1 | contig 13882 bp, 14 predicted proteins | sample 3512361 | NCBI WGS metagenome assembly VFQS01 (sample SAMN10412375, study PRJNA504923) | tailings metagenome | isolation source: Relicate 1 Philex TSF3 active mining | place: Philippines
AACAGCATCCGCTCGGCCAGCGAGCCGTGGTTCACGCCGATGCGCAGGGCCTTGTTCTGCTCCTTGAGCAGCCGCACCAGCGGCTCGAAGGTGGCGGTGATCCGCTCGCCGATCGCCGCTATCTCGTCGTCGGAGAACTCGCTGCGGTTGGGATCGGGCTTGTCGAACACGAACAGGCCCGGGTTGATCCGCACCTTGTCCACGTGCTGGGCCACCTCCAGGGCGATCTTCATGCCGTTGTGGTGCACGTCGGCCACCAGCGGCACGGGCTGGTAGGTGCTTTCCAGGCGGCGGCGGATCTCGCCCATCGCCTTGGCGTGGGCCAGCGAGGGCACGGTGACCCGCACGATCTCGCAGCCGGCCTCGTGCAGGCGGCGGATGCCGGCGGTGGCGCCCTCGATGTCGAGCGTGTCCTCGTTGATCATCGACTGCACCACCACCGGGTGCTCACTACCGATCCAGATGTCGCCCACGCGCACGCTGCGGGTGGGGCGCCGCCGCGCCGTGGTGGCGTAGCGCGGATCGTCGGCGCTCGGGAGGGCTCCACCGGTGCGGGCCGGATCGGCGGCGGGACGGGACGGAGCGGCGGTCATCGCGGGCGGCGGCGCTGGTGCGGGGGCGCGTGGCCAAAGCCTGTCACAGCGGCTGGAGAACTGGCGAGTGAGCGGTGGCTGCACTGGCGCGGGCTGGTGATGCTGCGCCTGGCGGGGTGGATGAGGGGGCGGATGACGCTCGGCTGCAGGGCCGGGATCAAGGTTCAGACAGGCGAAACCCCTGACCCGGTGCTCCAGCAGGCTCGGCTCCGATGGCTGCTGGCTGGACCCTGAAGCTGCGCGGCTGCATAGCAATTTGCATGCAGAGTGCATGCGTTTTGCATGCAAACGCGTACACCTCCGCCAAGCCACCTCTGCCCCTCAATCCATCAGGCCAACCCCCACGCACCACCCAATCCGTCAGCCCACCGGCCCAGTCAGCCCATCCAGCCGCCGCCGCACATCCTGCAGGTCGTGCCAGGTGAGCCACTTGGGGCTGCCCTGCTCCCGTGAGGGATTGCGCAGCAGATAGGAGGGGTGGAACACAGGCAGCAGCCAGCGGCCCTCAAGCCCCTCGCCGCGGCCCTGCTGCCACTGGCCGCGCAGCTTGGTGATGCCGCCCTTCACGCCCAGCACGCCCTCCATCGCCGTGGCGCCCGCGAGCAGGATCACCGCCGGATCCACCGCCGCGATCTGGCGCAGCAGCCAGGGGCGGCAGGCGGCCATCTCGGCCGGCGTGGGCTTTCGGTTGTCCGGCGGGCGGCACTTCACCACGTTGGCGATGTAGGCGTCGTGGTTGCTGTCGATGCCCACGCTGGCGAGCATCTGATCGAGCAACTGGCCGGCGCGGCCCACGAAGGGCAGCCCGCTGGCATCCTCCTGGGCCCCGGGCCCTTCGCCCACCACCATCAGCCGTGCCGCCGGGTTGCCCCGGCTCACCACCACCTGCTGGCGTGTTTCGCCCAGATCGCAGCGGCGGCAGGCGCCGCAGGCCTCCACCAGGCCCTCCAGAGCCCCCGGTTCCCCCGGGTCCGGACCCGGGGCGGCGGTGGAGCGTTCCGCCGACGCGGCGGCGAAGAGATGGAGCTGGTCGGGGCTGGCCATGGGCCCCATCTTCGGACGCAAACGCCTGCGGCGGTGAGCATTTCGGTTCAGGATCGAACCCTTTCCGGGGCAGGGAATGAGGCAGGATGGCCTCACCGCCCCAGAAGCGCCCGTCACGATGCCGGCCCCGCTGTCGCTGTCCGCCCGGGCCGGGGCGCTGCAGCCGTCGCTCACCCTTGCCATCGCTGCCAAGGCCCGCCAGCTGCGGGCCGAAGGCCATGACATCTGCAGCCTCAGCGCCGGCGAACCGGATTTCGACACCCCCGCCTTCATCCGCCAGGCCGCCAGTGAGGCCCTGGAGGCCGGCCACACCCGCTACGGGCCGGTGGCCGGTGAACCCGCCCTGCGCGAGGCGATCGCCGCCAAGCTCCGCGAGGAGAACGGCATGGCCTGCAGCACCGATCAGGTGCTTGTGACCAACGGCGGCAAGCAGGCGCTCTACAACCTCTTTCAGGTGCTGCTCGATCCCGGCGACGAGCTGCTGCTGCCCACCCCCTACTGGCTCAGCTACCCGGAGATCGCCCGTTTGGCCGGCGCCTCGGTGGTGCCGCTCGTGAGCGATGCCGCCGATGGCTTCCGGCTGCGGGCCGATCAGCTGGAGGCCGCGATCACCCCGGCCTCCCGGCTGCTGGTGCTCAACAGCCCTTCCAATCCCACCGGGATGGTGCTCAGCCGCGCCGAACTGGAGGAGATCGCGGCTGTGCTGCGCCGCCACCCACGCGTGGCCGTGGTATGCGATGAGATCTATGAGTTTCTGGTGGGGCCCGGCCACGCCCACCACAGCTTCGCCGCGGTGGCGCCGGATCTGGCCGATCGCATCTTCACCGTGAATGGCTTCGCCAAGGGCTGGGCGATGACCGGCTGGCGCATCGGCTGGCTCGCCGGCCCGAAGCATGTGGTGGCTGCCGCCAGCGCCCTGCAGAGCCAGAGCACCAGCAACGTGTGCAGCTTCGCCCAGTTCGGCGCCCTGGCGGCGATCAGCGGCCCGCGCGACTGCGTGCACACCATGGCCGCCAGTTTCAACGAACGCCGCAGCCTGCTCAGCGAGGGCCTGCGCACGATCGAAGGCCTGGAGCTGCTGCCGCCGGAGGGGGCCTTCTACGCCTTCCCCGATGTGAGCGCCTGGGGCCTCGACTCGATGACCCTCTGCGGCCGCCTGCTCGATGAGGTGGGCCTGGCGGTGGTGCCCGGCATCGCCTTCGGCGACGACCGTTGCATCCGCCTCTCCTGCGCCGCCGGCCCCGACACCCTCCGCGACGGACTGGAGCGCCTGCGCCGTTTCCGCGCCGCGCTCTGATCGGCATGCCCCTCGCGGTTCCGCGCAAACTCGTGGTGCTCGGCGACAGCGGGGTGTACGGCTGGGGTGATCCCGATGAGGGCGGCTGGTGCGAGCGCCTGCGGCGCCACTGGATGGAGCTTCCCGATGGCCCGGTGCTCTACAACCTCGGCGTGCGCGGCGATGGCCTGGAGCGGGTGGCGGCCAGGCTGCTGCCCGAGCTGGCCTGCCGCGGTGAACTCCGCCGCCAGAAGCCCCAGGGGGTGCTGGTTGCCGTGGGCCTGAACGACACGGCGCGGGTGGGCCGCCCCGATGGCCGGCCCCAGATGGAGCCGGAGGCCTTTCTGTTTGGCCTGCAGCAGCTGCTGCGCGAGGCCAGGGCCCAGGCCCCCACCCTGGTGCTGGGGCTCACCCCCGTGCTGGAGGAGGCCATGCCCTTCGCCGATGTGCTCTGGTACGGGCTGGCGGAGGTGCGCCGCTACGAACGGTTGCTGGAGGAGGCCTGCCTGGAGGCCGATGTGCCCTTCCTGCCGCTGCTGGAGGGCCTGCTCGAGGATCCCACCTGGCCCGGCTGGCTCTGCGCCGATGGCCTCCACCTCAACGGTGAGGGGCACCGGCGCGTGTATGAACGGGTGCGGCGCTGGCCCGCCCTCTTGGAGTGGGCCGGCCTGCACAGCCTCGAGGTGCCCACCACCGCCTTCTGAGCCTGCCTGCTGAGCCTCTCTGCTGCGGCCGCCCTCCCCCGTTTCGGGGACTTCAATCCCCCCTTGGGGTGATCCTGGGCTGCGGGGTGTCTGCGGAGGGTGGAAGCAGGTCGTTCCCGCTGCCATGCCAGCCCGTTCCGCCGGAGCCATCGAGGCCGTGCGCCGTCGCAACCGCACCCAGCTGCACGCCTTCGCGGCCAGCAGCGATCCCCAGCAGAGGCTGGTGCTGCGCAACAGCCTGGTGGCGGCAAACCTCGGCCTGGTGGTGGGCCAGGCCCGCACCCTCGGCCACAGCCACCGCCTCGATGCCGACGACCTCACCCAGGTGGGCAGCCTCGGCCTGATCCGCGCCGTGGAGGCCTACGACCCGGCCCGGGGCACGGCCCTGAGCACCTTCGCCCTGCCCTACATCCGCGGCGCGATCCTGCATGAGCTGCGCGATCGCCGCCACCTGGTGCGCGTGCCGCGCGACCTCTGGGAGCTGCGCCAGCGGGTGAACCGCCTGCAGGACCAACAGCGTCGCAGCGGCGCTCGGCCCCTCGCGCCCGAGCAGCTGGCCCTGCAGCTCGGCTGCGCGCCCGAGCGGCTGCGCGATCTCGAGCAGCTGCCGCTGCTGGAGGCACCCTGCAGCCTCGATGCCCCGGCACCGGGCCGCAGCGGCGGTGGCGGGGACGCTGCCAGCCTGATCGATCTGCTCCCGGCCCAGGCCCCTGCTCCGGCCGGGGCGGACGCACCCGCCGGCGACAGCGCCGAACTCCAGTGGCTGCGCGGCCAACTGCAGGGCCTTGCCCCAGGCGACCGGGAGCTTCTGCTGGGCCGGCTGCACCTCGGCTGCAGCTGGGTGGAACTGGGCCGCCGGCTGGGTGTGGCACCGCGCCAGGCGCAGCGCCGCTGCTGCTGCCTGCTGCGCCGCCTGCAGGCGGCGGCCGAGCGCTGGCGCCGGGATCAGCTCGCCGGCAGCAACAGCGGGATCACCGGCTCAAGCAGCGGCTGAAGCAGCGGCTCAAGCATCAGGGCCAGCAGGGCGGCCACCAGGGTCTGCAGGCCGTTCACCACCTCGTTGCTGAGCCAGCGCCAGCGGCTCTGGAGCGTGGCGCCGAGCAGGCTCTCCAGCAGGGTGGCCAGCAGGCCCACCGCGCTCACCAGCAGCCAGGCCCAGGGGCCGCGGATCAGGCCGAGGGCCAGCATCACCGCCGCCATCAGGGCGCTGCCCGCCAGGCTGGCGGCGGTGCCCTCCAGGCTGATGGCGCCCTCCGTGCCGGGCGGCACGGGCCGCAGGCTGGTGATCAGCACCGTGTGCCGGCCCCAGCGCTTGCCGATTTCACTGCCGAAGGTGTCGGCCAGCTTGGCGGCGAAGCTGGCGGCGAAGGCCAGCAGCAGCGGCCCCGCCACCGCCGGCAGCCGGGTGGTGAGCAGGGCCAGGCCGCAGCCCACCAGGGCCGAGCCCCACACGTTCTCCGGACCGCGCCGTCCACCGCGCCCCTCGGCCAGGCCGGCCGCCTGCTTGCGGGCAAAGCCCAGCCGTGTGACGAGCGAGCCGAGGGCCAGGTAGGCCACCACCGCAAGCCAGCCCCGCGGGCCGAGGCTGCCCCAGAGCAGGGTGCCGAGCAGGCCGGCGTGCGCCCAGCCGGCCGGTGTGAGCAGCGGCGCCCGCTGGGCGGCGGCAATCAGGGCGGCATTGAGGGCCAGGGCCAGCAGCCAGTGGCCCGCATCCTGCGGCGGCAGGGGCGGCATCGCGGCGGAGCATGTGTTGCACAGATCTAAGCGAGCCCGCCGCTGCGGCGCCCGACGCCGGATAATCGCTGCACCCGAGCTCGGTCCGGCGCCATGGTGTTCAAGCCCAAGTTCTTCCTCGACCTCAGCGGCTCCGAGGGCGAACCGAAGCCCGCCGTGATCGCCCCGGTGGTGGCCCCCGCGGCCGAGCCGGCCAAACCCGCCAAGGCGGCCGCTGCTCCTGCCGCCCCAGCTGCAGCTGCTGCCGCTCCCGCCGCCGCCCAGGCCCCTGCAGCGGCAGCCGCCGCAGCGCCTGCCGCCTCCGGCCCCAGCCTCACCACCGCCGAGGCGATCGCCGCCGAGCTTGCCGCCGAGCAGGCCAACCGCCCCGCTGCCAGCCTCGACACCTTCGCGCCCGACGCCGTCATCGCCGGTGGCGCCCTGCCCCGTCGCCGCCGCCGCGGTGGCGCCAACCTGGCCGGCTTCCGCGCCATGGCCTCCTCGATGCTGCGCAGCTGAGCCTCGCCGCTGAGCCCCGCCTGATCAGGTTCACAGCAGCCGCGCCGTGCGCCAGGCCACCAGCCGGGCCACGGCCGCCACGGCAGCAGTTGAACTGCGCAGGATCGTGGGCCCCAGGCCCACCGCCCGCCAGCCCGCCGCTTCCGCTTCTGCCTCTTCGCGGGGGCTCCAGCCACCCTCCGGCCCGATCGCCAGGCTGACGCCAGCGGGGCCTGGGTCGCCCAGATCGGCCAGGGCTTGCTCAAGGCTGGGCAGATCGCCGCGGCGCGTGGTGGCCAGCAGCATCCTTTGCTTCCCACCCTTGTCTGGCGGGCCCACCCCGGCCTGGCAGCCGCTGCCCACCAGCCAGGGCAGGGCCGGCTCCAGGGGGGCCAGCGCCGGCAGCCAGAGGCGCTCGCACTGCTCAGCCGCCTCGGCCACGATCGTGCCCCAGCGCTCCAGCGGCGGCGTTCCGGCCAGGCTGGAGCGCTCCGCCCGCAGGGGCTGCAGTCCATCGGCGCCCAGCTCGGTGGCCATGCGCCACACCACCTCCGCATCGCGCCGCGGCACCGCCAACGCCAGCAGAAGCGGCCAGGCCTCCGGCGGCTCGCGCCGCAGCGGTGCCTCAGGCTCCTGCTCCAGCCGCAGCACCGCCGCGGCGCCTCCTGAGCCGGCCCCCCCTGCCGCCTGCTCCGGCTCCACCAGGGCCGACCACAGCCCGCCCACGCCGTCCACCAGCTCCAGGCGGTCGCCGGGCCGCAGCCGCAGCACCCGGCGCAGGTAGTGGACCTCGCCGGCCTCCAGGGCCAGCAGCGGGCGGGCCTGCGCCAGCCGCTGCGGAGTGATCAGCAGGCGCCGCAGTTCCCGCGCCACCGCACCTACTCCCCGATCGGGCCGAAGGGGCTGTCGGGTCCCTCCTCCACGGGCCAGTCGCCGTTCACGCCGCCGACCAGCAGTTCCTCGATCTCCACCACGTCGGTGTCGAGCTGGCGCAGGGCATTGATCAGCACATCGAGGCCGAAGCCATCGCTGGTGCCCAGGTCCACCCAGCAGCGGGCCCAGGCCCCCTGGTATTCCATGGGGCCCATGTTGTGCATCAGGGCCGGCAGGGCCCGCTCCGCCTCCTCGCCGTCGTACACGAGCCAGGCCAGATCGCCGCCGCCATCGTGCACCTGCAGGTTCTCGGCGTTGAAGGCGCCCAGCTTGCCCAGGAAGAACCAGCTGTCGAAGGCGGTTTCCACATAGCCCCGCTCCCCCTGGCCCGGCGCGTGGGCGAAACGCAGCCAGATCCAGCAGTTGAACGGATCGACCTCGCGGAAGCGGACCAGCATGGGAAGCGCGTGGAGCGGCGAAACGGGATGCAAGGGATCCTGGCAGGCTGGGCCGATGCTCGAGATCCAGTCGCTCCGCTACCACCCCGCCACCTGCACCGCCCCGGTGCTGGTGGATGTGTCGCTGCGGCTGCCGGTGGGGGAGCCCATGCTCGTGGCCGGCCGCAGCGGCAGCGGCAAGAGCACCCTGCTCGATCTGATCAGCGGCCTGGCCGAGCCCGATGGCGGCCGCATCCTCTGGAACGGCGAGGTGCTGAGCGCCCGCCAGCGTCGCTGGCTCTGCGGGATCGTGTTCCAGTTCCCGGAGCGCCATTTCCTCGGCCTGAGCGTGGGCCAGGAGCTGCGGCTCGGCCGCAAGCGCCTGCGCTCCGAGCAGATCGAGGCGGTGCTGGCCAAGGTGGGCCTGGCCGGCCTCTCGCTGCAGCAGGCGCCGGAAACCCTCAGCGGCGGCCAGCAGCGCCGCCTTGCCCTGGCGGTGCAGCTGCTGCACAACCCCCAGGTGCTGCTGCTCGATGAACCCACCGCCGGCCTCGACTGGACCGTGCGCGAGGAGGTGCTCAGCCTGCTGCGGGAGCTGGCGCGGGAGCGGGCCCTGCTGGTGGTGACCCACGAGCCGGATCTGTTCCAGGGCTGGATCCCGGGCGGCTGGCTGCTCAACCACGGCGGCCTCGAACCCCTGCCGGTGCGGGCGCTCCGTACGATGCCGCCAGAGGCGAAGGGGTGATGGCGGATCAGTTGCTGCGGGCCACCGCCGCCGGCGGTGGCATCCGCCTGGTGGCGGTGAACACCACGGCCACCCTGCGCACGGCCCGCGAGCGGCATGGGCTCTCCTTCCTCACCACCGCCCTGCTGGGCCGGGCGATGACCGCCGGCCTGCTGCTGGCCAGCTCGATGAAGGTGGCCCACGGCCGGGTGAACCTGCGCATCCAGTCGGATGGCCCGCTGCGGGGCCTGATGGTGGATGCGGGGCGCGATGGCACCGTGCGCGGCTACGTGGGCGATGCTGCCCTCGAGCTCGATCCGGTGCGCGACGCCGAGGGCAACCCCGGCTTCGATTTCCGCAGCGCCACCGGCACGGGCTACCTGCACGTGGTGCGCGACCTGGGCGAGGGCGAACCCTTCAGCAGCACGGTGGAACTGGTGAGCGGTGGCATCGGCGAGGACGTGGCCTCCTACCTGCTCCACTCCGAGCAGACCCCTTCGGCCGTGTTCGTGGGCGAGCGGATCGACAGCCAGGGGGTGGGCTGCGCCGGCGGCGTGCTGGTGCAGGTGCTGCCGCGGGCGGCGCAGGAGCCGGCCCTGGTGGCGCTGCTGGAGGAGCGCTGCCGCGAGATCCGCCACTTCAGCCGCCGCCTGGCCGACAACGCCGATTCGCTCCACGCCCTGCTGGAGGACATCTTCCCCGACCTCGATCCGCGGCCCCTCGAGGATGCCGAGGCCTGCACGCCGGTGCGCTTCCGCTGCCGCTGCAGCCGCAGCCGCAGCGTGAATGCCCTGCGCCTGCTGGGCCGCGATGAGCTCAGCACCATGCTGGCGGAAGATGGCGGCGCCGAGCTCACCTGCCACTTCTGCTCCACCGTCTACGCGGTGAACGGCGGTGAGCTGCAGGAGATCATCGAGGAGATGGCGGCCGCCTGAGGCCAGCGCGGCAGCACAACCCGCTGCGACCGCCTGAGCTGGCCTCAGGCGAGCAGCAGGGAGCCGAGCAGCAGCAGCAGCAGCGCCGGCAGGCTCTGCACCTGCACCGGCGAGAGGGGCAGGCCCAGGGGCAGGTTGCCGTTGAGGGCCCCCAGCAGCAGCCCGCCGCTGAGCAGGCCGAGGCAGAGCAGCAGCAGGCTCCAGCCCACGGCCACCGGGAAGCGGCCGTTGCGGCGCTGCAGGTTCACCACGCACACCACCGTGGCCACCGCCACCAGCAGCTCGGCGGGGGCGGCGGGCACCGCCAGCAGCAGCACGAGCAGCCCACCGATGCTCGCCAGCGGCAGCCAGCGGTCGCGCCCCTCGGCGAGCTCGAGGGCGGGCAGCTTGAGTGGGCCGCCACCCCCCACCGCCAGGCGGGGCCGGGGCAGCTGGGGCAGGGCGGGCAGCACCGGCCGGCTGGGGGGCGGCAGATCCTCCCGCTGGGAGGCGGAGCGGGCGGCGGTGCTCACCCGGCCCTGCTGGCGTTCCTTGAGCCGGTCCATCAGCACCGCGTCGTAGGCGGCCTCGATGCGGGAGCGGGCCATCGGGTCGTCGCCCACCTCGGCGAGGCGCTCATCGCGGGCCTGCTGCACCAGCTCAAAGCTCGCGTCCTGGGGCACCCCCAGGCGCTCGTAGGGATCCCGGGCCGCTGCGGAACGGGAGGGATCGGGATCGCTGCCTTGGTTCATGCCCTGAGCGTAGGCAGTGAAGGCTCAGAACAGCGGATCGCTGCGCCGGTAGCCGGCCTCCTGGAGCAACCTGCGGCGGCAGGCCTCCGCCTCGTGGGGCAGCAGGCGGCTGCGGCGCTTGAGCAGAGGCATCTGGGGGGGCAGGTGGCTGCCCTCCCGCACCTCCACCCGGTCGCTGGAGCCGGGCGCGAGCTGGAAATTCACGTAATCACTGCCCCCGTCGCTGCGGGGTCGGACCAGCCAGAGCGGGCTTGGCGTCACGGAAGTCGGCATCGAAGGCACCGTCCGTCACGGCGTGACGTTTTGTTGCGTCCATTCTGGCGGAATCGGCCGGGTGTCGCGGGGCGTTCCAGCGCATCCACCCCACCATCGCCGGGGTCAGAGGGCGATCGGCTCCACCCCGCTCACCACCGGGGCCACGGCGCTCAGCTCCAGATCGGGATGGTCCTCCCGCAGCTGGTTGAGGTTCCAGGCGTTGCGGAACAGCAGCACCGGCCGGTCCCAGGCATCGCGCACCGTGCGGCAGTTGAACACGCGGCCCACCTGCTCCAGGGCCGGCCAGCCGCCGCTCACCCAGCGGGCCAGGCTGAACTCCATCGGCTCCAGCCGGGTGGCCACGCCGTACTCGTTCTCGAGCCGGTACTGCACCACCTCCAGCTGCAGCTGGCCGACGGCCGCCAGGATCGGATCGCGCTTGCTGGCATCGGTGTCGTAGAGCACCTGCACCGCCCCCTCCTCGCGCAGCTCGTTCACCCCCTTGCGGAAGCTCTTGAAGGCGGAGGGGTTGGGGTTGCGCAGCCAGGCGAAGATCTCCGGGCTGAAGCAGGGAATGCCCTCGTATTCCACCTTCGGGCCCACATAGAGCGTGTCGCCGATGGCGAACATGCCGGGGTTGTTGAGGCCGATCACGTCGCCGGGGTAGGCGTCCTCCACCACCTCGCGGTCCTGGCCGAACAGCTTCTGGGGGCGCGAGAGGCGGATGGTCTTGCCGGTGCGGGCGTGCTGCACCGTCATGTCCTTCTCGAACTTGCCGCTGCACACCCGCACAAACGCCACGCGGTCGCGGTGGCGGGGGTCCATGTTGGCCTGGAGCTTGAACACAAAGCCGCTGAAGCCGGGGCGCACCGGCTCGATCTCACCGGCGCTGCTGCTGCGGGGGATCGGCTTCTGCGCCAGCTCGAGGAAGGCATCGAGGAAGGGGCGCACGCCGAAGTTGGTCATGGCCGAGCCGAAGAACACCGGGCTCAGCTCACCGGCATGCACCAGCTCGAGATCGAGCTCATTGCCGGCGGCCTCCAGCAGCTCCAGCTCCTCGAGGGCCGCATCCAGCAGCTCCGCTTCCACCGCGCCGCTGCTGCGCGCTTCCTCCACACTCAGCACCTTCTCTTCTGAGGTGCGGCCGCGCTCGGCCCTCAGGAACAGGATCACCTGCTGGGTGCGGCGATCGATCACGCCGCGGAAGCGATCACCGCTGCCGATCGGCCAGTTCACCGGCCAGCAGGCCAGCCCCAGCTCCTGCTCAATCTCATCGAGCAGCTCGAGGGGCTCACGCCCCGGCCGGTCCATCTTGTTGATGAAGGTGAAGATGGGGATGCGCCGCATGCGGCACACCTCGAAGAGTTTGCGGGTCTGCGGTTCGAGGCCCTTGGCCGCGTCCTCCAGCATCACCGCGTTGTCGGCGGCGGCCAGGGTGCGGTAGGTGTCCTCGGAGAAGTCCTGGTGGCCGGGGGTGTCGAGCAGGTTCACCGTGCTGCCGGCGTAGTCGAACTGCAGCACGGTGGAGGTGATCGAGATGCCGCGCTGCTTCTCGAGCTCCATCCAGTCGGAGGTCACCTTGCGCTGCTCGCCCTTGGCCTTCACCGCCCCGGCCTGCTGGATCGCACCGCCGTAGAGCAGCAGCTTCTCGGTGAGGGTGGTCTTGCCCGCGTCCGGGTGGGAGATGATCGCGAAGTTGCGCCGCCGCGCCACGGCCTCGGCCAGGGCGATGGCCTCGGGCTCCTGGGAGGCGTTGGCGCCGCCGGCGCCGTTCTGGGTGCTGCTGGTCATCGGCCCAGCCTGCCAGGCGGGGCGCCGCCGGCCGGGGGCCTCAGGGCAGCCGGCCCCACACCTCCAGGTGCAGCGCATCCACCACCTCCACCCGCAGCTGGGCCAGCCCGGCTGCCGCCAGCTGCTCCTCCACCTCCGCCGGCGTGAAGGCGGCATGGAGGGAGTTCTCGAAGTCGCGGCGCAGCACCTCCGGCGCTCCGTCCATCCGCTCCGCCACCAGGGCGGCCACGCTGGCGGCATCGGCCGGGCGCTGCAGATCGAGCACCTGCACCGCCGCGCCGCCGCCGCCGAACCGCCGCAGGCTGCGCCAGAGCACGGCGGGATCATGCAGGTGGTGCAGCAGCGAGTTGCTCAGCACGGCGCTGAAGGGGGGCTCCTCCCACCGGGGGCAGGGCAGCAGCTGCTGGGCGAAGCGGATCCGCTGGCCATCCGGATCGGCGGCGCGCCGCTCCTCGGCGATGCGGAGCATGGCGGCGGCCCCATCGATGCCCAGCACTTCAGCCGTGGGGAAGGCCCGGGCCAGGCGGAAGGTGATGTTGCCGGGGCCGCAGCCCACATCGAGCAGTCGCGCGCCGGCGCCATCGCCGAAGCGGGCCAGGAAGCGGTCCACCATCGCCTGGTCGCCGGCGGCGAAGTCGGCCTCGGCGTAGGCCAGCACCTGCTCCTCGCCATCCATCAGCTCGGGTTCGCAGATGCGCTCCATGGCGGCGGCGGGGGTGCGGCAGTGCTCCAGATCAGCCTGGCAGGCCCCTGCCTGTGGTGTGCCATGAGCCTTGCGCCCCCCACTGATGGCGGTAACGTGACCGACACCCCCTGATGCCGATCCCCGCCGTGACCCTCACCCCGACACGTCCGGACGCCAGCCCTGAAGCCACGAGCGGCGCAGCCGGCGGCAGCGCCGGCGTGGGCATGGGCGGCGATTTTCCGGCCACCGCTCCGGCGGCCAACCCCGTCTTCTATCGCACCTATTCGCGCCGCACCGCCGCCGGCCGCGAGAGCTGGCATGAGGTGGGCGAGCGCAACCTGGAGGGTCTGCGCCGCCTCGGCGATCTCAACGCCGCCGAGGTGGACCTGCTGCGCCGCATGCAGCGCGAGCAGAAGGCCCTCCCCTCCGGCCGCTGGCTGTGGATCGGCGGCACCCCCTGGATCGAGCAGGCCGAGAACTTCTCCGGGGCCTACAACTGCACCTCCACCAACCTGGTGGACTGGGAAGCCTTCGCCCTGATGATGGATCTGGCGATGATGGGCTGCGGCACCGGCGCCATCATCGAGCCGCATCTGATCGAGCGGCTGCCGGTGGTGCGCAACGAGCTGGTGATCGATGCGGTCACCGACATCGGCGCCACCCCCGCCGGCTCCCGCCAGCAGGACACCACCCACAGCATCAGCGGCAACCAGGTGTCCGTGCGCGTGGGCGACACCCGCCGCGGCTGGGTGGAGAGCTATCGCCTGCTGCTGCAGCTCAGCTCCGACCCCACCCTCGAGGGCCCGGTCCACTTGTCGGTGGATCTCTCCGATGTGCGGCCGGTGGGCGAGAGCCTCAAGGGCTTCGGCGGCATGGCCAACCCGGTGAAGCTCAAGGATCTCTACGGCCGCGTGGCCCAGATCCTCAACAAGGCCCGCGGCCGCCGGCTCACCTCGGTGGAGTGCTGCCTGCTGATCGATGAGGCGGCCGTCACGATCGTGGCCGGCAACATCCGCCGCAGCGCCGGCATGCGCCAGTTCGCCGCCGACGACCACGCCGCCGCCTCCGCCAAGGACAACCTCTGGCAGCAGGACAGCGAGGGCAACTGGCGCATCGATCCCGAGCGCGATGCCCTGCGCATGGCCAACCACACCCGCGTGTTCCACACCCGCCCCAGCCGTGAGGTGGTGCTGGAGGCCGTCACCAAGCAGTTCCACTCCGGCGAGGGGGCGATCCAGTTCGCCCCCGAGGCGATCGCCCGCTCCAACGCCGACCTGCTGCCCACGCCTCAGCTGCGCGAGGAGTTCATCGGCATCTACTGCGACCAGGGCCGCGAGGAGGCGGGCCGCTGGCTGCAGCTGCACAACCCCGAGGTGGGCGCCGCCGAGCTGGAGCACCGCCTCGGCCGTTACGGCCTCAACCCCTGCGGTGAGATCCTCGGCGCCGATTTCCACTGCAACCTGGCCGAGATCCACCTCAACCGGATCGATCCCCAGGATCTGGTGGGCCAGGAGGAGGCCTTCCGCGCCGCCGGCCTCTCGGTGGCCTGCCTGCTCAACCACCGCTTCGAGGTGGAGCGCTACCGCCAGAGCCGCGCCTGGGATCCGATCGTGGGCGTGAGCT
>VFQS010002810.1_pt1 | contig 13878 bp, 16 predicted proteins | sample 3512361 | NCBI WGS metagenome assembly VFQS01 (sample SAMN10412375, study PRJNA504923) | tailings metagenome | isolation source: Relicate 1 Philex TSF3 active mining | place: Philippines
TTTCGGGTTGAAGGGATGACGATGGATGGCTTGAGCAACTGCTAATTACTTAGCAGCCAAACGCCATAAAGATGTGACCTCAGCAGCCCTGGCGGCATGCAAGGGATCGTTTTCATCTTGAACCTTCTTGTGCTCAGCTTTGGTATCGAGTTTGCCGATCACCTTCAGGCCACCGGCTGCAATCCACTCTTCAAGTTCTTCGCGGGTGCGCAAACCCAAATGCTCTGCCAAGTCTGACAAGATCAACCAGCCTTCACCTTTAGGCGTTAGATGTGCTGCCAAACCCGCCAAGAATCCTTTTAGCATGGCACTGTTCTCATCGTAGATGGCCCGCTCGATGGGCGCGCTGGCGCGTGCAGGCAGCCAAGGCGGGTTGCACACAATGAGGGGCGCTTTGCCTTCAGGGAAAAGGTCGGCTTTGCTCAATTCAACTTTGCCTTGTAGCCCCAGGCGTTGAATGTTTTCTTTCGCGCAGACCAAAGCGCGTGGGTCAAGGTCTGTTCCTACAACCCTTTTCACGCCCCGTTTTGCCAGAACTGCAGACAACACGCCCGTGCCCACACCAATGTCAAAGGCCAATTCGGTATTGGGTAAAGGCGCATTGGCCACCAATTGAATGTATTCGCCCCGCACGGGTGAGAACACGCCATAACTGGGATGAATGCGGTTGTTGGGGGCGCTGCCCAGGGCAGAAATTTCCATGCCTTTTTGGTGCCATTCGTGAGCGCCCACCAAGCCAAGCAATTCACGCAAAGAGGTGACACAGCCTGTGGTGCCAGCAGGGCCCCAAGCTTCTTTCATGGCTTCGCGCCAATCGGGGGCACGTCGCAAACTGATCTGACGGTCTGGATTGACTTGAATCAAGATCATGCCAAGGGTGCGTGCGCGTTGCGATTGGGCTTGGCGGTGCAAGTGGAAATTCTCTTGCGGTGTGTGTGTCACCTCAGGGTTGGATTTGGAGGCGCGGCGTACTTTTTTAGGAGCGTCGCAGCGACGTGCCAAGGCCTGCAATAACAACCTGGCATTTTGAAAGTCACCTCGCCACAGCATGCCCGTACCTGCGCAGGCCAGGCGGTAAGCGCTGTCGGCATTCAGGGTGTCATCGGCCAGAACCACGCGCTTGGGCACGGGTGCGCCACGTTCACTGCGCCATTCGTCTTGGCAATCGTGGCCGTTTTCTTGCCACGTCAATTGCAGGGTGGCAGCGTTTTGCGCAGCTGTGGTGGGGGTGTTTGATACTGAAAGGTGCATGGGGTGATCATAGGCGTTTCAGCAACAAGTCTTGCAAACCAAGCGAAGCGGTGCAAAGTTCATGCAGAATGTTCATCAGATGAAAGAAAAGTCCTACAAAATTCCTGAATCTGTACTGGTGGTGATCTACACCCCAGAGGCTGAAGTTTTGCTGATTCGCAGAGCAGATGCGGGCACTTGGCAATCGGTCACAGGCAGCAAAGATGCCCTCGATGAATCTTGGGAGGCAACGGCTCAACGTGAGGTGATGGAAGAAACGGGTCTAGACACAAATCAACCTGAATTGGTCCTCACCGATTGGTGTCTTGAGAACGTCTATGAAATTTATCCTGCTTGGCGTTTTAGGTATGCCCCAGATGTCTCTCAAAACCGAGAGCGAGTCTTTGGTTTGGCTTTGCCGCACCGCTTGCCGATTCAATTAAGTCCGGCAGAGCACACTGAATTTCAATGGCGGCCTTGGCGTGAAGCGGCCGACATTTGTTTTTCGCCTTCCAACGCAGAAGCCATCTTGATGCTTTCACACAGGCTCGCACTGGTCAATGAAAACTGACATCCCCGCTTTCTTGAAAGTCGCCACCTACAACATCCACAAAGGTGTGCAGGGTTTGGGTCCGGTGCGGCGCTTGGAAATTCACAATTTGGGCTTGGCGATTGAGCAATTGGACGCAGACATTGTGTGCCTTCAAGAAGTGAGAAAGGTCCATCGGCGTGAAGAAAAATACTTCAAGCATTGGCCAGAGTTGCCACAAGCAGAATTTTTGGCACCGCCCGGTTATGAAGCGGTTTATCGAACCAATGCGGTCACGCGCCATGGCGAGCATGGCAATGCGTTGTTGTCGAGGTGGCCTGTCATTTCTCACCGACACGAAGACATGTCGGACCATCGATTTGAACAGCGCGGCTTGTTGCATGTGGAAGTTAAAGTGGGCGATGCCTCGGCGTCCCATACCAGCCAGACAGACCCTGTGAATGTGCATGTCATCGTGGTTCATCTGGGCTTGATTCCTGCCAGCCGTGTGCGGCAAGTAGAACAATTGCACAAATACATTGCACGTGAAGTGCCCGATAACGCAGCCTTGCTGGTGGCAGGGGACTTCAACGATTGGGGTTCACGCATCAGCCGCATGATGCAGCGCAAAGATTTGCAAGAGTGGCAAACAAATGCACAGCCCACCTATCCCTCGCGCTTGCCCATGGTGCAGCTAGACCATGTTTACGCCAGAGGCCTTAGGCCTGTTGGTCAAATGGTGCCGCATGGCAAAATTTGGCAACGCATGTCAGACCATTTGCCTTTGGTGGCCAATTTCGAGCGATGAAAAACCACCCTCTCTTGCGCGACGGCCACCAAATCAAGCTGTTAAAAGGTGGTGGTGAATTTTTCCCAGAGCTCATTCGTGCCATTGATGCAGCACGTTCGCACATCCAACTTGAAACCTATATTTTTGATTTTCATGCGACAGGCGCGCTGGTTGCAGCGGCCTTAGAGCGAGCGGGTCGCCGCGGTTTGCGCGTCTGGGTGGTGGTGGATGGTGTCGGTACACCCCGCTTGAGTGAAGAGTGGCGGGCGCGATTCGACCAAGCAGGTGTGGTGTGGCGTGTTTATTCACCTTTGGGTGCATTGGGGCTGCTCATCCCAAGTCGTTGGCGCCGTCTGCACCGCAAGTTGTGTGTCATTGATGGCCAAGTGGCATTTTGTGGTGGCATCAATATTTTGGACGATTGGCACGACCCCCAGCATGGCGCCTTGAAATCACCACGGCTCGATTTTGCGGTGTGTGCCACTGGGGCTTTGGTTCAACAAGTGCAAGAGGCCACGACTCAGTTGTGGTGGCGCATGCAGGCGGTGCGTCATGTGCGCCAGCAAAATTTTCCTGAAGCCTTCAGCTCATTTCGGGCGGCTGGTTTGCATCTACCCTGGTTGCAAGATGCTCAATTGGCGCAAGGCCCCAAATGGGTCGCGCGCGCAGGTTTGTTGCTGCGTGACAACGTGCTTCATCGCAGTCAAATTGAAAAAGCCTATCGCCGTGCCATTGGCAAAGCCCGTCACAACATTCTCATTGCCAATGCTTACTTTTTGCCTGGTAGAAAATTAAGACAGGCCCTGATTCACGCAGCGCAACGCGGCGTTCGGGTGCAATTGCTGTTGCAGGGCCGTTATGAGTACTTCATGCAATACCACGCTGCGCGACCTGTGTACGGGCAGTTATTGGCGGCGGGTGTAGAGATTCATGAATACGCTGAAAGTTTTTTACATGCCAAAGTAGCAGTCATTGATGCCCACCACGAGCACCCTTGGGCAACGGTAGGATCTTCCAATTTGGATCCTTTTAGCCTGCTGCTTGCACGGGAAGCCAATGTGGTGGTTGCCGATGGATATTTTGCCAAGCAATTGCATTCAGGCCTGATACAGGCCATCCAAACGGGCAGTCACAGGGTCATGCCTGAAGCTTTGCTGGCGCGCTCTAAGTTTCAACGGGTCATGGACTGGACGGCCTTTGGTTTGATGCGCCTTGCCATCTGGCTCACTGGCAATCGCTACTGACTCGTTTCTGCAGGCGGAACAGATCATGTCCGTACCGACAGAAGTGGCATCAATCACTGGTACGATGGCGTTTTGAATTAGCAAAAAAGACGCCTATGAACGCCCCCGCCCATTTGCCTGAAGAGGACATCGGTACGCCCGTTTCTGTCAAGATTCGTGAGCGCATCAAGGCAGCGCGCAAACGCTTTAACGCCAACGACAACATTTCTGAATTCATCCAGCCGGGTGAATTGGACAATTTGCTCGATGAAGTTGCCAGCAAAATGCAAACGGTTTTGGACAGCATGGTGATCGACACGCAAAACGATCACAACACCCAAGACACGGCCCGCCGCGTGGCCAAAATGTATTTGAAGGAAGTCTTCAAGGGCCGCTATGTAGAAGGCCCCGAAGTTACCGAGTTTCCCAATGCTGAGCACCTGAATGAACTCATGATTGTGGGCCCCATCACGGTTCGAAGCGCATGCAGTCACCATTTGTGCCCGGTCATTGGTCAAATTTGGATTGGCGTCATGCCCAACGAACACACCAACGTCATAGGCTTGTCAAAGTATGCACGCATGGCCGAATGGATCATGGGTCGCCCGCAAATTCAAGAAGAAGCCGTGGTTCAGTTGGCCGACCTCATTCAACGCAAAACCCAACCCGATGGCTTGGCCATCGTGATGGAAGCCAGCCACTTTTGCATGGGCTGGCGCGGCGTCAAAGACATGGACAGCAAAATGATCAACTCGGTCATGCGCGGTGTGTTCCTTAAAGATGCCAATTTGCGCCGTGAATTTTTGGCATTGATCCCCAGAAAGGCTTAATCATGTTGGTACGTTTACTCTATGCCAGTCGCGCAGTCGACGGTCAGCCTTCCGTCATTGAATCGATCCTGGCCCAGTCTCGTCAGTTCAATCCAAGCACCGGTATCACAGGCATTTTGGTCTATGGTGGTGGCATCTTTTTACAAGCCATCGAGGGCGGCCGTGAAGCGGTCAGTGATTTGTACGGACACATCCAAAAAGACGCCCGTCACAAACAAGTGGTCTTGTTGCATTACGAAGAAATTTCAGAGCGCCGCTTTGGTGGCTGGACCATGGGGCAGGTCGATGTGTCCCGTGTCAACACCAACATTTTGCTCAAGTACTCCGAGCGAGCCGAACTAGACCCCTACAGCGTGTCTGGCGTGGTTTCATTGGCTCTGCTCGAAGAATTGATGGCCACGGCTTCGATCATTGGGCGCGCCTGATTTTTCAGCACTGAGTTTGCTAGGCTGCGATTTTTCAAGCAGCCCCAGCAAACGCAAACCCATTGTGGTGGCTCTAGGCTCCTTGCATGCCGGCTGTGTGCAACTCAAACAGTTGCGGTCATTTGAAACCCTTGCATCTTTTCAAGATTTTCTGCACCAACCCATTGCCAACGATGCGCTGTGTGTAGGCGGTTTTGATTTGCCTTTTGGCCTGCCAAGGGCATGGGTTGAAGCCATGCAATGGCCAGTCACTTGGCCAGAATGCATGGACCGCTATGCCTTGCATTCGCGAGAAGAGTTGCGTCAGTTCTTCAAATCTTTTTGCGATGCCAGACCTGCTGGGGCTAAGTTTGCCCACCGCTCAACGGACCTGCCTGCAGGGTCGAGTCCCTCTATGAAATGGGTCAACCCACCTGTGGCTTGGATGATGCATGCTGGCGTACCGCTGCTTCGTCAAGCCGCTTGGACCTTGCATGGATTGGAGGAAGGGCGAGTCAATTGTGTTGCGCTTGAAGCTTACCCAGGTTTGTTGGCACGTGAAATTGTGGGACATCGCAGCTACAAAAGTGACGACAAATCAAAGCACACGCCCGAGCGCTGGCTTGCTCGCAAAGACATTTTGCATGCCTTGGATTTGGCGCAAACTCGTTTGTCCTTGCGCTTGAAATTAACCGCCGCGCAACACGACACGCTTTTAGCAGATGGGTCGGGGGATGCCTTGGATGCTGTGCTCTGCATGGTTCAAGCGGCTTGGGCTTGCGTGCAACATGAAGAAGCCAAAGCCAAAGGCCAGAAACCAAATTACGGCATGCCTAACTTTGACCGTTTAGAGGGTTGGATCGTCAGTGCCTAAAGGCTTGAAGGCACGCTGCTAAGGACCCGTGCTTAGGTTCCCCGTTTAGATGGCCAAGCCAGCAATGTCGTCGGGTATGGCTTGCAGGTCACGCAGTGCAACCATGGCCTCGGTGTCTGTACGATACAAACGAACACCGTCCTGACCTTCTAGCTCACCCGCTTTGCGCAAGGTGTTTTCGACGGGGAGTTTGATGCCGCTGATGTGCAATTGAATGTGCCGTTGTGACAGTTGTTTGCGCAATTGCTGAAGCGTTTCAACGCCCGTGGCATCGATTCGGTTGATGGGCTGTGCAAACAAACACACATGTTGAATGTCCGGCAGATCGCGCAACTTTTCGGTGATGTATTTTTCAAAACTGCTGGCCGCTGCAAAATCCAACTCGGCATCCATGCGCAAAGCAAAAACGTTTTGCGCTAAAGGTGGCAATTGCCATAAGTGACGGTCGCGCAAACTGCCATCCTCGTGGAGTCCGACTTCAATGATGCGGGGGTGCAGGCGGGTGTGTAAGAAGTGACTGAGCCCAATCAATACACCCGCCAACACGCCCCAGTAAATTCGCGGTGTGCTGAGCAGTGTGATGGCAAAAGTCAAACCTGCCGTGTAGGCTTCGATGCGTGAAATTTGCCAGAGTTTGAAAAACGCTTTGGGTTGAATCAGGCTGGAAACTGCCAAGATCACGATGGCGGCCAAAACAGCGCGTGGCACATGAAACAGTGCTGGCGATGCATACACAGCCAGCAATACAAAAGAGGCTGTAGCGATGGCCGCCCAGCCTGTTTTGGCGCCCGAGGCCAAACTGATGGCCGATCTGGAAAAAGAGGTGCTGGTGGCAAAACTGCCACACAGTGCTGAAGTGATTTTGGCCATGCCCTGCCCAATCAAATCTTGGTTCTCTTGCCACAGCGTGCCTTCTTTTTGATTTTCGGTTTTGGCACTAGAAGCCGCTTCTAAAAAGCTGACGAGTGCAATCAGCAAGGCTGGACCAAACAGTAAACCCAATTGTGACCATGGCAACAGGCTGGGCAAAGACAAAGTAGGCAGCGATGCAGGCAAGGCGCCAATCACGGCGCCGCCTTGTTGGGCAAAACCCAATGCATAACTGATGCCCGCTGTAGCCGCCACCACCAACATGATGCTTGGCCATTTGGGCAACCATTTTTTGGCTGCAAACAGCGCGGCCAAGCTACCCAGTCCAAACGCCAAATCGGAGGCTTGAATGTTGCCGCCTGGTTGCCAACCAGTGATGGCGGGCAACTGCGACGCCATGACCAGCAAGCCTGCGGCTTGCGTGAAACCCATCATGACAGGCGAACTGATGAGGTTGAGCAGCCAACCATAGCGCAGCAAGCCCATGAGCAATTGCATCGTTCCTGCAAGCAGGGCCAACCAAACGGCCAACTCCACCCAAAGCGCACTGCCAGGTTGGGCCATACCGGTAAGTGACGCGCTGATGAGAACGCAGGTAAGTGCAGAAGGCCCAATCGACAGCCGGGTGGAGCCGCCCCACAACACGCCCACCACAGCAGGCAACAGCGCGGCGTACAAGCCAGTGACCAAGGGCATGCCAGCCAAGGCAGCATAAGCAACAGATTGCGGCACCATGAGCAGCGCAACAGAAAAGCCTGCAAACCATTCATTGCGAAAACCCTCTGGGCTTAAGCGGGGCCAATTGAGAAAAGGCAACCAGGCTTGAAGAGATCTCATGAAGTGATGAAAGCTTGGGGTTGTTTAAGCGCGCAAATGGCTGCACACAGGGCACTGAAGGTGCCTTTGCGTTTGGATGCATTGCCAGTCCATGTGTTGCGCATTGAGCATCATCAATTGTCCGCACAGGCTGCTGCCCATGCCGCTCAGTATCTTGAGCGCTTCAGCGGCTTGCATGCTGCCCATGATGCCGACCAAAGGGGCCAACACGCCCATGGTGGCGCAGCGGGTCTCTTCAAAATTTTGTGCAGGTGGAAAAACGCACGCATAGCAGGGGGCGTCGGCATGCTGGGTGTCGTAAACCGATATCTGGCCATCCAATCGCAAAGCCGAAGCAGATACCAATGGTTTTGCGTGGCCAACGCAAGCCAAATTGATGGCATGTCGCGTTTGAAAATTGTCTGTGCAATCGAGAACCACATCGGCATGCGGTACCAGTTTCTCAAGCAAAGCAGTGTCAGCTTTAAGGCAGTAGGTACTGACTTGTACTTCAGGGTTGATGGCCAGCATGGCGGTTTTGAGAGACTCAACTTTGGGCAGACCCACACGCGCTTGTGTATGTGCAATTTGACGTTGCAAATTGGTCACGTCAACCTCGTCGTGGTCTACCAAGCTGATGTGCCCGACGCCAGCACTGGCCAAATAGAGCGCTGCAGGTGACCCCAAGCCGCCAGCACCCACAACAAGCGCATGCGATTGCGCAACGCGCTCCTGGCCTTCAACGCCCCATTCTTCTAGCAGAATGTGACGTGAATAGCGCAGGAGTTGGTCGTCCCTCATGGGCGCTTACTTGTCTTTTTTGGGTTCTTTGCGTTCTGCCAAAGTGGCGCTCGCTTTGACCGGCAAGCCTTTTAACTGGTTCAGTGCTTGGTTGAGTTGGAAGTCTTTGGCTGAACCAAACTCGGGCGGTCTTCTTTCAGACTCTGGTTTCTTGGCATCGGCTTCTAATTTTTTCAAAGCTTCTTCGCGCGCTTTTTGACGTTCTTCGTTTTTCTTCTCTGCTTCTTGACCATTGCCTAAATGTTTTTCCAAGTCGGCTTCGCGCGTGCGCAAGGCTGCAAAGACATTGCCATTTTCTGTTTCATCGAGCATCACGTCTGGCAAGATGCCTTTGGCCTGAATGGATCGACCATTGGGCGTGTAATAACGTGCGGTGGTGAGCTTCAGCGCCGTATCGGGGCCAAGCTGGCGCACGGTCTGAACGGAGCCTTTGCCAAAGGTTTGGCTGCCCATGATGGTGGCACGTTTGTGATCTTGCAATGCGCCTGCCACAATTTCGCTGGCAGAAGCAGAGCCTTCGTTGACCAACACCACCAGAGGTACGTTTTTCAGTTGGCCTTGGGTGTTTTGTGTCAGACGCTGAATGGGGTCGCCATCGGAGCTGCGGCGCCAAAACTGAGGTGAGGCCTTGTAAACAAACTTGCTTTCTTCCAACTGGCCGTTGGTGGACACCACCGTGACGTTTTCTGGCAAGAAGGCCGCTGACAGTGCAACGGCTGCATCGAGCAAGCCGCCTGGATCGTTGCGCAAATCAAGCACCAAGCCTTTTAGCTTGGGTTCTAGTTTGTACATGTCTTCTAATTTTTTCGCGAAGTCTTCAACGGTGCGCTCTTGAAATTGCGCCACTCGAATCCAACCGTAACCCGACTCCAAAACTTTGGCCTTGACCGATTGAGTTTTGATTTCTTCACGCAAGATAGTGACCGTGAAGGTGCGGCTTTCATCTTTGCGGAACACCGTCAGGACCACTTTGGTATTGGGTTCGCCGCGCATGCGCTTGACCGCATCGTTCATCGACAAACCTTTGACAAACACATCGTCAATTTTGGTGATGAGGTCGTTGGTTTAGAGACCAGCACGGTCTGCAGGGGAGCCCTCGATGGGTGACACCACCTTGACAACACCTTCTTCTTGGGTGATTTCAATGCCTACGCCAACGAAACGGCCAGAAGTGCCCTCGCTGAATTCTTTGAAACTTTTTTTGTCAAAATATTGAGAGTGCGGGTCGAGGCTGGAGACCATGCCAGAGATGGCTTCGGTGATGAGTTTTTTCTCGTCGACGGCTTCAACATAGTCGCTTTTGACCATGCCAAATACAGCGGCCAATTGTTGTAACTCTTCAAGCGGCAAAGGCGCAAAGGTGCCACGTGCCGTGGTTTGCAATGAAATGGTGGTGAGAGCACCGGCCAGTGCGCCCACGCTTAACCAACCGACAATTTTCAATTTTTGACCCATGTTCATTGACCCAGAGGGTCTCCTTTTGAACCAATATACACCCTGATGGCCATGCTTGCGGTCATCAGGGCTTGCCCCACTGGGGAAAATCAGGCCTTGCCTTGGCTGGCAACGGCCGCTGCAGCTTTGGCGGCAGCTTCGGCATCCCCCAGGTAATAGTTGCGGATAGGCTTCAAATTGGCATCGAGTTCGTATACCAGAGGAATGCCGTTGGGGATGTTCAAGTTCACGATGTCGTCATCGGAGATGTTGTCCAGGTATTTGATCAGGGCGCGAATCGAGTTGCCGTGCGCAGCAACCACTACGCGCTTGCCTGCTTTAATGGCTGGCGCCATGGACTCGGTCCAGAAGGGCACCACACGTGCCACCGTGTCTTTCAGGCATTCAGTCAGGGGCACATCTTCGGGCTTGATCTTGGCATAACGCAGATCACCTCTTTCGCAGCGAGGGTCTTGCGGTTCTAAAGCCGGCGGTGGTGTGTCGTAGCTGCGGCGCCACACCAAGACTTGCTCGTCGCCAAACTTTTTGGCCGTTTCAGCCTTGTTCAAGCCTTGCAAAGCGCCATAGTGACGCTCATTCAAGCGCCAGTTGTTGTGTACGGGCAGCCATTGTCGGTCCATGGCGTCTAGCGTGTGCCAGAGGGTGTGAATGGCGCGCTTCAAGACACTGGTGTAGGCCAAGTCAAACTCAAAGCCTTCGGCCTTCAAAAGGCGTCCTGCCGCTTGCGCTTGGGCAATGCCTGTGGGGGTCAGGTCGACATCGGTCCAGCCAGTGAATCGATTTTCTAAATTCCAAGTGGACTCGCCGTGGCGAATGAGAACGAATTTGTACATGGTGAAAGGATTAAACAGAGAGGACAATACAGGTTTCCGTTCGCCATTTTAGAATTCGAATCTGGCGTGCGGCCGACAAATAAGCTGCATGTGAACTTTTTAAGGGTTTTTTGTGAATTTTTTGATTGAAAACTGGATGCTGGTTGCCGTGGCGGCAAGTTCTGCCTTGGCTCTTTTCTGGCCCGCGATCACCAAAGGTGCCGCGAATGGGGTGCAACCCACCGAAGCCGTCTTGCTCATGAACCGCGAAAAAGCCGTGGTCATTGATGTTTGCGAACCCGCCGAATTTGCCCAAGGGCACGTTGTCGGCTCTAAAAACATTCCCTTGGCCCAGCTCGAAGCTCAGTTGCCTCAAGTGGTCAAGAACAAGAACTTGCCTGTCATCATGGTTTGCCAAGTAGGGGGCCGCGCCAGCCGTGCGGCAGCCCAAGCTCAAAAATTGGGCTTTGAGCGTGCTCAAGCCTTGTCGGGCGGTTTGAAGTCTTGGCGCGAAGCCAACTTGCCTGTCGAAAAAGCCTAAGCATTTAAAGACCTCTTTGGAGCCCTCATGCCACAAGTGAAGATGTACACCACCGCCGTTTGCCCCTATTGCGTTCGGGCCAAACAAGTCTTGAAGTCCAAAGGTGTTACCGACATCGAAGAAATCAGGATTGACACCCAACCAGAAGCCCGCGACCACATGATGAAAATCACGGGCCGTCGCACGGTGCCACAAATCTTCATTGGTGAAACCCATGTAGGTGGCTGCGACGATTTGATGGCCTTGGATGCCAAAGGCGGCTTGCTTCCGCTCCTGCAAGCCAACTGATCGGGGCCGCCCCAAGGGGCGCGTCGCCATCGGTCATAATCTGTTCCGAACCCGCGGCAGGGGCTTGTTCAAAGCGGCCGCTGGAATGTTCCTTTTACAACAAGTTCATTTATGTCAGAAGAAAACACCCCACTGTTCCAAATCCAGCGCGTTTACTTGAAAGAAGCGTCCTTGGAGCAGCCCAATTCACCGGCCATTTTGCTGGAACAACAACAACCTGCTGTCGATATTCAATTGGGTGTTGAAGCCAATCAAGCCGCTGAGGGTGTTTACGAAATTTGCGTCACCGCCACTGTGCACACCAAGATTGACGACAAAACTGTGTTTTTGGTGGAGTGCAAACAAGCTGGGATTTTTGAAATCCGCAATTTGCCCGAAGACCAAATGGGCCCCATCATGGGCATCGCTTGCCCCCAAATTGTGTATCCCTATTTGCGCGGCAACGTTGCAGACATCGTGACACGCGCCGGTTTCCCGCCAGTTCACTTGGCAGAAATCAATTTCCAAGCCATGTACGAACAACAACAAGCTGAGGCTGCCAACCAAGCGGCTGCAGCCCCTCAAGTTCAGTAAGCTGTTGGCGAAAGCACCAGCTTGAGCCTGAAGATTGCGATCATCGGGGCAGGTGCTTGGGGCACGGCACTGGCCATCAGTGCCAGCCGCAAAGGCACTGGGCATGACGTTCAGTTGTGGACGCGTGACCCTGCTGCTGCTTCAGAATTACAAACGCTACGAAGCAATCAACGCTATTTGCCGGGTGTTCCATTCCCCCCGGCATTGCGCTGCGTCAGCACACCTGTTGCAGAATTGTCCTCATGGGCGCAGCAACACGATTTAATCGTGCTGGGCACCCCCATGTCTGCCTTGCGTGGCATGTTGCAAACTTTGCAACATGTTCAAGTACCGGTGGCGTGGCTTTGCAAAGGTTTTGAGGCGGCGGGTCAAGGTGTCGAGTCGGGTGCGATGCCGCATGAGGTGTGTCAGCAAGTAGCGCCGCATCTGATGGCTGGCGCTTTGAGTGGTCCCAGCTTTGCCCTTGAGGTGGCCAATGCACAACCTACTGCTTTGGTTGCTGCCAGCGCTCAAGCCAGCGTGCGACAAATATTGGTCGATGCCTTTCACAGTTCCAGTTTGCGCGTTTATGCCAACGATGACATCGTGGGGGTGGAGGTGGGTGGCGCCGTCAAGAACGTCTTGGCCATTGCCACAGGTTTGTGCGATGGCTTGCACCTTGGCTTGAATGCCCGCGCCGCTTTGATCACCCGTGGATTGTCCGAAATGACACGACTGGGTGTGGTGCTTGGCGCTAAAACAGAGACTTTCATGGGCTTGTCCGGCTTGGGCGATTTGGTGTTAACGGCAACCGGCGATTTAAGTCGCAATCGCAAGGTGGGCTTGTTGTTGGCACAAGGCATGGACTTGCAACAAGCGGTTCAATCTTTAGGGCATGTGGCCGAAGGGGTTTACAGTGCGCGCACAGTGGTCAAGCGCGCGCAAGCCTTAGGCGTTGACATGCCCATATCCCAAGCGGTGGTGGCATTGCTGGATGGTCATTTGAAACCCGCAGAAGCCGTGGCGGCTTTGATGGGGCGGGGCGCTAAAGGGGAAGCGACTTAAACAGGCGTGAAGGCCAAGCGCACATAAATGGGTGCGAAAGCTTCAGCTTGCGTAATTTCAATCAGAGTTTCTTTGGCCAACTCTAAAAGCGCAATGAAAGTGACGACCAAAACCGGTGAGCCTTTGCTGGGATCGAACAAGTTTTCAAACTCGACAAACTTGCGGCCCTGAAGGTGCTTCAGGACAATGCTCATGTGCTCGCGTACGCTGAGTTCTTCACGCGAAATTTTGTGATGTTGAACCAATTTAGCGCGCTTCATGATATCGCGCCAAGCTTCTTGCAACTCCACCAAATGAACATCGGGAAAGCGCGGTTGCAAACTTTGCTCAATGTAAACCTGCGCCTTTAAAAAGTCGCGTCCATATTGCGGCAAATTGCCCAATTGCATGGAGGCCATTTTCATTTGCTCGTACTCCAGCAAACGGCGAACCAACTCAGCGCGTGGATCTTCGGGTTCTTGTCCCTCAGCCACTTTTTTGGGCGGCAGCAACATGCGCGATTTGATTTCAATCAGCATGGCCGCCATCAGCAAATATTCTGCGGCCAACTCTAAGTTGTGCTCGCGAATTTCGTCGACATAACTGAGGTACTGGCGCGTGACCGCAGCCATGGGAATGTCGAGGATGTTGAAGTTTTGCTTTCGAATGAGGTACAACAACAAATCGAGTGGGCCTTCGAAGGCCTCAAGAAAAACCTCCAAAGCATCCGGTGGGATGTAGAGGTCGTTGGGCATGGAAAACAGAGGCTCGCCATACAAGCGCGCCACGGCCACGTGATCGATGACCTCGGGTAAGCCC
>VFQS010002814.1_pt1 | contig 13863 bp, 12 predicted proteins | sample 3512361 | NCBI WGS metagenome assembly VFQS01 (sample SAMN10412375, study PRJNA504923) | tailings metagenome | isolation source: Relicate 1 Philex TSF3 active mining | place: Philippines
CGAGCAAAGTTTTGGTCTCTCTAGTTAGTTCGACTGCTGCCTTCGTCATCTCGATCGACATATTGTCGAGCAAGATGATTTCAGGATTACTTTGTAACGCCTCTTTTAACTGTTCGATGGAGTCAACTTCAACTTCGACTGGCATACCAGGAAATGTGGCACGCACTTTATTGATTGCTTCAGTAATCGAACCAGCAGCTGCGATGTGATTATCTTTAATAATCGCACCATCTGAAAGGTTCATTCGATGGTTTTCGCCACCGCCCATCCGAACTGCAAATTTTTCTAATTGCCGTAACCCAGGTGTTGTCTTTCGGGTATCGCGGATTACAGCGCCAGTTCCGGAAACTTCTTTCACCCAGGCGTTAGTTAGAGTCGCTATGCCACTTAAGTGACTAATGAAATTAAGTGCAATTCGTTCGCTTCGCAAAATATTTCGAGTATTTCCATTAATTTCAATGATTACATCGCCCGCAGTTACCGAATCACCGCAGCTCTTTAAGTATTTGATATTAGTGATACCAACACTTTCCAAGACTGCGCCAGCCACATAAACACCGGCCACTACTCCAGCTTTTCGAACGCGCATCTTTGCAATCGACTCTTGAGAATCTGCAATTGTGGCAATCGTTGTCTTGTCATCGCCTTCTTTTATATCTTCAGCGAAAGCGCGTGCAATCAGCGCAGTTAGATCGGCGATATCAAGGCGTTGTGATTCCAAATGGTTAACGAGTGAGGCTGAGATCATCAAACACCTCCTCATAAGTAGTCCGCCAATTGCCAATTTCATCTAACGATTGATGAATCCGTTTGCGCCAAGCATCAGAAGTATTTGGAAAATCATCGCGGGTATGTGAGCCACGCGATTCAGTGCGTTCTATCGCAGATCGGGTGATCGCAGTTGCTAGGAGATAAAGATTGGTTGTCTCCCAAGCATCAACATTTGCATAAATTGTTGTAGCTGCCTTTAAGCGATCTAACGTTTGTAGGGTTGCAGTTAATGAATCTTTCGTTCTTACCACCGCAGCGCCGCGTGACATCGCTCGTTGTAATTCACCGCGTACTGAAGGTGAAATCAAGATTTCAGTTGGATCTGGCGCGATTGGATCCTCCCAAGTCTGAAGGTTGCGTGCGATATCTTCAGCAATTCGCGCACCAAATACCAAGCCTTCTAGTAATGAATTAGATGCCAAGCGATTTGCGCCATGTGCGCCCGTGCAAGCTGTTTCACCAACTGCGTAAAGCCCGGGAACTGAAGAGTGGCCATTTAGATCGGTACGAATTCCACCAGATGCATAATGTGAAGCTGGCGCTACTGGAATCAGATCTGAAGCTGGGTTAATTCCAATCTGTTGGCAGGATGCATAAATTGTCGGAAAACGATCGGCAAAATCTTTAATCGATTTTGCATCTAACCAGACATGTTTTGCACCGCTCTTTGCCATCTGGCGCGAGATTTCTTTTGCGACGATATCGCGTGGCGCTAAATCGGCAAGGGGATGAATATCTTTCATAAATCGCTCGCCGCGATCATTTACTAAGAATGCGCCTTCGCCGCGAACCGCTTCACTTATTAATGGTTGTTGGCCACGAGAGTTCTCGCCCATATAAAGAACTGTTGGATGGAATTGAATAAATTCCACATCTGCAACATCAGCGCCAGCACGGAGCGCTAGCGCAACGCCATCACCCGTTGTGACTGCTGGGTTTGTAGTCTGCGAATAAACCTGACCTAAACCGCCGGTTGCTAAGACAACGGCGCGCGCCAAAATCTGTCCGACGCCATCACGACTTCCTTCACCAATTACGTGGAGCGTTACACCACAGACACGACCGCTCTCACTCTTTAGTGCATCTAAAACTAAGGCATGTTCAATAACTTCGATGCCATCATCTATAGAGACTGCTGCAAGAAGTGCGCGAGAGACTTCTGCGCCAGTTGCATCGCCACCGGCATGCAGAATTCGATTTCGTAAATGGCCGCCTTCACGGGTTAGTGCAATTTCACCAGTTTCAGATTTATCAAAGACTGCGCCACGTGCAATTAATTTTCGAACTGCTTCTGGACCTTCACTAACTAAAACTTTTACCGCAGGAAGATCACATAATCCGGCACCCGCAACCAAGGTATCTTTCTCATGTTGTGCCGGTGAATCGCCAGGTCCTAACGCTGCGGCAATTCCACCTTGCGCCCACCTTGTTGAACCTTCATCAACTCGTGCTTTAGTAATTAGCATGACCGAAAGATTATGTGCGCGAATTTGTAGCGCCGTTGTTAATCCGGCAACGCCCGAACCGATAACGACAACATCAGCTGATGCACTCCAGCCAGGAAGCGGCGCTCGTAATCTCATAGCTCCACCAAAGCTGGTTTCATTGCCAAATTATCAATCAATCTAATGCCTTCAATCCAACCGGCAATAATGGCGCGTGGCTTTCGAGTATTTTCATCAGCAATTGCAAAAGTTTCCTCATCGATTATCTCTGCGTAATCTAAAGTAAAAGTTGGTTCATTGATTTCAAGTAGCGCTCTTCGCATATCAGAAATTCGATCTTTAGTTGCCGCTTTGCCGAGTGCATTGTTAATCGAAATCGCTGCAGTAAGTCCTTCACTTGAAAGGCGACGATTTCTGGAAGAAAGTGCTAAGCCGTTTATATCTCTAATTGTGGGCGCTGCGATAATTTCAATATCTGGATGTAATTTTGCTGCCATTTCTCTTATAAGAAATAGCTGTTGGAAATCTTTCTCACCGAAGATTGCATACTTTGGTTTTACTAAATTAAATAATTGATTAACAACGGTTAACACGCCATCAAAATGTCCGGTACGGCTAGCACCTTCATAAATTTTTCCTAATTCACCAGCGCTTAACTTCGCTTCATCACCTGGATAAATATCGCTTACTTCAGGCCGCCATAAGAATGTCGCTCCGGCTTCGCGCGCTAAAGCTTCATCGACTTCTGGGGTCTTGGGATACTTTGCTAAATCAGTTTTATCTTCAAATTGCAACGGGTTAACGAAAACCGAAACTACAGTTTCTTGTGCGTAATTCTTAGCAATTTCAATTAGCGATTGATGGCCAGCATGAAGTGCGCCCATGGTCGGAACAAATGCGCAGGGGCGCACCACCGATAAGGATCTTGCTACTTTCATTTTTAGCTCCAGTCCGCTGGGGTACCAGGCGTGATAAGTCTACGGCTATTGGAGTTTTGATAAAAGTTGGCGAATTGAGCCGTGCCCTGCAAGTTCACCTTCAGGTTCAATTTCAAACCATGGTTCTAAAACAAAGCGCCGCTCATGGGCTCTTGGATGTGGCAGAGTTAAAGCTTGGCTCTCCATAAATAAACCACCATATTCAATGATGTCGATATCTATTGTCCGCGCTGCATTTGGAAAACTGCGGTGGCGACCCATCTCATTTTCAATTTCAAGTAATTGATTCATTAAATCAAGCGGTTTTAAATCTGATTCGCCAATAAGCACCGCATTTATGTAATTAGGTTGATTATCTGGAACTCCAACGGGTTCAGTTTCATATAAAGATGAAACTGCAGTAATTTGTATTAAATCTCTAATCTCATCAATTGCTAGCGATACTTGTTTACGTGGATCACCCAGATTTGCACCGAGAGCAATTACGACTTTCATCGCTCAAACTTTAAGGTGACTGCTACATCGCCAAAGGGAACTGATACCGGCGCACCAGGTTTATGGACTGTTACTTCAACTTCTTTGACTGTTTTGAATCGATTTAGAATTGCATAGCCAATTCGCTCAGCTAATGTCTCAATAAGATTTACAGAAGGACCTTGAATAGTTTCATGGATTAATACCGAAACTTCATCATAATTAACGCTCTTAGTTAAATCATCGCTATGTGCGGCTTCTCTCAAATTCAATTTCAAAGTCGCATCAACAACAAAATCTTGACCATCAATTTTTTCATGTTCAAAGACGCCATGTTTTCCATGCGCCTTAATTCCAATGATAGTTATCTTGTCGCTCACGAAATTGAGTTTATCTTTTGCGAAGCGATTCGACTATGGCAATTGCATCACGATGTGGCTTGACCGAATGTGTTCGGACTGCCCAGACTCCCTGCTTGGCAAGAATTGCAGAGAGTGCGATGGATGATGATTCTCTCTCATCCGGAGTTGAGTCTTCTCCCAGGAATCTTTTCCGAGATGCTCCGACGAGGACTGGGTAGCCCAAAAGTGCAAAGCGATCGATATTTCTTAAAAGTTCCCAATTATGTTCTGCAGTCTTGGAGAAGCCGATTCCTGGATCAATAATGATTTGTTCTGTAGATACGCCAGAATCCAATGCGGAATTGATTCGCTCTTCAATTTCATCGCGAACTTCCTTGACAACATCTTTGTAAGTTGCGTGATCTTGCATAGTTTTTGAGTGGCTCCGCCAATGCATGATGATGTACTGGACATCTGGATTTGCCGCAATTAATTCATACATCTTTTCATCCGCCAGCCCACCGCTTACATCATTTACATACTGGGCACCAAGTTTGATCGCACGTTTGGCAACCTCACTCCTTGTTGTATCTATTGAAACTGGAGTACCAAGTTTCACAACACTCTCGATAACCGGAAGAACTCGCTCTAATTCCTCAGCTTGACTCACTCGATCTGCGCCCGGCTTCGTTGATTCACCACCAACATCAATGATGTCAACGCCTTCGGAAATCATCTCTTCGGCTCTGGCGATTGCGGCATCTTTAGAAAAATGTAGACCGCCATCTGCAAAGGAATCTGGGGTTACATTGAGAATCCCCATTACTAAAGTGCGCATCATTAATTTGTTGTAATTAATGACATCGCTTCAGCACGAGTAGCTGGATCGCGCAACATTCCGCGAACTGCGCTGGTGACGGTGCGTGCCTCTGGTTTCTTTACACCGCGCATCGACATACATAAATGTACGCAATCAACAATCACAATAACGCCGCCAGGTTGCAGCGCATCAACAAGTGCATCAGCAATCTGCGTGGTTAAACGTTCTTGTACTTGTGGCCGTTTAGCAAATAAATCTACTAGTCGAGCAAGTTTTGAAATTCCCGTGATTCTTCCGCTTTCACCTGGGATGTAACCAATATGAGCCTTTCCATGAAATGGCGTTAGATGATGTTCGCAATGCGAGAAAACCTCAATATCTTTAACAATAACTAATTCTTTATGGCCAAGATCAAAGGTAGTTGTAAATAGATCTTTTGGATCCTGAAATATCCCTTGAAAATTTTCTTTTAAAGCTCGCGCAACTCTTTTGGGAGTTTCCTTTAAGCCATCACGTTCTGGATCTTCACCAATTGCGATTAGCAGCTCGTGAATCGCGCGCTCGGCACGTGCTTCGTCGAACTTCTTACTCATTAAGTACTTTTCTTACGACGCTTTGGAGGCTCTGTGGTTTCCGGGGCTTTTGCTTTTACAGGAACCGGAGGGATTCGAGATGGAGTGCGCAGCGATGAACCAGTCCACGCAGGGCGCTTAGGTCTGGCTGCTACGCGCTTAAAAATTACTTCGATTTCCTCTTTATGTAGCGTTTCTTTCTCTAGTAACTCTTCAACTAGCGCATCCAAGATTGCACGATTTTCAATCAAAATCTCATAAGCCTCTTGGTGCGCCGTTTCAATTAGGCCCCGAATCTCTTGATCGACTTGGCTCGCAATTGCCTCTGAGTAATCACGTTGATGTCCATAATCTCTACCTAAGAATGGCGCTGAATCACTGGTACCAAGTTTGATTGCGCCCAACTTCTCAGTCATTCCATATTGAGTAACCATGGCACGCGCCAGCGTTGTTGCTTTCTCAATATCGTTTGAAGCTCCAGTAGTTGGATCGTGGAATACCAATTCTTCCGCGGCGCGACCGCCCATTGTGTATGCAAGTTGATCGAGCATTTGATTACGTGTTGTTGAATATTTATCTTCATCTGGAAGAACCATCGTGTAACCAAGTGCATGTCCTCGCGGCATGATGGTTATTTTATGAACTGGATCAGTATGCGGAAGCGCATGTGCGACAAGTGCATGGCCGCCCTCGTGATACGCGGTAACGCGACGTTCTTCTTCGCTCATTAAACGTGATTTACGTTGCGGACCTGCCATAACGCGGTCAATTGCTTCATCAATATCATCACGGGAAATCAATTTGCGATTTTCGCGAGCAGTTAAAAGCGCTGCTTCATTCAAGACATTTGCTAAATCTGCACCAGTAAAACCTGGAGTACGACGAGCAAGAGCAAGAAGGTCAATATCTTTTTCCAACGGTTTGTTCTTTGCATGAACTTTCATAATTGCCTCACGACCTTTTACATCTGGCCTATCTAAAGCAATCTGACGATCGAAACGTCCTGGACGTAATAGCGCTGGATCTAAAATATCTGGTCGGTTTGTTGCTGCAATCAAGATAACTTGATCATGTGGCTCGAAGCCATCCATCTCAACAAGTAATTGATTTAAAGTTTGTTCGCGTTCATCATGACCGCCACCAAGTCCTGCTCCACGTTGTCTACCCACTGCATCTATTTCATCCACGAAAATAATTGCAGGTGCTGCTTGTTTTGCTTGCTCAAATAAATCTCTAACTCTACTTGCACCAACGCCGACAAACATTTCCACAAAGTCAGATCCAGAAATTGAAAAGAAAGGAACACCTGCTTCACCAGCTACTGCTCTTGCTAAAAGAGTTTTACCAGTTCCAGGAGGTCCGTAAAGTAATACACCTTTTGGAATTTTCGCACCAACTGCTTGAAATTTAGATGGTTCACTTAAGAATTCTTTTATTTCTTGTAATTCTTCAACCGCTTCGTCAGCTCCTGCTACATCGGCAAAAGTTGTTTTAGGCATATCTTTATTGATTGATCTTGCTTTTGCTTTTCCAAAATTAAGTACTCTATTTCCACCTTGCATTTGACCCATAAAGAAAAATAGTAAAAATATAACTAATGCAATTGGAAGTAAAGTAAATAGTAAATTAACTAAAAAATTATCTTTTGGAACGACTGTGTCATAACCATCTTGCGGTATCAGTCCTCGATCAACTTTGGATTGCAATAATTCTTGAAGGGCTACACCTTGACCGGTAATAAAATCTGCTTTTGCTTTTTTGTCATCTTTGAAAGTAAGTTCAATTCTTTGATCTCTATCTATTAATTTGACACTTTTAACTTGATCTTTTTGGATAGCCAAAACTGCTTGAGATGTTGTAATAGTTTCTGGTGCAGTTGAAGAAGAAATTACATTGCTTCCAAGTAAAACTAAGGTGATTGCAACTGTGATCCAGAAAAATGGTCCACGAAAAAACTTATTTGCCTTCATTCAAAGAAAGGGTTAAACCCAAACCTCCGTCTATTTCTATTTTTCAGTGTTGGCGAAATCTGCCACACCTTCGATGTTACGCGTTAGGAGTTTTGGGTGTAGACGTCTGGGTGCAAAGTGGCGATAGATCTTAAATTTCTATACTTTTGTGCGTAATCCAGGCCATATCCGATAACAAATTCATTTGGAATATCGAAACCGACATAGTCAGCTTTAACGTCCATGACTAATGATTCTGGTTTTCTAAGTAGTGTAAAAATTTTCACACTTTTTGGCCCACGAGATAGCAAATTATTTTTTAACCAATGCAAAGTAAGTCCTGTATCTAAAATATCTTCAACAATTAAAACGTTTCTACCTTCAATATCTGTATCTAAATCTTTCAAAATTCTTACAACACCACTTGATGTTGTGCCGTGTCCATAAGAAGATGCTGCCATCCAGTCCATTTGAATATTTTTGGTTAAGTGTCTTGCCAAATCTGCCATCACCATAATTGCACCGTTTAATACACCAACTAAAAGTAAATCTTGTCCGTCGTAGTCTTTATCGATTTGTTTAGCAACTTCTGCTATTTTTTCATCGATTTGTTTTTCACTCAAAACTTCTCTTACGATTTCGTTTTTAATATCGTCGCTTTTCATTATTTCCTTTAAGACTAGTTTCGGGATGAAATAAATCTTATTGTTTGATCAACTCGGCTTGCTTGAATGAAACCAGGTAAGTCGACGTTTCCTTGGCCACGCCAATTTGTAACAAGCGCATCAATAGCCTCAATATGTTCAAAAGAAAATGGTCCAGGAATAACTCCTGCTTCTAGCGACGCAATTTTTATTATTCTTTTTCTAATAGCACTTGGTAATTTAGCCAGTTCTTCAACTTTTAATTCTTTATTTAAATTCTTATAGTTTTGTTCAGCAATTGAATCCAAAGCTTCATTATCTTCTTTGAGTAAATCAGAAGTTCTATCTAAAGCTTCAATTGCTGAATCACCGAGTACTTCAATAATTTTTGGCATTAGTTCGTGTCTTACTTTTGCTCTTAAAAATTTATAGTCTGTATTGGCTGGATCTTCCCAAAAAGTTATTCCTTCTTTTTTTAAAGCTTCAACTAATTCTTTTTTTCTGATGTGTAGAAATGGTCGTAAATATTTACCCGAAACTTCTTTCATTGCTGAAAGTGATTTTGCACCACTACCTCTGGTCAGTCTCATTAAAATTGTTTCTGCTTGATCATCTTGAGTGTGAGCAAGTAAAACCGCTTGAGCATTAAATTCAACAACTAATTCTTCTATTGCTTCGTATCTTGCTTTTCTAGCTGCAGATTCCAAACCTTCTTTTTCTTCCTTAACATTTATTTTCTTGATAACTACTTTTTCAATTCCGAAACTTTCACATTTTTGTTTAGCTTCTAATGCAACTTGGGAGGATTCTTGAATTAATTGATGATCAATAATTACGGCAACTAAATTTAAACCGAGTCTTTTTGTGACAACTTGACTAGTCCATGCAAGAGCTAAAGAATCAGCTCCTCCAGAACAAGCAATTAATATAGTGTCAGCTGGTTCAAAATTCTTAATTAAATTGTTTACTGCATTTTGTAAATTAATTGGTGGATTATTCATTTGTAATTGCGCATTCACATTTTGCAATTTCATTCAATAAGTTATCCAGCTCTTCCCTAACTTGATTAGGCTTTTCAACTCTGTTAACTAAAATTGCAAAAGATAGAAACACATTGTCTTTAGTTGTAACGGTTCCAGCTAACGTGATTACTTGATTTAATGTTCCAGTTTTTGCTCTAACCACACCTCTTCCTGGGGAATTTTCTTCGTTAAATCTTTTTTCCATTGTTCCTAATCCATGTCCAGTTGGAAGACCTGTGAAAACTGGCCAAGTATCAACAGGAATTGATTTAGTAGGCAAAGTTAAGAATTTAGTTGGATCACCTTTATTTTCAATTACTAATTCTGGTTTAACAATTGATTTATAAAGCAAATTTGTGAAATCAGATGGTGAAATTTTGTTTGATCTACTCAACCCACTTGTATCAGATAAAGCATTATCAACACTTGAAATTCCAAGTTTTTCAACATCTTTTAAAACTAGCTCTGTAGCGGCATTGGTAGATGGATCTTTTGTGGAAATATCAGAAGCAACTCTTGCTAAAATTTCTGAATCTTGATTATTAGAAATAATTAACATATCTTCAATAATTTGAGCGACAGATTTTGAATATTCTGTCGCAACATCAAAAGAGTCTGATGGAGCTTTTTTTCTGTTTACAATGCCATTTACTTTAATATTATTTTTCATTAAGTACACTGCAAAAGTCTGACCGGTTGTAATTGATGGGTCATCTGGAGCTTGGCTAGGTGCAAGTGGATCATCTAAATTTAATGCTGAAATTAAATGGACTTCACTGCTTCTGAAGTAATTATCCAACCAATCTACGGGTTTTTGTAATGGTCCTAAAGATGAATCATCCACAAATAAAGTAACTTCAAAGACATTAAATTTTTTCAAATTATTTGCGGTTTGTTTCGCAAGATCTTCTAAATCTGCTTTCCTTGGATTACTGTCGGTGCCAAGTTGTGGATCTCCCCCACCAACTAAATAAAGATTATTATCTAAATATTTAACTTTCGTTACAAATTTTGCATCAAGATCTAAAGTAATCGAATTACTTGCTGCGGTATAAATTTTCGTTAATGATGCTGGCATCATTGAATCATCAGCATTACTTTCAAATACGACAGATCCGTCAGTTAAATTTCTAATTGAAATTCCGTATCCAGTTGAATACAAAGGATTACTCAATTTTTTTGTAACAATGTTTTCAATCATTGTTTTATCTGCTTCTTTATAAACTAAAGGTTCAAGAACTACACTGGCTAATTCATTATTATCGTCGGCTTGTGCTGAGGTAAAGCTGAAGATTAAAGGAAGTATTAATAATTTAATTGCTGTTAATTTCCTTAATTTCATGTATTAATAATAAATCAACTTAGGTTTAAGCGTGTTTTTGAAGCAGTTTAAGAGCATTCTCAGATTGGAATACTAGGATTATTGGGTCATACTTAACGATTTAAGAGAGAGTTATCCGATAAATGAGTAACGCTAAAGATATTCAAAACAATACATATCTCGAACATAAAGAAATAGTGCCAATTCTTGTTGGGTTAATGTCAGGACTTTTCTTAGCAGCACTTGATCAAACAATCGTGGCAACTGCAATTAAAACTATTGGTGATGATTTAAATGGATTATCTCTTCAAGCTTGGGCCACCACTGCGTATTTAATTACCTCCACAATTACAACTCCGCTATATGGAAAACTCAGTGACATTTTTGGAAGAAAGCCACTTTTTATTTGGGCAATTTCAATTTTCATTATTGGTTCTGCGTTAAGTGCATTTGCAACTTCTATGTATAACTTGGCAATTTATAGAGCTATTCAAGGTTTAGGTGCGGGTGGATTATTTACACTTGCCTTAGCAATCATTGGCGATATCGTTCCACCTAGAGAGCGTTCAAAATATCAGGGATATTTCATTGCTGTTTTTGGAACTTCAAGTGTTTTAGGTCCAGTAATTGGTGGATTTTTTGCAGGACAAAATTCAATAATTGGAATTACTGGTTGGCGCTGGGTCTTTTTAGTCAATGTGCCAATTGGTTTGCTTGCATTATTTATTGTGGGTAGAACACTACATATTCCAAATTTTCAAAAAGTAAATCATGCAATCGATTGGCTAGGTGCGATTTCATTAACGATTGGTTTGATACCACTTCTACTTGTCGCACAAGAAGGAAGAGTTTGGGGTTGGACAAGTGTTGAATCAATTACATGTTACGTAATTGGAATTGTTAGTTTGATTTTGTTCATCATTTTTGAAAATAGAATGAAAGACGAAGCAATTTTACCTTTAAGACTATTTAAAGATAAAACATTTACTTATGTATCCATTGTGGGATTAATAACTGGTGCAGGTATGTTTGGTGGTCTTGCAATGCTTCCGCTATATCTACAAATAGTGGGAGGATCTTCTCCAACTAAAGCAGGACTGGAACTACTTCCATTAACTCTTGGAATTATGACTGGTTCAATAATTTCAGGAAGAGTTATTTCAAAAACTGGTAAATATAAAATTTTCCCAGTTATTGGAACAGTACTTTTGACGGTTACGTTGTTTTTAATGACTACATTTAATGCAGATACTAAATATTGGTGGATAGCAATTTTGTCTTATCTATTTGGTGTTGGTCTTGGACACGTTCTTCAACCAACAGTTATCGCAGTACAAAATGCTGTAGCAAAACGAGACCTAGGGGTGGCTACTTCATCTGTGACATTGTTTAGACAAATGGGTGCAACAGTTGGTACTGCAGTATTTATTTCTATATTGTTTGGAAAAGTTGGAAAAGAAACTCAAACTGCGTTTCAAACTTCAATCGCAAATCCTGAGTATCAAAAAGCATTAATGGATCCAAACAATGCTTCTACAATTCAAAAATTACAAGAACTTCAAACTGGACAAGCTTCCTTTGATGACACATCTTGGTTGGCTTCTGCAAATAGAACCTTAATACATCCGATCTTGGATGGCTTTGCAAATTCCATGTCGTATGTGTTTTTAATTGGTGGTTTTGTAGTTGCAGGTTCAATAATTTTTGCACTACTAACTCCAAATAATAAATTAAGTGAACGTGGCGATTCAGCTCCTGTTTCTCATTAAGTAAATGGAGTATCTAGTACAAGGTTTACTTCTTGGACTAGGTGTTGGTTTAGCACCTGGTCCTCTACTTGCGCTAGTTATTTCCGCATCACTACGTGGTGGAACTTCACATGGATTAAGAGTTGCATTTTCACCACTAATTACTGATTTTCCAATAATTGTCATTTCATTGTTTATATTGCGCCAAATAAATAATTCAGCTCTTGGTTTATTAAGTATTGTTGGAGCGGTTGTTTTGTTTTATTTTGCTTATGAATCCTGGATAGCTGGGAAAAGCAATCCTCAAGATTTCATCAACAAAGACAAAAGCATTGGTTCAACGAAAACTACTTTATTTAAAGCAGTATTAACAAATTTTATAAATCCATCTGCTTGGCTTTTTTGGATGACGGCAGGTGGAACTTTATTAGTTAATGGCTGGAACCAAAGTTTATTGGATGCTGCTGGTTTTATTGTTGGTTTTTATCTTTTACTAATTGGAAGCAAAGTTTTACTTGCATTTGGTATTGGATCTACCAGAAATAAAATGCCTTCTTGGCTATATAAATTATTAGTAAGAATTGCTTCAGTTTTACTTCTTATTCTTGGGATTGAACTAATTCGGTCTAGTTTGAATTACTTCTAAAGTTCTTACGAGACTTATTTTTGTCATTAAATCTTCGTTTTTTATTTCTTCCTTGATTTCTATTTCGACTACGATTTCTATTCTTGTTTCTATCTCGGTTGAAGCTTTTTTCTTTTTCTTTAGTTTTTTCAACTGGTGCAACCCAAGCAACTCCGGTAGGTTTCTTCGCTCCGGTAATTTCTTTTAATTCAGGACTTCCTGGTTTAATTCTGACAAATTTAGGATTAATCCCTACATGAGTCATTAATTTTCTAATTGTGTTTTGTTGTTTTAAATTACATAAAGTAACGACATGACCTGATTCTCCAGCTCGAGCTGTTCTTCCTGCTCTATGTAAATAGTCTTTTGCTTTTTGTGGTGGGTCAATATGAACTACTAGTGAAATATCTTCCACGTGAATTCCTCTTGCGGCAACATCTGTTGCAACTAAAGTATTTATTTGACCTGATTTAAATTTAGCTAAAGTTTTTGTTCTGACAGATTGTGATTTACCACCGTGTAATGAACCAACTGGTATTCCTTGTGAAGCTAATCGAGTAGATAATTTATCTGCTCCATGTTGAGTTTTAACAAACATAATTGTTTTCCCATCACGTGCAGCAATATTTGCCACTATTTCGTCTTTGTCATTTGGATGAATTACTAAAACGTGATGTGACATTGTTGAAACACTTGCTTTATCAGAATCAACAGAATGAACTACTGGATTGTGTAAATATTTTTTAACTAAAACATCAACATCTCTATCTAATGTTGCTGAAAAAAGTAATCTTTGACCTTTCTTTTTACAAGCATCCAAAATTGCTTTCATGTCAGGTAAGAAACCCATGTCCGCCATTTGATCTGCTTCGTCTAAGACAACTATTTCCACTTCATCTAAAACCACATGTTTCTTCTCCATTAAATCCATTAATCTTCCTGGAGTTGAAACCAAAATCGGTACCGCTTTTCTTAAAGCTTGAATTTGTGCACCATAAGGCATTCCACCTGCAACTAATCGAGAACTTAAATGAACTGAAGGTGCTAAAGAATTAATCACATCATTTATTTGCATTGCTAATTCTCTGGTGGGAGACAAAATGATTGCTAAGGGATGATGTGCTCGTGCTTTTCTGTTAGCAAGTTTTGTAAGAACTGCCAGACCAAAAGCTAAAGTTTTTCCTGAACCTGTT
>VFQS010002815.1_pt1 | contig 13863 bp, 12 predicted proteins | sample 3512361 | NCBI WGS metagenome assembly VFQS01 (sample SAMN10412375, study PRJNA504923) | tailings metagenome | isolation source: Relicate 1 Philex TSF3 active mining | place: Philippines
CATGGTCGCCCACCAAATGGCCATGTTTATCATTGATCTTTTTAAAATGATCAATGTCCATAATCGCGACGCAAAGTGTTTGGCGAGAACGCTCGCTATCCAAAATCGCTTGTTGAAAGACAAAATCAAATGCCTGACGATTGAGTAATTTGGTTAATGGATCGGTTGCGGCTGATTTTTCAATGCGCATTTGATAGCGACGAACTGAGAACAAAACGATCAATAAGACCGCGATCGTGATCGCAAATCCTATACCAGCATTTACAAGTAACAGTTTCTGTAAGGGTTTTAGTTCAGACTCAAGATTTTGTTCAACTAAAAGATGCCAGCCGAGTTCTGGAATAAATCGCGAGTTGAGATAAATTGATTCATCGTTGAACGTATATTCAAGATGTAAAGACTCGTTCTTCGTATTTGCTAAGATCTGTTTGGCGATTTGATCTAGACCTGCCATGTTGGAAATATTGACCTTCTTTTGTTTGAAGGTATTCCCTGATAGAACCAAATTGCCTTTTTTATCGACGAAGTAAATCTTACGTTGGAAGCGCGATTGATAAGTGTCGATCAAATGCTTCATCGTATTCAACGTCAAGCCAATGCCAACTGCGCCAATAAATTTTCCTTGATAATCTAAGACGCGATAATTGGTAAAAATCGTCATGCTGTCTTGATTTGCCATGTCAATGTCGACATTGGTCTCATAAGGCGTTTTGAGATTTTTAACGCGAAAGAACCATTGATCTCGTACTTCCGTTTCGCTGATGCTTTTGAGTAGGCCTTCGGGATAATAGTAGTTTTTAGTAAGGTCGCTGACAAAAAAACTTGATATTGCGTTGTTCTTTAATTTAACTTCTTTCAAGTATTTAGAAATCTGCGCACTATCTTGTTCGCCATCGATCACCCAATCGCGTACAAAGGTATCGTTCGCCATTTGCGAGGAGACAAATACAGGCCGCAAAATGTCTTTTTGAATTTCTGAATAAATATTGTCACCTGTGATTGGCAACATATTCTCTGACAAACCACGACGCAAAGCATCTTTTGACACCATGTAACTGGTCGCTAACACAGCAACAAAACCAAGTATGAGAATTAATGAAATCCAAATCAGTAGATTGTATTGTTTTAGTGATTTACTCATAAGCCGGTTGCTGCGCGAATGTAGGTTGGTTTGAATTGTTATGCGATGGAAGTGGTATCGAACACCGAGGAATTCAGTGTCAAGATCATACTATAAACCACCCATTTTTTTAGCTGAATTGACGATAGTAGCCGTAATTTGTGGATGTAGGGAAATATTTTTGCGTAAAAAGAAACACGATTTCTTTGGCGCATATGAGGTTCTTAGAAGCGTTTTGCCGTTAGGATGTGAAGACTTAACTTATTGACGATGCTATGAGGTTAATACCTCAGGGTGTTGTGATTGAAGTTAGATAAGAATGGAGAATTATGTATTCAGATAATAAGTTGTCACCGTCAATCATCGCATCCTATAGTTTTGCTGCGTTGGCGCTTTTCTTGGTCTTAAAAGTCGGATTGTTGGTGGCTTTATTTTCTGGGTTATTACTTTACTCATTGGTTCGCTTATTGGTGCCAAGAATAGAACGAAGGTTTAGTAATCAACAGTCGCGCATGATCGCGGTGGTGTTTTTATCCGTTTTGATTATTTTGACGATTAGCTTGGGTACTTGGGGCATCGTCGTATTTTTGCGTAGCGATTCGGGTAACTTACAGTCTTTGCTGCAAAGGCTGGCAGAACTCCTTGAATCATCTAGGCAACAGTTACCGCTGTGGGCTAGCACTTACTTGCCCGAGGATATTGAAGCACTAAAGCGTATCTTGACGACGACATTGCGCGATCATGCTAGCGAAGCAAAACTACTTGGGCAAGAAGCTGGGCATTTGATCGTTCATCTCCTGCTGGGAATGGTGATCGGCAGTATGGTCGCATTACAAGATGTCAGTAGTGTTCATCAATACAAGCCACTTGCTGCTGCCTTACATCAGCGAATTGCTTATCTTGCCGATATGTTTCATCGGGTGGTGTTTGCTCAAGTACGAATTTCGTTAATTAATACGCTATTTACCGGGATATTTTTGGCACTGATCTTGCCTGTAGCGGGAGTTCATTTGCCACTCGTTAAAAGTATGATTGCGATTACTTTTATTGCTGGGCTGATTCCCGTTGTTGGGAATATTATTTCAAATACCGTTATAGTGATTGTTAGTTTGTCACACTCTTTATATGTGGCAGCGATTTCCTTAACTTATATGGTTGTAATTCATAAGTTAGAGTATTTTTTGAATGCACGAATCATTGGTTCTCAAGTGAATGCAAAAGCTTGGGAATTATTGACGGCAATACTGGTGATGGAAGCCTTATTTGGTTTGCCGGGCGTTGTTGCCGCGCCGGTGTTTTATTCTTATGTGAAAAAAGAATTAAGAGAGTGTGGTTTGGTATAAACAGCTTTGCCATGTAAAAAGTGAGAAGAAAGAAATGATTTTAGAATTAGCAGATATTCGTATCCTACCTGGTCAACAAACAGCTTTCGATGCCGCAATTCAGCAGGGTTTGACGCAAGTCATCGCGCATGCGAAAGGATTTCGCGGCTATAAAGTGAATAAAGGCATTGAATCTCCTGAACGATATGTCTTGATGATTTTTTGGGATACTTTAGAAAATCACACGATTGATTTTCGTCAATCCGCCGCGTTTGCTGAATGGCGTAGTATTGTCGGGCCATTTTTTGCTAGTGCGCCAGTCGTTGAGCATTTCGACTTGTTGGCAAAGTCAGCATAAAAGTCAAAATAGGTGAATAATTCGCTTAGTTGTGGCGAGGACTTGAGGTCTTGAGAATTATTGATCCGCCCCAAGCTGCTTAAATCGATTCATCTGCTAATAGATTGTCCGAGGCTCGTACTTCGGCAGTCGTGTTTTTTTGTTTGTAAAGGTCATTATGGTTCCCCATCTCGCCACCGCACTCAACGGTCCCTTACTCGATTTCGAAAAGAAAATTTTAGAAGCGACGCCCTCGATTGAGCGCTGGTTTCGTTTAGAGTGGCAAGAGCATACGCCACCGTTTTATTGTTCGGTTGATATGCGTAATGCCGGTTTTAAGTTGGCGCCTGTTGATACAAATTTATTTCCTGGCGGCTTTAATCATTTAGGTTCTGAAATGTTGCCATTGGCGGTACAGGCATCGATGGCGGCCATTGAAAAGTATTGCCCAGATGCGCGTAATTTATTGTTGATCCCAGAAGATCGTCCATGCAATGTCTCATATTGGCAGAATATTGCGCGTCAAATGCAAATTTATCGTCAAACGGGATTGAATGTCCGTTTGGGCAACTTAGATGAGACTAGTACGCAAACCAAGAATATCGTATTGCCAGACGGCGGTGAGCTGCTACTCGAACCGCTACAGCGTTCTGCGAACGGACGTCGCTTAGGATTAAAAAATTTCGATCCATGCACGATACTTTTGAATAATGATCTGTCGACTCGGATACCAACGATTTTAGAAAATATTCATGAGCAAACTTTGCTACCGCCGTTGCATGCTGGCTGGGCGAAGCGACGCAAGACGAATCACTTTGCCAGTTACGATGAGGTCGTCAAAAAGTTCGCAAAAATGGTCGAGATTGATCCTTGGCTGATCAATCCATTTTTTGCGAAATGTGGCGATGTCGATTTCGAGGCGGGCACGGGTCTAGATGGATTGATGTCAACCGTCGACACTATATTGGCAAAAATTCGTAAGAAGTATAAAGAGTACGGTATCAAAGACAAACCATTTGTGATTGTGAAGGCGGATGCTGGTACCTGCGGTATGGGTATCATGACCGTGCGTGACTCACGAGAAGTTAGAGATCTGAATTCAAAACAGCGCAATAAAATGACGGTTGTGAAGGATGGACGTGAAGTTCATGATTACATCGTCCAAGAGGGCGTGTACACCTTTGAACAAATCGAAGAAAGCGTCGCCGAGCCAGTGGTTTATATGATTGATCGCTACGTGGTTGGTGGCTTTTATCGCGTGCATCAGGATCGTGGCGTTGATGAGAATCTCAATGCACCGGGAATGGAGTTTGTTCCGCTCGCATTTGCACAACAACATGCGGTACCTGATATGCGCGCGAAACCTGGAACGGCGGCACCAAATCGATTCTATATGTATGGCGTGGTTGCGCGCTTAGCCTTATTAGCAGCTTCGCTAGAATTAGAAAAAACCGATCCGAATCCAGAAATCTATTAAGTGAAGATTATGAAAATTGCCTTTCTCACCGATCCATTATCGCAGTTTAAAATTTATAAAGATTCAACCTACGCAATGATGGTTGAGGCTGCAGGTCGAGGTCATCAAATTTATGCGTTTGGACCAGATGACTTGGCCTTGATATCTGGTTCGGTCGTCGCGTCAGTACAAGAAATTCATTTAACTGGTGATCAACAAGATTGGTATCAATTAGGTGACGTGATCGATTGTCATTTGGCTGATTTCGATGCGGTGTTACAGCGTAAAGATCCGCCATTTGATATGGAGTACATTTATGCCACTTATCTATTAGATTTGGCTGAGCGACAAGGTGCTTTGGTCTTTAACAAGCCATCTGCCATCCGTGATCATAATGAAAAACTGAGCATCGCACAGTTTTCACAATTCACTGCGCCAACCCTAGTCACGCGCAACGAGCAAAAAATACGTCGGTTTTTCGCGGCACATCAAGATATTATTTTGAAACCACTCGACGGCATGGGGGGAGCGGGTATTTTTAGAATTCGCGCAGATGGTATGAATCTCGGTGCCGTCATAGAAACGCTGACGAATAATCAAACCAGAACCATCATGGTACAACGGTATATTCCAGAAATCGTACATGGTGATAAGCGGATCTTATTAATCGGTGGCACGGTGGTGCCTTATGCTTTGGCAAGAATTCCACAAAATGGTGAGGTGCGAGGTAATTTAGCTGCTGGTGGTGTTGGGCTTGCACAAAAATTGACGGCTCGAGATACAGAAATTGCACAAACCCTTGCGCCTATTCTTTTAAATCGTGGGCTGTTGCTGGTAGGATTAGATGTAATTGGTGATTATTTGACGGAAGTGAATGTAACTAGCCCAACATGTTTCCAAGAAATCACTGAACAAACTGGACTAAAAGTCGCGGCGATTTTTATCGATGCACTCGAAGCGCAGATTGTCGCCAAAAATAAACAACGATAGAAAATCGCGAGTGACGGTATGAGCAGGAATATGGCATGGTAGGTTTACTTTTATTGACGCATGCACCTTTGGGCAGCGCGTTTATTGACGCTGCTTCGCATGTATTTCGGAGTAGGCCGGAGCGTCTTGAGGCGGTTGATGTAGTAGCAGATCAAAATGTGGACGAAGTTCGTCGCATTGTGCGCGAAGCAATTGTGCGACTCGATGATGGTAGCGGCGTTTTGATCATGACCGACATAATTGGCGGCACGCCTTCTAACTGCTGCCCACAAACGGGTGATGCAAATCAAGTGGCCGTGATTGCGGGTATTAGTCTGCCGATGTTGTTGCGAGCAATTACTTATCGCCAGGACCAATTAGATGTGGTGGTTGAAATGGCACTCGCTGGTGGGCAAAATGGCGCGACCAGAATTGAAAATAGAATTCGTATTGGACAGAGCTGATAGCACTCTGAGTCAAATTTTTTTATAGCTTCCCTCGATGTAAAGTGAATAAAAGATGATTCAACAAGAGATTGAAATTATTAATAAACTTGGTTTGCATGCGCGTGCGTCAGCGAAGTTGACACAGCTCGGTGGAAAATTTAAATGCGAGGTTTGGCTCACGCGCAACAATCGTCGCGTCAACGGCAAGTCGATTATGGGCGTCATGATGCTCGCTGCGGGCAAAGGAACTAAAGTATTGTTGGAAACGAATGGCGAAGATGAACAAGCATGTTTCGATGCAATAGCGGCTTTGATCAATGATCGTTTTGGTGAAAACGAATAGTCGCGAAGCTTATCGTTCTTTTTTTCGATTTCTAATAGTGCATAAATAGCGCATAGCGAGGCGACGTGGCATCTTTTACTTTGCAAGGTATTCCAGTTTCACGCGGTATCACAATTGGCCGCGCGCATCTTTTGCGTCCCGCCGCAATGGATGTCAAGCACTACCTAGTCGCCCAAGAACAAGTCGAGGCAGAGGTCGAACGTTTGCAGCGGGCGATCGACACGGTGCAATTAGATTTGCAATCGATTTGGTCTGAGTTGCCGACAGATGCGCCTACTGAGCTTGGTGCTTTCCTTGATGTGCATGCGCTTATTTTGTCTGACCCTATGGTATCGGAAGCGCCGCTCGACATTATTCGAACGCGGCATTACAACGCAGAGTGGGCATTGGTCACACAAGTCGATGTTCTGTCTGCACAGTTTGATGAAATCGAAGACGAATATTTGCGCGAACGAAAAGCGGATATTCAACAAGTCGCTGAGCGTGTACTGAAGGTATTGACTGGTAGTGCGGATCAACTTCCTCGAGCAGTTGGTGTGGACGAGCAAAATGCAAATATGATTGTGGTGGCAAAAGATATTTCTCCTGCCGATATGATGCAATTTCGCGATGTTGCGTTTACTGGTTTTGTTACCGATGAGGGGGGCACCAACTCGCATACCGCAATTGTTTCGCGCAGTCTGGGGATTCCCGCTGTCGTTGGTTTGGGAAATGCTTCACATCTGATTCGACAAGATGATTGGCTGATTATTGATAGTGATGCGGGCGTGGTGATTGTCGCGCCATCTCCATTATTGATAGAGCAGTATCGACAACAGCAAGCAGTGCTTTTGAAAGCACGTAAAAAGCTTGGCAAATTAAAAAAGACCCCTGCGATTAGTTTGGATGGGATAGAAGTTACCTTGTTGGCCAATATCGAGTTGCCTGAAGATGCGCATGCGGCATTAGAAGCTGGTGCCAGTGGCGTTGGACTGTTTCGTTCGGAATTCTTGTTTATGGGACGCACTGGTGTTGAGCAACATTTGCCAAGCGAGGAGGAACAATTCCTCGCTTACAAACAGGCGGTGCAAACGATGAAGGGCAGGCCCGTCACGATTCGTACTTTAGACGTCGGCGCGGATAAACCTTTGGAGCACGGCGAACACAACATCTTAAATCCTGCCTTAGGTTTGCGTGCGATTCGCTATTGTTTAAAAGAGCCACAAATTTTCTTGACGCAATTGCGTGCGATTCTACGGGCCTCGGCATTCGGCACTGTGCATATTTTAATTCCTATGATTGCGCACGCGTTTGAAATCGATCAATCGCTCGCGATGATTGAGCAGGCTAAGGAATCGCTGCGTATCGAACGCATCGCGTTTGATGAAAATGTCCAAGTGGGCGCGATGATAGAGATTCCGGCTGCGGCATTGAGTTTGCCGATGTTTGTGAAGAAACTTGATTTTTTATCGGTAGGAACGAACGATCTCATTCAATATACCTTGGCAATAGATCGTGCCGATCATGAAGTGGCTCACCTTTATAACGATACCCATCCAGCAATTTTGCAATTGTTGTCGATGACGGTTAGCGCTGCGGAGAAAGCGGCAATTCCAGTTGCCATTTGCGGTGGAATGGCGGGCGATATCAAATTAACCCGATTGCTGATTGGTATGGGGTTTCGTGAGCTTTCTATGCCGGCAGCATTACTTCCGGAGATCAAGCAGGAAATTTTGAATACAAATATCGCAGCGCTGGAGCCTGCCGTGAAAAAGATTCTGCGCACTTATGATCCGCAAGTCATTCAAGAGTTATTGACTGAGGTGAGAGAGCAAAGATTGCTGCATTGAGCAAAGTGTGTGAAATATTTGATAGTTTTCTGGACTCTGACGAAACTTAATTGAGTGAGCTAGGGCTTAGGTGTAAAATTGCCCAAGGGGAATTTCAATGCAGCAGAAATTTCTTCTGAACGGTATGAATCCAGTGGTTTTTTGCCACTAGATGACTTGCCAACAGGCAAAAATGGAGTATATTCTAACCAAGAAGTCGACTTCCTATCGATAGTAGTTTCGAACTTCTCAGTAAGAATGATTCTTACTCGCTTATAAATATAAGACTCAAATGTGCGTTTGTTGATGCGTGACGCAGATATTGAAATTTTTAAACTTCCTTACTTGGTTGAATAGACATGAACTTAACTACAATGAAAGTAGGTAAACGCCTCGGGCTCGGCTTTGCGCTAGTTTTGATCCTGCTGATCGCGGTGACGAGCTTGGGTATTTCCAGAATGGCGTTGATTCAAGACCGACTTGAAGACATTGTAAATGTGAGCAATGTGAAAAGCCGTTTGATTATTGACATGCGCGCGATTGTTTATGATCGTCAAGTGTCTTTGCGTAATTTGACTTTGCTGACCGACATTGACGACATGTCTAAGGATCTCAAGCGGATCGATGAGCAGAATAAGTCGTATAACGACAAAGAGGCAAAGTTAGCGGAGATGCTAAAAAATGATAGTACATCTTCCCCAGAAGAACGTACTTTATTAGCAAAACTCAAAGAGAAAGAAAAAGCGGCTGCCCCTTTACCTAATTTGGCGCGCGATTTAGGTCTGGCAAATGATCCAGAGAGTGCGACGATCGGCTTGATTAAGAAAATTCGTCCAATTCAAGATGATTGGTTTAAAACTTTAGATGAATTTGTTGACTTAGAAGACAAGAAAAATGCAGCGGTTGCTGAAGAAGCGAAATCTGCGTTTAGTAATGCGCGTAACGTTTTGCTGATGTTAGGTGGATTGGCTTTGATTTTGGGCATTATTGCAGCCGTATTTATTACCCGCAGCTTATTGAAACAGTTGGGTGGCGAGCCAGATTATGCTGCTGATATCGCGAGTCAAATTGCCGCTGGTGATTTATCAGGCGTGATCGATACTGAAAAAGGCGATTCTGAAAGTTTGATTGCTGAAATGAAAACCATGCGCGATAGCTTGGTGAACATCGTAGGGCAAGTTCGTGTTGGTACGGATACGATTGCAACTGCATCGCGTGAAATCGCAACTGGTAACTTAGACTTGTCTTCACGCACAGAACAACAAGCTAGCTCATTGGAAAAAACCACAGCGTCAATGAAAGAATTGACGACAACGGTGAAGCAAAATGCAGACAACGCGCGTGAGGCGAATAAATTGGCAGCTTCCGCCTCCGATGTCGCGCGTCAAGGTGGCGTCGTGGTGGCAGAAGTAGTCGACACTATGAGTTCCATTAACGAATCTGCGAAAAAGATTGTTGATATTATTAGTGTGATTGATGGTATCGCTTTCCAAACCAATATCTTGGCGTTGAATGCGGCAGTTGAAGCGGCACGTGCAGGTGAACAGGGTCGTGGTTTTGCGGTGGTCGCTTCAGAAGTTCGTAGCTTGGCGCAACGTAGTGCGGCGGCTGCGAAAGAAATTAAGACCTTGATTGGTGACTCTGTTGAGAAAGTCGAGATCGGTAGCAAATTGGTTGGTCAAGCAGGTGCAACAATTGATGAAGTTGTTTCTAGTGTTCGACATGTGACGGATATCATTGCAGAAATTAGTGCCGCTAGCCAAGAGCAAAGTTCTGGAATTGAAGCAGTCAATTTAGCGATCATTGAGATGGATGGCATGACCCAACAAAATGCTGCTTTGGTTGAAGAGGCAGCAGCTGCAGCGCAAAGTTTGCAAGATCAGGCAAGTGAGTTGGCAAAAGTTGTCAGTATTTTCAAGTTGAACGCTGGTGAGCAAAATGCTTTTGCTAATCGTCCGGTCGCGCCTCCTGTAAAACGTGCTGAACCAACTCCAGTCAGTAAGCCAAAAGCGGCAGTGAAGTCTTTGCCCGCGGCAAAGCCTGCACCAAGAAAAGAAGCTGCGCCAAAAGCGAATGACGATGATTGGGAAGAGTTTTAAGTAATCCGATACCCGCGAACTGTGAAAGTGGTCGGATAGAAGTTGGTAACAAATCGGGTAATTGAAGATTGATGCGTGTTTTGTTCAGCAAAGGCGGATATATGCGAGTCGTATTTTTAATCTTGAGTTTTTGTTTCACTGGTTTCTTGAGTTTGCAGGCAAACGCGGCAGTTGTACCTCCCGCGATAGATTCTAAATCATGTGATTTGCCAAAGTATCCAAAGGCATCTCTGATCAATGAAGAAACTGGCACTGTAACAATGGCGTTTCTGATCGGTGCGGATGGTAAGATAGTTGAGTCGAAAATTGATACATCGAGCGGCTCAAAAAGTTTAGATAAGGCGGCGTTAAGTGCGTTTACTCTATGTAAATTTAAAGCCGGCTCAAAAGATGGTAAGCTAGAGCAAATGTGGGTCAAAGTAGATTATGTTTGGAAGTTTTGACATGACTCAATGCTGACTTTTAATTAATTAATTTGAATGAGTTTGTCTATGAATGCTAAATTATCTCTGATTGCAATTGGTTTGTTGGGAGCGATCTCTGGCTATAGCCATGCAGCCGATGTCGCACCTGTGATGGATAGTAAGTCATGTGAATCACCGAAATATCCAAAAGCTGCATTGATGAACGAAGAAACTGGTACTGTGACAATGGGTTTTTTGGTTGCTCCAGATGGTAAAGTCGTGGAGTCAAAAGTTGAAAAGTCGAGCGGATCGAAAAGTCTAGATAAAGCAGCTTTGTCTGCCTTGAGCTTATGTAAGTTCAAAGCTGGTACCAAAGATGGTAAAGCGGAACAAATGTGGGCGAAAGTTGATTTTGTTTGGAAACTTGAATAAGTTCGCTTCACCGCCTTAAAAACCCGTCACTTGTTGGCGGGTTTTATTTTATCTAAGCTATGCTGTTGTTCGGATCAGATGAATGAAGCAAGTGAATTTCAACATTTCGTATGAAGGTCAGTTATGTACTTAACATTTATAAATGGTGCATGGGTAGAAGGTAATGTTGCTGTTATGGGGGCGATGGATCACAGCGTTTGGCTTGGTTCTTCGGTATTCGATGGGGCTCGAGCGGTGCGTGGGCATTTGCCGGATCTTCGATTGCATCTTGCGAGAGCAATCCGATCTGCGGAGCATTTAGGGTTGAGCTGTCCTTATTCATTGGAGCAACTAGATGCATTATGCCGCGAAGGGGTTGCCAAATTTCCTGCTGATGCTGAACTATATATTCGACCTTTGATTTTTGGCACAGATGGTTTGTTGATCCCAAGTCAGTCAGGATTTGCGCTAACGCTTTTTGATGCGCCCTTACCAAGTTTTGCAGGATTTTCAGCATGTTTAGCCACGCAGCAGCGCCCTAGTCCTGCGATGGCGCCGACCGATGCGAAGGCCTCGTGCTTGTATCCAAATACAACGCGTGCCCTACGTGATGCAAAATTACGTGGATTTGAGAATGCTGTTGTGTGTGATATCACAGGCAATGTCGCCGAGTTTGCAACTGCGAATTTGTTTTTTGTTAGTGCCGAGGGACGTGTTGTGACACCAGTGGCAAATGGCACTTTTTTATCAGGCATTACCCGTGCGCGCGTGATCGATTTGCTCTCGTCTAACGGAATAGTTGTTGATCAGCGTAGTGTTCGCCCCGAAGAACTGCTAACTGCCAAAGAAATATTTAATACGGGCAATTACGGCAAAGTCATGCCTTGTACTCGCTATGAAGAGCATGAAATGCCAATCGGTGAAGTTGCTACATTAGCGCGTCAATTGTATTTAGATTTTATGGCGACGACTTGAGGTGGTAGGTTTGTTTGGGATAGTAGTCGTTCTGCTATCCCGAATTCTGCTGTATTGTTTCTAAATTTAGTGATACTTACTCTACAGAAGAATCTGATCGAGGCGATTTCCTAACTCCTTGGCAAGCGCTTCTCCTTTTGCCTTTTCAACTGCCTCTAAAAAAGGCTCACGTAACTGCAGAAAATCATCGCGTGTTTCCGCGCGTTCGACTTTTAATTGCATTCCAAATCCTCTGAGTCCTAAATTGCTTTTCACGTTTTCATTAAAGAAGTTTCTAATCATTAGTAATTGAGCAGCGCTTTGTTCTGGTGTATGTGGGATAGCTTGCTTCGGTGGTGCTAAATTGATTGGATTTGCGGTGACCGGTATTTGATCGCTCGCTGGTGCAGTTGCTTGTGCACCAGTTGCGCCAGCTGGTCGAGCCGCAATAAAGCCCTCGGCCAATAAATTGTCGAGATGGACTTGTGATAAGCCCAGTCCTTTTACGCTCTTGAGCAGTTCTTCAACTGTATGTTTGCCATCAATAATGACGAGTAAAGGCCGAAGTTTTGCACTCAGGTGATAAGTCCTGCTGACGATTTCTTCTCGGCCTTTTTCCGTTTTGTCAAAATAGGTTTCGCTCATGATCAATCCTCTTTTTTTTAGACAAACTTTTGTGTGGAGTCTCTACTGAATTTAGTACATTCTACGTCAATATTGAAAAAGTGAATTTTGATAATTGAGTTTGTTTTTATCTCGATGCAATGCAATACAGTTCTGCATTTTTTTATATAAATATTGATACCACATGAACTTCAAAAAAAGCCCGATCATTTCTGATCGAGCTTTTATTTGCATTAGACGCTTTATCTGCGTACAAACAATACGTTAATCGTTTGCGTAGATATCAACATCTTTCGTTTCTTTAACAAACAACATACCAATAACGAATGTGACAGCGGCAACAATGATTGGGTACCACAGACCGTTGTACATATTACCAGTTTGCGCTACGATCGCCACGCCAGTTGCTGGCAACAAGCCACCGAACCAACCATTGCCGATGTGGTATGGCAAGGACATCGAAGTGTAGCGAATGCGTGTCGGGAACATTTCCACCAACATCGCTGCAATTGGACCGTACACCATCGTTACGTAAATCACTAAGATCGACAAGATCAAGATGATCTTGGGCTTGTTGACTCCAGCTGGATCTGCTTTAGCTGGATAGCCTGCAGCACGCAACGCATCTGTTACAGATTTCTTAAACGCAGCGTCTTTTGCTTTCGCATCTGCAGCTTCTAGGCCGTTTGAAGTGTAGGATTGAATTACAGTCGTACCAATTGCGATTGTCGCTGGTCCTTGGCCTTCTACTGTTTCATAGCTTGCTGAGTTTGCTGCCAATACTTGCTTCGCAATGTCGCATGAGCTAGTGAATTTTTTCGTCCCAGTAGGATTAAACTGGAATGAACATTCAGACGGATCTGCAGTCACCACAATTTTGTTGGCTACTTGCGCTGCTGCCAATGCTGGGTTTGCCGCTTCAGTCAGTGCTTTGAACAGTGGGAAGTAGGTCAATGCAGCAATTAAGCAACCAGCCATAATGATGGGTTTGCGACCAATTTTATCTGACAAGGCACCAAACACCACGAAGAACGGTGTACCAATAATCAGTGAAGCAGCAATCATCAGATTTGCCGTTGCATTATCAACTTTGAGCGTATTGGTTAAGAAGAACAAGGCATAGAACTGTCCTGTGTACCAGACCACCGCTTGACCAGCTGTCAAACCAACCAATGCCAAGATAACGATTTTCAGGTTGCTCCATTTACCGAATGATTCAGTTAATGGTGCTTTTGAAACCTTACCTTCGGATTTCATTTTTGCAAATGCTGGTGACTCATTCATGGACATACGAATCCAAACTGAGATAATCAGCAATAACGCTGAAACCCAGAATGGAATACGCCAGCCCCAATCAGCAAATTGTTCTTCGCCGACCGCAGTACGAGCACCCAAGATAACCAACAGCGACAAGAACAAACCTAATGTTGCCGTTGTTTGAATCCACGAGGTGAAGAATCCGCGTTTATTCGCTGGGGAGTGTTCCGCAACATAAGTTGCTGCACCACCGTATTCTCCACCCAATGCCAAACCTTGCATCATACGTAAAGCAATCAACAAGATTGGAGCG
>VFQS010002816.1_pt1 | contig 13862 bp, 10 predicted proteins | sample 3512361 | NCBI WGS metagenome assembly VFQS01 (sample SAMN10412375, study PRJNA504923) | tailings metagenome | isolation source: Relicate 1 Philex TSF3 active mining | place: Philippines
CCTCCGCCATTCAAGATACACAGCGAAGGCTTTTTTTCGACGCTGTTAGGGCGAAGGGGCGCCCTTTTTTTGTTTCTTTTTTTGGGCGCGCAAAAAAAGAAAGTTAAGCAGAGAACGAATGGTTAGATAGTATACAAATACCCAGGGCAACGACGAGGCTTTTCACCCAACCCCTAAATAGTTGCCAAGATTCCCTTTCCCTACTGCACCAACTCGAGCAATTGTTCACGCTCCAGAATTTCCATAAAACGGGCGCGGCGACGGTACTCATTGCAGATAGCATGCATGCGCATGGAGAACCGCTGGGCGGGTTCCATATCCTTCAGGTGCCTCAGTGCGTCTGCTGCGGCCATATACGCCCGTTCATTGGCCAAGGGGAGGTTTTCGTCCAGTACATCAATACAAACCGCCTTGGCCGCCTCCGGAAATCGCTTTTTGTGGCGCAACAGGAACTGGTATTTCCATTCTTTTGCCTCGTGCTGTTGATCATCTATCCGGGCCAGCAAGGGGAGAACCTCATCGTATCGCCCCTCTGCATCGAGGTAAGCCAGGAAGTCCAGCACATTCGCCTGTTGGAGTACCTGTTCCAGTTCGGCGCGCTGGGAGGGCTGCAGGCCGAGCGCGTATTGCAGGCTCTCCTTCGTAGCCGTTTCCCGTACAAAGCGCGACAGCCAGACGTCTATTTCTCTGTCTTCGCGGTATTCCCGCTCGAGTTCGACGCGCATCCGAAACAGGTCTGCCGTATTCCCGGCAATCCTCTTCCCGGAGGAGAGGGCTGCCTCCAGGGTTTGGATCGCTTTTTCCGGACGGTACTCATCCAGGTACGACACGGCCAACTCTTTGATAAAAAACGCATCGGACTGGCGCAGCGTCAGGAACTGTATCCGATGGGAAGGACCCAACAAGGGCTCGAGCCGCTTCCAGGCCAGTTTCTGGATATGCGAAGCGGGAAGGGCGGCAAAGCGGGCGGACAGCAAGTACGGTTTCAGAACTTCGATTTTCAGCCCGGAGGTGTCCCGCAGGAGCGCGACGAAGCCGGACAAGGCGAAGGGCCGTTCGAGGTTTTTGAGGATATCGGTCAACCCCTCCAGCGTGGGGAGGACGTTGGGCTCGTCCTGGGCAGCTACAAACGCGCTCAGGTACAAACCCAGTTTTTCCCCTTCGAAATACAATCCGGTGGAAGGGTCGCGCAGGTACCCTGCTTCTATCAAAGCATCTATTTGCCGGACAGCGTCTTTCAGCACATGCAGGACGGCGATGCTCTGTACCGACCAGATCGGACGGAGTTTTTCAAGTTCTTCGATGAGCTGCTCTTCAAAGCGCGCGGAGCCCGATGCCTCGGCCTGTATGAAAATCTGCTTCAACTGTTCGGACACCTGTTCGAGCAAGGCTCCCCCCTGCTTGTCGCCCCTGAATTGGCGGGCGAGGTTGCGACGGTATTCTTTCGGGGTGAACTCCAGCAACAACTTGCGCAGTTCGGGCGCACTCAGCGTTTCCAGATAAGCTTCGAAGTCGAACGCACCTCCACCAAAAGGGCTCGTAGGCGATTCATCGAGCGGGCGCAATGCCTCGGCCCCCATTTGACGGAGCCGAATCAACAAGGCCGCGATGTGTTTGCAGTGGTCGCCAAACGGGCAGGAGCAACGGCCAAACACCTGGCTGTCGCGAAACTCCAGTTCTTGTTCATAGCGGGGCACACCGGCAATTTCAGCTTCTACCCGCCCCTTTTGAATATCAATGAGGTCAAAGCGCTCTGCATTCCGATGTGCCCTGTGCAATACAGGTCTCGAAAAGAGTTCAATAATTCGGTCATCTTTTAACCCCTCAATGGCCCGCGAGAATGAATAATCGCGGGGTACTTTGAAAATCAAGTACATGCAAGCTATTTTTGAATATTTTACCGGCGTTTTATCACCACCGGATTAAAAACCCCATTTCACATGCGCATGCCCTGTCGCCACCAGGAAATGCAACGAGGTTGGAATAGGCTATGGCCAGCAGTCTCGAAGAATTTTACATGCACTGGCCAAGGCTTGCTAAAGAAAATAAATTCGAATTACGACTATCCGACTTGTGGCGAGGAATTAGACGAGGGCGGAAAAAACAATTGTTTTACCCGCCTGAAAGCTTTTTGAGGGAGTATAGGACACTATATGACCAAAAAGGCAGAGAATGAGCAGAAAAGGAACTTTTTGCCCCTAATAATCCGCCTCGCAACAAGTCTTTTAAAACCGCCCACAAGATGCAAAAAACATTTGTGTTTTAAAACAGGAATGTACACAACACGGCAAAAACAGCCGGGGAACACCGTGTAATAAATCGCGAAAGATAAAATTTAGTTCTTTGTTTTTCAGATTTTTATTATAAAAAAATATTCCAGAACCACCTTTATAGGCAAAACAAAACGGTGTAAATCGGACTGTTTAGTTGTCTTCGCGGAACCCTGGCGTAGGTTTGGACGCTTTCCCTGCCCATTCGAGATACCACCCCACCTGCAGGAAGCTGTGTCCTGTTTCATCGTTGATTTTATAATCGAACTGCCGCAGGTAACCCGCCATTGCGCTGAGCGACGGGGATAGGCGGTAGGTCAGCGACGCATTGAAGCGATTGCGCTCGAAATAGGGCGCTTTATCGGTCAGGAACACCTCGTTTCCAACCCCGATATGCAAGGCCCGCACGCCCTGGCGTTCCTCGACCAGGGGGTACAACAAACCCAGTCGGTAGCGGAAGCGGTTGCGATAACCATTGCTGGTAAATCGCAGTTCAGCGCGGTATCGGTGTTCGATAGCCAGGAGGCCCGCCGACTGGGTCAGCGACACCTGGGGCCAGAGGCGGATTTCGCTGTTGTTTTTCGGGGTGACGAAATCCCCGCCTGCCCGATAGGTGTCGTACTTGCCGAGGGCCAGAGAGATCCGCAGATTGGGGTAAGCCCTGTAGGTAAGCCCCGATTTGATTTCGTGGTAATGAAAATGGTCGTAAAAGCGCAGGGAGCGCACCTGGGCTTCCCCAAACAAGCTCCAAGGCCCCTTCAAGGCATAACGCACGTTGAGGATGTTCCAGGAACCCAACTCGCGCGGCTGTGCATACCCAATGCCCAGAAAGGCCAGGGTACACAGCGCTACCCCGCCGATTCGATTTTTACCCCTCATAGCTTCTTGCCCTAACGGAGTGCCTGGTAAATAGCGACCGCGAATTTTTCCTGCATTTCGCCCCATTCCGGTCCGGCACCGACTTGCTGGGTCATCAGGACGGCAACGATATTTTCCTTAGGGTCAGCCCAATAGGCGGTGGCGAAAGCACCGCCCCAGGAGAAGGTGCCCACGTTGCGGATATTGTCAGCATCGGCATTTGAGACGACTGAAAAACCCAGGCCGAACTGTTTTCCGCCCCAGAGGCTTCCCACCTGGTTTTGCACCATCATCTCTACGGTTCGGGGCGCGAGCAGGACCTTTCCGTTCCAGGTGCCTTTATTGAGCAACATTTGCAGGAAGGCAGCGTAATCCCAGGCCGAAGACGACAACCCCGCCCCTCCTGAGAAGTAGGATTTCTGTCGGTTGGGGAAATCCGGGAAGATACCCGAAGTCTCTACGCGCAGCGGCGCGAACACCCCCGGGCTTTCCCGGCGGTAGATGGCCGTCAGCCGGGCGTGTTTGTCGGACGGGAGGGTAAACCAAGTGTCCTGCATATCGAGGGGTTCGCAGATGCGCTTGCGGAAGAACTCCTCCAGCGACATACCAGATAAGCGCTCTATGATGTGCCCCAATACGTCGGTATTCAGGCCATAGGTCCAGCGCTCCCCAGGCTGGTGTTCGAGAGGCAGCGTACCCAGTTTGTCCATAGAGCGCAGCATGTCCGCCTTGAAATCCCCGATGCCCGCAGAAATGCCGTTTTTGGCGTAAATGGCCTGCATCATAGGGCTTCCAATCGCTGCATATCCCAATCCCGACGTATGCGTGAGCAGGTCTTTGATCGTGATGTCGCGCTTAGCGGGTGTAGTGGTGTACGTAGTATCTTTCGGCTCGTAGGTCGCGACGACCTGGGCGTTTTTGAAACTTGGGATAAACTTGTGCACCGGGTCGGTCAGCAGCAACTTTCCCTCTTCCAGCAGCATCATAATGCCCACGGAGGTCAGAGCCTTGGTTTGGGAAGCGATGCGGAAGATCCCGTCTGCCGGCATGGGCTTTTTCTTTTCCCGGTCGTCCAGCCCAAAGCCCTGGTGGACGATCAACTTTCCGTCTTTGGCTACCAGCGCCACGGCACCGACGATTTTTCCGTCTTTCACATACCCCTCGACGACCTGCTTGACGCGCTCCAGGCGCACGGGGTCAACATCGGGATGGGCGCTGACGCTGCGCGACAGCACGGGCTGTCCGGACAGGCGAAGGACAAAGAGCAGCGCTGCGGGCAGCAGGAGGGATACGCGGAAGATGGTTTTCATACAAAAGGATTTTGATGTGGAAGGTACGTACAAGGGCCGGTATTTTCAAATTTACCAGTCGGAGAATGCGGCGTTGAAAATATCTTCCATGATCTGGTTGGTAATCGCCTTGATGGCTTCTGCCTCCACGCTGGAGAAATCGCGATCGTTGGGATAGTCGAAGAAGAAGGAAAAATTGCGCTTCCAGACTTGCTTATCGGTCTGGTTGTTGAAATATTCGACTGCCAGGTTGATGGTCAGGCGGTTGATTGCGGTCACCTCTCCGGTGCGCGGCGCTTCCGAGGAGATGCGGAACTCGACCAGGGTACCCCGAAACTCGACATCCGGGTCGGTATCGTCGTATCGGAGGCGGGATTCTGTGCGCACTTTTTCCCGCAGGGCGTCCTCCATGGTTTTGGACAGGGAGGGCAGTGCGTTTTCTGCGTTGTTGGCGAAGGGTGCCACGTAGTACGTTTCGATGGCCGGGTCCAGGCTGACGCCCCGGAAGGAGTAGCAGCCTGCGAGCAGGGGCAGCAGCAGGGAGATAGCGAGGGCTCTATACATATCGTTCAAAGGTTGTATTGTCTGATTTTGCGGTACAAGGTACGTTCCGATATCCCCAGTTCCTGAGCTGCTTCTTTCCGTCTGCCGTTAAATTTGCGCAGTGCGCGTTGGATGAGTTGTTTTTCCTGGTCTTCCAGGCGCAGGTTGTCATCGAGGACCTCTGCTTTGCCCGTGCGACCGGGGGGGTGTTCATGGGCGGCAGACAAAATGACCGGGCGGTGGCCGTGGAGTTCGTTTGCTTCATCGGGCTGGACTTCTTCTTCCAGTGGGTCGAAGGTGGGAGCAAGGACAGTGTAGGGGTCGGCGACTGCGAGGGCTGACCCGGGCTCCAGAGCCTTTAAGGTACGGGCGTCGGGCATGCGGAGGTCGTTGCTCCGGATCAGGCCGAGCACTAGTTTTTTGAGGTCGTTGAGGTCGGCCTTCATATCGAACAACAGCTTGTAGAGGATTTCCCGCTCCTGCAGGCCGCTGCTTTCCCCGTGGGGCTTTGGCAGCATCGGCATGCTTGGGCCGCGCAGGTTGGGCAGGTACTCCAGCAGCATTTCCGCGCTCAGGTGTCGGTCTTCGGAGAGGATGGATACTTTTTCCGCGACGTTCTTCAGCTCTCGTATATTGCCGGGCCAGGGGTAGTTTTCCAGGATTTTGCGGGCCTGTTCGTCCACCTGCACAGGTTTCATCTGGTATTTTTCCGAAAAATCAATAGTGAACTTTCGGAACAACATGTAGATGTCTTCGCGGCGTTCCCGCAGGGCGGGCACTTTGATGGAGACCGTATTCAGGCGGTAGTAGAGGTCTTCCCGGAACTTCCCCTTTCTGATAAACTCTTCGAGGTTGACATTGGTGGCCGCGATGATGCGCACGTTGGTGCGCAGCACTTTCGACGAGCCCACGCGGATGAATTCGCCACTTTCCAGCACGCGCAGGAGATAGGCTTGGGTATCGAGGGGCATTTCGCCGATTTCATCCAGAAAAATCGTGCCGCCGTCGTAGGTTTCAAAATAGCCTTTCCGTTCGCCCGTTGCGCCGGTGAAAGCTCCTTTTTCATGGCCAAAAAGTTCGGAGTTGATGGTGCCTTCCGGGATGGCGCCGCAGTTGATGGCGATGGATTTCTCGTGTTTGCGGGGGCTAAGGGAATGGATGATTTTAGAAAAAACCTCTTTTCCGGCCCCACTTTCCCCGGTGATCAGCACGCTCAGGTCGGTTGAGGCTACCCGGATTGCGGTACTGAGCGCCCTGTCCAGCAAGGTAGACTGGCCGACGATGCCAAAGCGCTGTTTGATAGCTTGCAAGTGTTCCATAGCGGAGGGGGGGAGGGCTTGAGGGTTAGAGGGCGATATCGCCCAAGAGGGTGGCGCTGCTGGCATCCCGTATGGTCACGGGTACATAGTCCCCCGGTTTGAGGCCCGGCCTTTTGGGGAAAACGACCATTTTGTTCTGGGAGTTTCGTCCGCAGAAGTCCTGGTCGGAACGCCGGGAATCCCCTTCTATGAGTACCTCGAAGGTTTTCCCGATATCCCGGCGGTTGTGGTGGAAAGAAACCTGGGTTTGCAGGCGGATGATTTCCTGGAGGCGGCGTTTTTTGACCGCTTCCGGGATATCGTCCTGGTATTTCCGGGCGGCGAGGGTGCCTGGACGTTCCGAGTAGGCGAACATATAGGACATGCTGTAATCGGCCAGTTCGATCATGCTCAGCGTATCTTGGTGTTCTTCCTCCGTTTCCGTACAAAAGCCGGCGATGATGTCGGAGGATACCGCGCAGTCGGGCAGGATACGGCGGATGGCCCCTATGCGGTCGAGGTACCATTCCCGGTCGTAGGTGCGGTTCATGAGCTCCAGCACGCGGCTGTTGCCCGACTGCACCGGCAAGTGGATATACTTGCAGATATTCGGGTGTGCAGCCATGGTGTGGAGCACCTCATCAGTGATATCTTTGGGATGGGAGGTAGAAAAGCGCACGCGCAGGCGGGGGTCCACCTGTGCCACCATGGCGAGCAGTTGGGCGAAGGGGACGATTTGGCCGGTTTCCGGGTTTTCCCACTTGTAGGAATCCACGTTCTGCCCGAGCAGGGTGACTTCGCGGAAACCATTTTCCACCAGTCCTGCTGCCTCAGCCACTATGCTGAAGGCGTCGCGGCTGCGCTCCCGGCCTCGAGTGAAGGGCACGACGCAGAAGGAGCACATATTGTCGCAGCCCCGCATGATGGAGATGAATGCGCTGACCCCGTTTGACCCGAGGCGCAGGGGGCTTATGTCCGAGTACGTTTCTTCGCGTGACAGGAAGACATTGATTCCCTTTTCCCCATCTTCTACATCGGCCAACAGAGTAGGCAGATCGCGGTAGGCATCTGGCCCGACGACCAGGTCCACCAATTTTTCTTCTTCGAGGAATTTCGATTTGAGGCGTTCGGCCATACAGCCCAGTACGCCAATCATCATGCCCGGGCGTTTTTTCTTGACCTGGTTGAACGCCGAAAGGCGCTTGCGGACGGTCTCCTCGGCCTTTTCCCGGATGGAGCAGGTGTTGATGAGCGCCAGATCGGCCTCTTCCAGGTCGCGCGTGGGCCGGTAGCTCAGCCCGGAGAGAATAGAGGCCACGATCTCACTGTCGGAGAAGTTCATCTGGCACCCGTAGCTTTCGATGTAGAACCGTTTGCCCTCTTCCGCTGAACCCACCTGCGGGTGTGTTTCCTGCCCGGCATATACCAGCGCGTCATCGGGAGCATATAGGGAATTTTGCATATTTTTACGTTTAAGCCTGCAAATTTAAGAAACACCTGCAAATTTGTCAGGTTTTGTTGCGCAATAAAAAAAGGGGAGAATATATCAAAAACACGTATCTTGTGGCATCCCCCTTCAACCATCCCGAGGCCGTTTTACATCAGGGAAAACGAAGTATGCTTCAACCCCTTCCCTTTCCGGTGCCGGGACTTCGAGACCAAGTATATGGAACGCGTACAAATCCTGATTGCAGAAGATGATCCGCTATTTGCGCTGGAACTCACCCGCATCATCGAAGAAAACCTGGGGTATCAGGTAGCCGCTTGCCATGACAATGCCCGAGCAGCCCTGGACTGGTTGGCCAAAGCCGCCACGAGGCCCGACCTTGCCCTGCTCGACATTTCCCTCAAAGGCGAGCCCGACGGCATCGGATTAGCCGAGCAGATGACTGGTATACCCGTCATCTTCATCACCTCTGCCGACGTACCCGGCATTTACCAGCGAGCGCGACAACTCAAACCGCACGGGTATATCGTCAAACCGGTAGGACAGCTCACGCTGCAGAGCATCGTCGAAAGCGCCCTTCTGCGCAACGCCCAGCCGGATGGTCCAAGCGATACAACAAACCGCCCCTGGCAGGAAGAAACGGTCTTAAACGACTTTATCTTTCTCAAGAACCCCAAAGGCGAGCTCGTCAAAGTGGAGATTAAAGAAGTCGGCATCCTCGAATCCGATGGGAATTACTGCACCATACAAGTCCGGAACCTCAGCCGCTTCGTCATCAAGAACTCGCTCAAACGCATCGCACAGCAGTTGCCCTCCCCGCTCTTCGTACAGGTACACCGGAATTTCATGGTCAACCTCTCTATGGTGGAAAGCATCCAATTGTCAGAGAACTTCGTACAAATACTGGGCAAGCTCATCCCAATCGGCACGAGTTTCCGCAGCACCTTTCTGGAGCGGCTGCGCACGCTTTAACAGATCACCCATGGCACAAACCATAGCTCCCATTCTCTTCCGAAGAACTGCCTTCATCTGGCTACTGGTTCTGGCTTTATCCCGTACGGGGCGCGCACAGGGCGATTACAGCAGCGACTACCATATAGACATCCAGTCGATAGATGGCCGATACGGGCTGGAGAGCATGATCATCCGCACCATCCACCAGGATGAAAAGGGCTTCCTCTGGGTCTCCACCCCCGGCGGCCTGGCGCGCTTCAACGGATATGAATTCCTGTATTTCAAAGACCCGAAATTCATCGGGAAAATCAACACCGGCATAGATATCATAGGGGATATCGAAGGCAAGCTCGTCGTAGCGGAGAAGGGTATCAAAACCAATGACGATGACCGAAAAAAAAACACGGAAGAAATCTACTCTATTTACCTCCTCGAACCCGAATCGGGACGTATCCTACCGTTTTCTTCCTCTATCGGAAAGAATATCCCCTTTGACGAGTTGCGCATCCGTCTGCTCAAATCCCACGATGGAACCTTGTACGCCGGCCTGGACGATGGCCGGATCTACGCCTATTCAAAAAGGAAGTGGGCCCTTTTTTACGCCCACCACTCAAAAGATATCATCCGCTCCCTGCTAATCAGCTCCCCAGACAAACCTTTCTGGGTCATCACAGGGGATACCTTGAGCCAGGTTAGCCCGACAGGCAAGCGCCTAGATAGCCAATATTTAACTATGAAAGGGAAATTCTGGGTCCCAGTCCTGGACAAAAACGGACATGCCTGGTACAGCATCATCCGGCCGGGGCATCAGTCTTCTGTGTACTACAAGGCACCCGGCCAGCCCCTTCAGCAAACCCACCCTGTATTTGGTTCGGTGGGGCAATACAACGGTATTAACTTCGACAAAGCGGGCAGAGCTTGGTTTTGGAAGGACAACAAGTACTACGTCTTCGAACCGGATGGCCGGAAGGTGGGCGAAATCCCCGCCCAGGGTTCTGTGTATAATTTTCCCAAAATTTACTTCGACGCGGAAAACAGGGCCTGGTCCTCCCACCGCCAGCAATTTGTCACCATATACATTGCGAAAAAGCGCTTCGAACGGCACCTGCATGAAATATCCGCAAGTACCCGGCAGATGGTCGAAGTACGCCCCGGTGTCGTATGGGCTGGCACCTACGAAGGCTTGTTTGAGTTTTCTACGCATCGCCCTGGTATCAGGAGTATCGATGTTCCCACCCACCACCTGTTCGGCCTTTGCAAAGACGGACCCTACGTATGGATTGGTATCCATGGAGATTACGTCCTGCGGGTAGACTCCCGCAACGGGAAATGGGAAAAGTGGCCTGTAACCGACTCTACCAACGTGCAACATGCCTTATTGCACCTGCTCAACCCGTATGTGGATAAGAAGGGAAATGTCTATGTAGGCAGCAATATGGGCCTTTTTAAAGTGGACACTCTTCGCCGCTCCTTGTATCTCGACCCACGCTTTAATACACATGGCCTGGGGCAGCGCGAGGTCACCTTCCAATGGGAAAACGAGGAAGGCATCTGGACCGCTACCGACAAAGGGCTATACCTGATAGATCCGCAGCAGGGCATCAAAACCGCTTTTCCGGAATTCTCCCGCTACAGCATCTCCTATATCCACGAAAAGCCCAAAGGGATATTCTGGATGGCCACCCGGGGGGCCGGACTCCTGAAATGGGAGCGCGGCAACGGGAATATCACCTGGTTTAGCCTCGCAGAAGGGCTCATCAACCCCATGCTCCACACCATCTTTGAAGACGAAAAGGGCCGCTTCTGGATGCCCAGCGACCGTGGGCTCGTCTATTTTGACCCCCGGACCCATACCATCCACGTCTTTTACGAAAGCGACGGGTTGACCCACGACGAATTCAACCGCCGCTCCTACCTGAAACTCTCGGACGGCAGCTTCCTGTTTGGCGGTATCTCTGGCATCAATCGTTTCCATCCCGAAGATTTCGATGAATTCGACCGCCCCTTTTCCCGATTGCACATCACCAACTATGATGTATGGAATCCCACTCAAAGGCGGTTTGAAGGCCAAACGCCCCAACTCCTGCGGGATAAAAAAATCACCCTCAATGCCCGGCAAATCTCCTTCCAGATAAAATTCGCCCTGCTCGACTACGATAAACTCGCCGAGAGCCGCTACGCGTACAAAATAGAAGGTATGGACAAAGACTGGATCTATATCCGCGAGAACTACCTCCGCTTCACCAGTCTGCCCTACGGCAAATTCACCCTCCGCATCAAAGGCGCCGCCGCTGAAGGTGGCTGGTCGCCCGATGAACTGTCTATCCCCATCGAGATAAAGCGACCAGTGTATCTGAAAGGATGGTTTTTTATCCTCTGTACCCTCCTCCTGCTCTCGTCCGTATGGGCCGCTATCCGCTGGCGTATCTATCGCCTGAACCGCATAAACGAATACCTGGAACGCGAAGTAGCAGCCCGTACCCGCGAACTGGTACACGAACGCCACACCATCACCCTCCAAAACCAGGAACTCGCCGACCTCAACCAAACCAAAGACCACCTCATGGCCGTCATCGGCCACGAACTCCGCGGCCCCATGCTCAGCATACAAAATATCGGCGACAGCATCCGCTACCTGCTCAAAAACGGCCAGGGCGCACAAGCCGCCAAACTCGGTGAGCACATCGAACAGCGCGTCTTCTCCATCCGAATGCTCCTCGACAACCTGCTCTACTGGGGCCTCTCCCAGGCAGGCAAACAGGAGGTCTTTCGCGAACCCATCTTCCTACACCCCCTACTCATCGAAGCTGTAGAACTCGTAGAGTTCTGGGTAGCCTCCAAAAGATTGAACCTCAGCATCACCTGCCCACCAGAGCTGTCCCTCTTTACCGACCGGAACATCCTCCGCATGGTGTTGCTCAACCTGCTGACCAACGCCATAAAATTTACCCCCGAAGGAGGTACAATAGCCCTGAAAGCAAGCCAATGCAGCCACCAAAACTGTATCATAGAGGTATCCGATACGGGAATCGGTATGGAGGAAACCCCCTCTTTCGATACCCACTCCTCACCGTTCCGATCTACCGCCGGCACGCAAGGGGAAAAAGGTACCGGTATGGGACTCGCCCTTTGCCAAACCCTCCTGAAATCCCTGGACGGACAGCTCACCATAGACTCAAAACCGGCAGAAGGATCCACTTTTAGCATCTTTCTACCCTCTGTTGGTATAAACCCTAAATAGGCTTGTAGCAAAGGGAATCGTCGAGGGGGTCAAAAGACCCTTTTTCCTCGCTTATCCCATCCCCTTTACAAGAAGTCTGGCGAAAAAGCCCTTTCAAATGCTTCTACACATTTTTATCACCCGTATACCGTTATTTATCACCTTTATAATCAGGTGTACGGATAAACATGTATTTTTGTACATGTAAATTTATATGTAATAAAAAACCCCAGTCTTGCACGAAAATGTAAATGCATACGGTAGAACCCGTAAAAATCAATGCCTATGAAACCTGTTCCACATTATATCCTGGCGATTAGCGCAGTTGTCGGCATCCTGCTCCTTTCAGTGACCCTGCCGACGCAGAAGCCCTCGAACGGTCAGAAAAATGTCCCTGCATCCTCATTGTCGGAACGTTCGGACATAGAAGTGCAGGGACAATCGGTACATCCAGGCACATCCGGTGCGCAATTCACGTTACTGCTCACGGAATGAACTGCCTAATCCCGTAGCCTTCCCTCTAAAATATACCGCAGGACGCGGTTCAACAAGCGCTCTGCCTCTTCCTTGCTTCGATTGGTAGCAACAATCACCGTTGCCAGTGGTGCATTGTCGCACTCGCTGAGCAAGACATCCACGGAAAAAGCCTCATTTTTTCCGTAAAAAAAGAAGTCCTCCCACGCAATCCTCACCAGGTCGTGGGCCTCAAAGACCTCGGAGATACGCTGTACATATACCTGTGTATACACTCCTCCCAACTGGGCTTTGCCTACCGAGATCACGGGTGCCTGCCCGGCCAATGGAAGAAAAAATCCAACCAAGCAGAGGAGCGCAACCCCTCTCATCGCGTGCAGTATGTTTTTCATAACCTGGCATTTTCATGCACAGTTAAGCCTTTTTTTCGAAAAAGGCAATACCTTTTGTCAAAGGCGGGAAAATTTCGAACACATGCTAAAAGTCATCGGACAACGTGGGGTTTTCCAAAAACCTTTTTCACATTATGAAGCGTTTTATGTGTTAGACTTGCTGTGAGGACTCAGAGAGGAACAAAAATAGGGGCTTTTTGGATCCCCCCGCTCCCCCCTCAACCAGTCTGATAAACAAAACCGTTCGCTATGCACCCTCTATCTCTTCGAACACTCTCCGGCGCTTTCATCCTGATGCTGGCACTCCTGGCCTCCTCCTGCGAATCCGATACCGCCGGAGCCGGCAGGAAAACCGATGTGACCCTGCATGTGAAAGGAACCTTTGGGAAAGAGCCCTTGCTCATGTACGCCAGAGACTACGGCTACGAGGCCGGTATGCGCGTCAAGTGGCAGTTATTCCAGTTTTATATCTCCGACCTGTCCCTGCTGCGACAAAGCAGCACCGGCATGGACACTATAAAACTCCTGGATATTGACCTGGTGACGTTCAAAGATGTACAAACCGAGGCACAGGCCAGCACCGGTTATACGATTGCCCTCAAAGACGTTCCCGAGGGGGAATACGCAGGACTGACCCTCGGCCTGGGCGTTTCCCCGGCGCTCAATGCGGGCAACCCGGGCAACTATACCCCTCCACACCCCCTGGACGGCAACTACTGGTCCTGGGCCAGGGGCTATGTCTTTACTAAAATAGAAGGCAATGCTGCCCTGGACGGCAACGGGCCGTTCGGCGCACCCCTCACCTTCCACATCGGAGAGAATGAATTTTACCGCACCAAGACCTTTCAGCAACCCATTGTCATAAACGCCCGGCACTCCCATCTCGAGCTGCAGGTTGACCTGCGGCGCGTCCTGGCAGCCGATACTGCCAGCTTCCTCGACTTCCGACAAGTGACCCAGGACCATACCACCAACCGCTCGATTGCCCGCTTCATTGCCGATAACCTGCCTGCTGCCCTCGCGATGCCCCTGCAATAATAGACTTTTTGCGCGGGATCATCGAGGGGTCAAAAAGACCCTTTTTCGCCCACACTGCGCCTTTTTTCGGTCATATAGC
>VFQS010002817.1_pt1 | contig 13857 bp, 10 predicted proteins | sample 3512361 | NCBI WGS metagenome assembly VFQS01 (sample SAMN10412375, study PRJNA504923) | tailings metagenome | isolation source: Relicate 1 Philex TSF3 active mining | place: Philippines
CTGAATTATTTTTTAAAACATAAAAAATGGCCGGAATTTCTTCCGACCATTAGTGGTTTGAAAACCTCTTTTTTTATTTAAATATTTATTTATTAACTATTTTTCTAATTTTTGAGCTAAAGCATTATCAAAAATGTCTTTTAATTCATTACAGAATCCATAATGCTCATCATCAACCACAAACTTACCTTTCGTTACATGACCAAGTAAAGTAAAGTTCACACCTGTTGCAATCATATATTCTATAAAATCTTCTTCTTTATCTTCAGGAAGTGTTACTACTACCCTACCTTGAGATTCACCGAATAAGAAAGCATCTTCACGAACTTCAGAATCAGAAACGATATCGAAACCTAGACCTCTTGGGAAAGACATTTCAGCTAATGTAACAAATAATCCACCATCAGAACAATCGTGAGCCGCATTAATCAATTTAGATGTGATTAAACCTTTAACTGCTTGATGTAATTCAAACTCCTTATCTAAATCAAAGTGAGGAGCCGGAGAAGCCTGAATTTTGTGGTAAGAATATAAATATTCTGAAGATGCTATATCTTCAACAATATCTCCTAATAAGAAAATTAAGTCTCCTTTTTGTTTGAAATCTAAAGTCATTAAATCTTCCTTATTTTCAATAACCCCAATCATACCAATTGTTGGTGTTGGGAATACTGGAATTTCTTTCCCAGCAATAACAGATTGATTGTAGAAAGAAACGTTACCACCAGTAACAGGTGTTTCAAATTTTAAACACGCAGCAGACATACCTTTAATCGCACCAACAAATTGCCAATAAGATTCTGGATTATATGGATTTCCAAAATTCAAACAGTTGGTTATAGCACTTGCATTACCTCCAGCACAAGTTATATTTCTTGCCGCTTCAGAAACTGCAATCATCGTTCCTACTTCTGGATCAGCATTTACATAACGAGAATTACAATCTACCGTCATTGCTAACGCTTTGTTTGTCCCCTTGATATTCACAACCCCTGCATCAGAAGGTCGATTGGTTACCATATTTTTAGTACCAACCATTGAATCATATTGTTCATAAACCCAACGTTTTGAAGCTATGTTTGGATGTTGCATTAAAAATAAAGCAACTTCTTTTAAATCTTCTGGTTGAGGTACTGAATTAATGTCAAACTTTTTATATTCTTGGTAGTATGCAGGTTCTTTATACTCTCTTTGGTATTGAGGCGCACCACCTCCTAATACTAATGATTCAGCAGGAACATCTCCAACTAACTCACCGTGCATGTAATATCTAATACGACCTGTGTCTGTTACAACGCCAATTTCTTCAGCATGTAAATCCCACTTATCGAAAATTCGTTTTACAACATCCTCTTTTCCTTTCTGAACAACAACAAGCATCCTCTCTTGTGATTCAGATAATAAAATCTCATAAGGCAACATATTTTGCTGACGTGTAGGAACTCTATCTAAATGAATTTCCATACCTACTCCACCACCTGCGCTCATCTCACAAGTAGAACAAGTAATTCCAGCAGCTCCCATATCTTGCATCCCTACGATTGCGTCAGTTTCAGCCAATTCCATCGTTGCCTCTAACAACAATTTTTCTTGGAAAGGGTCACCAACTTGTACTGAAGGTAAATCTTGTGCTGACTCTTCTGTAATATCTTTTGAAGCAAAAGCAGCTCCTGCAATACCATCTTTACCTGTTGCAGAACCAACAATATAAACAGGATTACCTGGTCCTTTCGCTTTAGCAGAAATAATTTTTTTAGTATCAATTAATCCAGCAGAAAAAGCATTCACAAGTGGGTTTTGGTTGTAAGAACTATCAAAGAACACCTCACCACCAACAATTGGAATACCGAATGAATTACCATAATCACCAATCCCTTTAACTACACCTTTCACTAACCATTTTGTTCTATCAGCGTCAATATCTCCAAAACGAAGTGAATTCAATTGAGCAATCGGTCTAGCCCCCATGGTAAAAATATCACGGTTGATACCACCAACTCCAGTTGCAGCACCTTGATAAGGCTCAAGTGCACTTGGGTGATTATGTGATTCTATTTTGAATGCACAACCAATACCATCACCTAAATCAACTAATCCTGCATTCTCTTCCCCTGCTTTAACTAACATGTGAGGTCCATCTTTAGGAAGTTGTTTTAACCAATAGATAGAATTTTTATATGAACAGTGTTCAGACCACATTACAGAGTAAACACTTGTTTCTGTGAAATTTGGGGTTCTTCCCAAAATCTCTTTAATCATCTCAAATTCATCAGCACGTAAACCAAGTTCGATTGCTTGCTCAACTGTTGCTTCTTGTTGTAAGGTACTTTCCATATGATAATTGTAAATCGATTGCAAAAATACGCATTCACAATGTGAAAAACTTACAATGAAATTGAATTTTATTAACTATTTAGTCATAAAAAGTTAGACGAAAAGTATCTTTGAAAACTAATAGTACTATTTTACGTGTTAAACTTTCAAACCATATTTTTAATTATAATTATAATTTATTTGATTTCAATTAATTGGTTGAATATTTCTGTATATACCAAGTTATCTACCTTAGGTATTTTAAGTTTAAAAATTCTAATTGGATTAACCGTTTTCTACTACTTTGTTCATCATTTAAATCTCGGTATAAAAAACGATCTGTATATCTATTACGATCAGGCCATCAAACTTTATGATACTCTACATGGCGACTTGAAAGCAATTAGTTCAATCATCATAGGAAACGAAAATCAATATCAAAAAAACCTGTCTCAATTGTCCTTATGGCAAAGAGATTTTGATTACGGTATTCCAAACGACAATCAAACAATGATTCGAATCCATTTATTTCTGATTTTAATCGTCGGAAAATCAATATTAAATCATTTCTTGATTTTCCAGTTAGTCACTTTTAATACAATTTTGTATTTAATTAAAGTGATGGTAAACAATCTATACATAAATAAAAATTATTTATTAGTACTCTTTATTCTACCTTCGATTACTCTTTGGAATAGTGGTACATACAAGGAAGGACTCGCTCTAAGTATACATGCGCTTTTGATTTCGCTGACATTCAAATTAAAAAATCTAATAACTATCAAAAATATAGCATTATTTATATCTCTCTGTCTGTTACATATATTCATAAAACCTATTTATTTAATTGCAATTTCACCTTTTATAATAGGTTATTTACTTTATCAAAAAACACAAACGGTAAAATACTTAAATAGAATAATTATTTTAATATCAATAACTTTCATAACCCTATTGTCATTTTTACACAACAATTCTGAAATTGAGAAAGACGAATTTAAATATGGAAATAAATTCAATATTTTAAAAATGATCGAGTATAAACAAGATGATTTTTTTTATGAAGCATATACCCGAAAAGCAGAGACACTTCTAAAATTAACACCAATAAAATTTAATGACTTTTCATTTGTAGTCACATTTAAGGATGCTATTTTTAATGTGTTTTTTAGTCCTTCCATATCTCATTTAACAAACATTTTAGGTATTCCATTTTTATTTGAAAATCTCTTCTTTTGGTTTTTAATTTTATTTAGTTTGAAAAATAAGCGATTTCGAAAAATTAATAATGAAGATAAATTTCTACTTTTGATCGGAATAACGATTTGTATTTTTGCAGGAATAATTTCTCCTGTACTTGGAACAGTACTGAAATTTAAATCAATCGGTTACTTATATCTTATAGTTGCTTTAATAAAACTGAATTTTCAAACACAAAAATGATTTTCCTTGTTTTACTCTTCCTTATTTTTCTTTTTGTGTTTTATAAGCGTGAAAAAAAACTAGGCAAACACTTTATTTTAGCCTTTGGTTTTAAGTTAATTGCAACAATATCAGTTTGGTATATTTACACCTATTATTATTCAGACACTTCGTTAAATGATATTTATAAGTATTTCAACGACGGGAAAATCTTACATAGATCTTTTTTACAAGCTCCTAACGAAACAATTCGGTTTATTTTAGATGGTACAATTACTAAAAAAACAGCATCATTATCAAGTAATTTACTCTTCTGGACAAAACCAAACCAATATGGATTACTCAATGATAATCAAACGATTATATTAATTAACTTTTTTTTATGTTTTCTTACAAATTCAAATCTTTTAATACAAAGTTTACTTATTTCAAGCATATCATTCTACGCAACTTATAAGCTGTATGAAACTTTAAAAAATCACTTTAGCATTCCCTCTAAAATTTTATTTTTATTTATGTTTTTTAACCCCTCGTATTTAGTGTGGACTTCAGGTAATTTCAAAGAAACATTTATTTACATCGGTTTGATGTTCTTGTTTTCAAATTTGATTCGATTAATTTATAATAGAAAGGAGATTAAAACACATCTTTTTATTTTTATCAATTTGATTTTCATATTATTTTGTAAAAATTACTTTTTTCTTTTTTTAACACCTGGATTACTAGCTGTTTACACTTATTTATTCTTCTTGAAAAAAGAGAGTACAAGATTGATTTCATTTTCATATGTAACTTTTCTACTCCTGATTACTTTTGCTGGTCTGTTTTATCATCCTGTTAATTTTGATAATACCATAAAAGACCCAATAAAGCGAAAATTATACATCAAAAAAATCAATAGTGATTCCTACGAGAAAAATGCATTGGGTGAAAATAGGAACATTTTTGAGGTACTAAGATTTAAACAAAGAGATCAACAATTTGAGGCAAAAGCTCAACATGCAAAAACGGTAATTTATGCTCCCACGCTTGACGGAAACCCTATTACCATTTTGAAATGCATTCCTTATGCTTTATTTAATGCAGTATTTAGACCAAATGTAATTGACTTGAAAAATTTTCTTTTTATTCCTGATTTTTTAATAAACCTAATGGTTATTTTAACACTAATACTTTTATTAATCTACAAAAAAGAACATCTTAGTATTGAAGAGAAATTAACTCAAAAATTTATTCTTTATTTTGCAATCATATCGTTGATTATCATTGGCACCTTGGTTCCAGTACTAGGGAATTTAGTAAGATACAGAGCTCCGACATTTCCTTTATTGACTTTGGTCATTTTACTGAAAATAGATTTTAAAAAAATTCCTTGGTTGAATAAAATGTAATTTTAAAATAAAAGAGTGGAATATTTACTTTCATTTATATACTTTTTCTTAATCTTAATTTTCATTAAGAAAAGCTCTTTTTTTACAAATTTAAATCTAAAAACCAATACTTTATTTTTTCTATTTTTCTTAAAATTAGTAGCTGCCTATTGCTTATTTTTAGTTTACACCAAATACTATACTAACAGGTCTACTGCTGATATTTTTAAATATTTTGATGACTCAACATGGTTATTTAAAAATGTTTTTTCAAAATCACCCATCAATTACCTTAAAATCATTTTTGGAATTCATACTGATCATCCATATATACACTATGAACTAAAACAAACCCAATATTGGTTTAAACCACACGAAACAAATGTTTTCAATGACAATAGAACTGTAATTCGATTTAACCTTATAATTTATTTAATCTCACTCGGTTATTACCATATTCACACTTTGATTCTTTGTTTTCTTTCATTTGTTGGACTTACTGGTATTTATAAAGCATTTCATAAATTATTCCCAGACAAAACTTTAGTTTTACTATTTAGCATTTACTTTTTACCTTCTGTCTTATTCTGGGGTTCAGGAATTTTAAAAGAAAGTATCCTTCTTTTCTCGGTAGGAATTTTTATTTATCAATTTACGGAAATGTTAATTCATAAAAAGAGAACCATTTCAACCTTTCTTTGGATTTCAATTTCATTTCTAATGCTAACTATTACAAAAACCTATGTGATTTTAACACTTATACCTAGTATATTAGCTTTGATAACATTCAAATATTTTAAAAAGTCGGGAATAACGCTTCACTTTTTACTAATACATATTTGTTGTATCGCTATTGCACTATTAATAAATCATATATTTCCAAGTTTAGATATATTAGGTAATTTAGTTTACAAACAACATGATTTCTTAAATGTAGCAAGAGATACCCATGCAAATAGCACAATTTATGTTGAGCGACTAAACAATAGCATCTATTCTTTTCTTCATTTTAGCCCTTTAGCTTTCATCAATGGTATGTTTAGGCCAAGTATATTTGAATTTAATTCAGTTAGCTATTTACCAGCAATTTTTGAATCATTAATTTTGATTTTAGGTATTGTTTTTTTCATAAGAAAAAGAAATAAACTCTTGAATAACAATCAAAAATTACTCGTGTTTTTCTCGTTATACTTCTCCTGTTTTTTAGCCTTATTAATAGGTTTAGTTGTACCAGTTCTTGGTGCAATTGTTAGATATCGTGTTCCTTACCTTCCTTTTTTATATTCAGCAATTTTAGTAAGTATTAACTTTAGAACAACTGATTTTTTAAATAAAATTGAACATAAAATATGCAAACCAGAGTATTCTTTTTCTTAGTATTGCTAATACTTTCATCCAGTTGTATTAAAGGGAAAAAAGTTGATTTAATCCTACATAATACCAAAATTCATTCTTGTGATGAAAACGACCACATTTTTGAAGCTGTAGCCATTACTGATGGTAAAATCATTGAATTAGGTCCCGAAAGACAAATTTTAAATAAATACAGATCTAATGAAAGTATAGATCTTGGCGGTGAATATGTATACCCCACTTTTGTTGATGCTAACTTTAAATTATTTGATGCTCTATTTGAACGTTTGGCTATTAATACCGATAATGTTGAAAATATTAATCAACTTACTTATCTTATAGATAAAAAGTTAGAGAATTTTAAAACACCAATTATAAAATTAAAAAACACAAAAATTTCTACTAAGCATACAATCAATCTAGTTGAGAAAAAATTTAATTCGAAAAAAATCTTTATTCAAACAAATGACTCCTTGATTGAAATTGATGGAAAAAATATCAAGAAACTTGATTCCGAAGAAAAAGAAAAATTCAAAATTAATCTGTTGGAACAAAATTTCAACATTTTAAAACTACTGTTTTTAGATATTCAACAAGAACTTAAAGAGCATGGTTTTTATTACATTATCATTCATGATTGCAATCCTAGTGAACTTGATTTTTTAGAAAAAATGAATAAATATTTAGAGTTAGAATATTATTTATATTTAAATTTTCCAGAAAAAGTAATTAAATCAAAAAAACTACATTTGAATGGATTTTATGTATATGATAAAAATGTGTCATTCATTGAGAAGTTTATTTCATATAACAAACCATTAAGCTTTACAAGCTCATTTTTTAAATCGAACAACCAAGTTTTAACAAATAGAATTAACACTATTAATCAAGATCATAGATGGTCATGCATAATAGACTCTAAATTAAACAATTCAGAATCAACTAAATTGAGCGAACTAAATATCTACCCAATCATTCAAAATCAAACGAATCAAAATGAAAAAAGCAACTTTTTAAGCTGCTACAGTTCAAATAAAAATGACCCTTATTCATCGCTATTGCATTTTATCAAAGACAAAGAAACCGATCCTAAGCAAAAATTAAAATTACTATGTTCGAATGGTCAAAAATTAATTTTTAAAGAAAGATTTTCTGGCAATTTCGAAAAAAACAAATTCTTTAATTCATTAACGTTTAAAAATAATCTTCTCAAAATAAACACCTTAGATAAAATTTATATTCAAAAACTATTTATTAAAAATAAACTAATCTATCAGATTGAATAACTCTAATTCATTTTTTACTATATTTAATAAATGTAAAATCATACGATTATGAGATTATTCGATATACCATTTCATCAAAAAAACCAATTTCCTAATGAAAAAATGTTTTCAACTAAGGTTAATGGTATTTGGAAATCTATCTCTACGAATGAATTCCTTGAATTAGTCGAAAAAACTGCTTTAGGTTTATTAGAACTTGGGATTCAACCTAAAGATAAAGTTGGGATTATATCTACCAATAGATACGAATGGAACATACTAGATGTAGCTTCACTACAAATTGGAGCCATTGTAGTACCTATTTACCCAAACATTTCAAAAGATGATTATACATACATACTAAATGATTCCGGGATAAAAATATGTGTAGTTGGAGACAAAGATCTATTTGATAAAATTTCAGAAATTAGTTCAAATACTCCAAAATTAGAAAAACTATATACTTTTAACGCTTACGAAACCGTACCTTGCTGGACTGAAATTCATGTAATAGGAAAAAAAGAAAATCTATCCGTTATTGAAGAAAGAAAATCTACCATTGACAAATTTGATTTAGCCACAATTATTTATACCTCTGGAACAACAGGTAATCCGAAAGGTGTTATGTTATCTCATAATAATATTATTTCAAATGTGCTTGCTTGTGTAGACAGGATGCCTTGTAATGAACATTCTAGAGTATTAACTTTTCTACCCGTTTGTCACGTTTACGAGAGAATGCTCCATTACTTATATATGTACATGGGTTGTGCTATCTATTTTGCAGAATCTATGGACACAATCGGAGATAATATAAGAGAAGTAAAACCTCATATGTTTACCGCCGTTCCAAGGTTGATTGAAAAAGTATATGATAAAATTATTCAAAAAGGTGAAGAATTAACTGGGTTAAAGAAAAAACTATTTTTCTGGGCAGTATCCGTAGCTGAGGAATACGAAGTTGGAAGATCCGATTTTTGGTTTAATTTAAAATTAAAAATCGCACGAAAACTGATATTTTCTAAATGGAAAGAAGCCTTGGGAGGTGAGGTTAAAGCAATTGCTTCCGGTAGTGCTGCTCTTCAACCTCGTTTGGCAAGGGTGTTTTTAGCTGCTGATATTTCAGTACTTGAAGGGTATGGATTAACTGAAACTTCACCTGTAATTTCCGTTAACTGTCTGAAAAATGGAATTAAAATAGGTACAGTTGGAACATTAATTCCAGAAGTAGAAGTCAAAATTGCAGAAGATGGTGAAATTTTAGTAAAAGGACCAAACGTTATGATGGGTTATTACAATCTTCCTGATAAAACTGCAGAATCAATTATCGATGGTTGGTTTCATACAGGTGATATTGGAACATTTGATGACAAAAAATTTTTAAAAATCACAGATCGCAAAAAAGAAATTTTCAAAACTTCAGGAGGAAAATACATCATTCCACAAGCAATGGAGAATAAATTTAAAGAATCGAGATTCATCGAACAAATAATGGTAGTGGGAGAAGGACAAAAATTTCCTGGAGCTTTAATTGTTCCAAACTTCAATCACATTAAAGAATGGTTAGTTAAAAAAGGTGTTAATTCAAGTCAATTATCAAATTTTGAAATTATCAATCTTGACATAGTAAAAGAAAAAATTCAGAAGGAGGTTAACTTCTACAATCAAAGCTATGGTGGTTATGAGCAAATCAAAAGGTTTGAACTTTTAGAAAACGAGTTTAGTATTGACGGAAATGAATTAACACCTACACTTAAACTTAAAAGAAAAATTATACTTGAAAAATATGCTTTGTTTGTAGAGCGTATTTATAATGTTTAGAATATGAACCAAGGTATTGAACTTGTATTGAAATATTTTCCAAACTTAGAAGCGGAAAAAGTAGAAAAATTTGAAAGATTGTTTCCATTATATGAATCTTGGAATGAACAAATTAATGTTATTTCAAGAAAAGATTTAGAATCTTTTAATGAACGACATTTATTACACTCACTTGGTATTGCCAAAGTAATTAATTTCGTTCCTGGAACCAAGATACTAGATATAGGTACAGGCGGAGGTTTTCCTGGTATACCACTTGCTATTTTTTTCCCGGAAGTAAATTTTACACTCGTAGATTCAATCGGAAAAAAAATTAAAGTAGTAAATGAGATAGCAAAAGCATTAGAACTAGAAAATGTTCAGGGTATTCACGAAAGAGCAGAAAAAATTAAAGATAAATTTGACTTTATAGTTAGTCGTGCAGTTACGGCTATGCCTCAATTTTTACCTTGGGTAAATGGTAAATTTTTAAAAGAAAATAAGAACAAACTCGATAACGGTATTCTATATTTAAAAGGTGGTGATTTAACTGAAGAAATGAGAACAATTAAACAAAAAACAACCTATTTTGAACTTAAAAAAGTTTTTGAGGAGGAATTCTTCGAAACAAAAAAAGTTGTTTTTCTAAAAATGAATAATTAAATTTTATACTTCTTTTCTACAACGTCCCAATCCCAAATAAAATTCAAAACGATCTCATCCATTCTTTTTAAAAACAATGGATTAGGAGCTTGCATATTTCTGAAATACTCTTCCTGAAAGTCATTTAAAGCATATTTATGGAAAATTGCCTTAGACATTCCATATAAAACATTTTTAGAAGGGTAATTAACTCTAGAAATAAAAGATTTGTAATCAGAAACGAGATCAGAAAACTGACTTTCAGTCAATCCATAAATTGAAGCGAATTTTTGGATAATTAATGATTCAACTGAAACTGCTTGATTATAATCAAAATGAGATTCAAGTTGTACTAAATTTCCAACGATAACAATCATCATAAATTCATCTACTTCACTAGGAGCTATATCAGGCGAGTATTCAAACGCAGGGTCTTCATTAATCATAGAAGCAACTTCCTTAAAACTCAAATCAACAACCTGAAGTAATCCATTGACAAAAATATTAGCCAATTGATTATCAGTTAATCGCTTTTTAAGAAATGATCTAATCATACTAATTAAGACATTTATAATTTTACAAAAATACATTTTTTTAAAATCAATTGATCTTTTTTTTTAAAGATTAAATTCAACAAGTTATTAACATAAATTAAAAAAATGTATTTTTACATGCATGAGATTGAACCAATTAATATTAATTATTTCTCAGTTAATTACATCATTTTATTTTTCTCAAGATATTCATTGGTCACAAACAAATCAATTACAAGCATTTGAAAACCCTTCTTGCATTGATGACTTGGATGAAGAGACAAAATTTACATTTGCAGCAAGGGATCAATGGCGAAGCGTTACAAAACCCTTCCAAACTTTTTTATTTTCCATTGAAACAAAATCAAGAAAATATAATTGGCTAAGTTTAGGTTGTAATTTTTTTAATGACATTACTGGTGATGGAACTTTTAAAACTAATGCAGTAAACTTCATTTTAGAATTAGAAAAAAAAGTAAATAATCAATTTAAAATTTCATTAGGAACAACTTTTGGGATAATAAATAAAAATATTGATTTTACAAATTTCAAATTTGATAATCAATATGATGGATTCAAATACACAAAAAATCTACCTACAAAAGAAAATTTTTCTAACTCAAATTTCAACAATTTAAATCTAGGAATTGGAATATCTGGAAGTTACAGTTTTAATAAATTCAGTGGTTTAAATTTTGGCATTTCTTTAAATAATTTAGTGAACCAAAAGGAAAGTTTTTATCAATTTGAAATTATACGACCAATCAGAAACACAGTGAACTTGAATTATATTAGAAAATTAAAAAAACATCAATTTAATGCTTCTATTTTTTTTCAAAAACAACAAAAGTACAGAGAAATAATAACAGGATTTTTTGATGAATACAAGACTCAAAACACTAAATTCAAGAGCTTCTATGGTGGGATTTCTTACAGGATGTTAGATGCGTTCATTGTACACACAGGATTTTTTTTGAAAAATACAAAAATTATATTTTCTTATGATTTAAATATATCAAAATTAAAAACTGCAAGTAAAGGAAGGGGAAGTTTAGAAATAAACATTCAATATCTTATTAAGAAAAAAGAAATTAACTTACAATTAGAAAAAACATGTTTAGACTATTTTTGATAATTATTGTAAGCTTATTTATTAATATCGTATTTTCTCAAGATGATTATAAATTAAAATTCTGGAACGAAAATAAAGCTTACAAAAATTTAAAAGACTATTTCATAGTAAAATATGAAAGAGATACTACAAAGTTAATCTACATTGAAAAAATAATTGAATATTGCTATAAAAACAAAGATTATAAACAATGTACTCAATACTTTGATAAAGGAATTCATACTAAAAATCAAACTCTTTATATCTATTGTGGTCGTTCATATAAACATTTAGAAAAATTTTACGAAGCAAAAGAAATATTTGAAAAAGGTATAAAAATTGCACAAAAAAATAAAAATAGAGAAAGTTTAAATGTTTTAAATCAAGAAGTAGAATCAATTAATTGGGTAATTAAAAACAATAAAAAAACTTCTGCTTATCATCAAAGTAATATCTATTTACATAATAATTTTTCAAATATCTTAAGCCTAAATTGGTTTAATGAATCATTAATTTTAACCATAGAAGAAAAAAACAACTCAAACAATAACATAATAATAACTAATTCATTAGATAGTAACTCAATAAAAACTAAAAATAATCTTTCTAATAGTAAAACTGGAACACTTACACAATTTGATATAAATAAATTTTACATTAGTGTGTGTGATACTATGAATAATTGTAAAATTGGAATAGGTTCTTTAAGAAGTGATTCGCTTATAATCAACAAATATGTCAATGGGTTATTGTCAAACGAATTGAACTCAACTTTTACAATGCCTCATTTCTTCAATTTAAATAACAAAAACTATTTACTATTTTGTTCAAACAAAGAAGATTCAAAAGGAGGATTAGATATTTATCTAGGTGAATTATTAAAAGAAGATTCAATCTCTAACATCCGTAATTTGAATTCAATTAATACAATTTACGATGATATAACACCATTTATTGACTTAAATGACACAACACTTTATTTCTCTAATTCATGGATGTATGGATATGGTGGCTTAGATATATTTAAAACTAAATTTAAAGAGTTAAAAAGTTCAAAAATCGAAAATCTTGGAATGCAAATTAACAGCTCAAACAATGATTTTAATTTTAGAATAAAAGACAGTGTTTACACATTAATTTCAAATAGAGAAATTGATAAAAATTGCTGCAATAAATACTATCATTTTTCAAAAAATAAATCAAGAAATAATCAAAAAGATTCATTGAAAATAGTTTTTGTTAAAGAGAAAGATAGCTTAACGATTCAAAATCTAAATTTTTACACTAAAAGCTACGACACAAATAAAGTTTTTAACGAACTAAAAAAACTTGAAATAAATTTTCCTGTAAAATTATATTTTCACAACGACATTCCTGATCCAAAATCAATCAAAACCACCACAAAAATTGATTATGGTTTTACATACAATGAATACATTAAATTGAAAAAAGAATATATGTTCAACAATGCCTCAAGTTTTGAAAATAAAATCAATGATTTTTTTCTAAATGAAATAACAAAAGGATTCAACGATCTTAACAAATTAACTAAACTTTTATCGGAACATATCAACGATAGTATAAAATTTAAATTAATTATTAAGGGGTTCGCTAGTCCTCTAGCACCTAATAAATATAATGTTAATCTAAGTAAAAGAAGAATTAGCTCACTTATTAATTATTTAATTAAATACAATAATGGAGAATTAGCAAATTTAATTAATAAGAAAATAATATTTGAATTTATACCATTTGGAGAAGATAAAGCAGATAAAATGGTAAGCGATAATCCAAAAAATGTTAGTAAATCAATTTATTCAATTGAAGCAGCATTAGAACGAAAGATAGAAATTATTGGCATAAAAATTATACAATAAAATTCTCAAGTAGATGTAATAAATTTTATATTGCTGAAATATCTATTTTTTATTAATTTAGAAATATGGAAAAACCAAAAAGAATACTTTTTTTAGACCTTATGAGAGTCATTGCTTTGTTTATGATGATTCAAGGTCACACTACTTATGATTTTCTAGATTTATCAATCA
>VFQS010002818.1_pt1 | contig 13852 bp, 14 predicted proteins | sample 3512361 | NCBI WGS metagenome assembly VFQS01 (sample SAMN10412375, study PRJNA504923) | tailings metagenome | isolation source: Relicate 1 Philex TSF3 active mining | place: Philippines
AGATGGTGCCACACATCATGGAGCGGATTGAGAGTTTGAAACATCTATACAAGGAATGGGATTGTGTTCTAAGATCTTTCTTCTCCAATAATGCGAAACCAGCGTGGAAGGGGACCTTTGGAGAAGGTCAACAGGCGCAGAAGACACGCTACGCGAAGTTAGAAAACACGTGTCTTTACATAGACTTTGTAGCTACAAACTCCAAGAAGGATCCTTGGAAGGTGGTTGGATCTTTGGAGAAGGTGGCCATGAAGTTGAATCAAGATCACCACAACTTTGTGACACAAAGCATGTATGGTCTGATACAGTTTACAGATCAGAAAAACCAAATTAAGCGAGACAAAACACAAGAGCAGATGGAGCTAGAGAACGCGTTGGCAGCAGAGGGTTTGCCAATACCGACTATGCCAGCAAAGGAGCTGCGCATTGCATTGCAGTGGAAAAACAGAGGAACAAAGCGTAAGGTAGTGCAAGAGCCAAGTGAAGAAGTGTAAAAACACATGTAAAAAACACAAAAAGAAAGAAGGCGTGCTCGGTTTTGGTGGTGACAATACCTGCATAAGGGAAAAAGCTACTAATTGTAGCACATGCAGTTCAAGATACAATCACGGTCCGCGAAGCAAACATTCATTTTTGATGGTGTACGTGATGATGATGAACTTCCAGATACGCTGCATTATTACATTGGGCTCTCACATAAAACATATATGGCATATGTGCACGTCGAACTAGACCTTGTAAATAAATACGCTATTCTATTGATGGGAAACTTGACAATATAGTGATGCTTGGTCAATCAGCTTTGAAGTTCATTGCTATTACAGAATTCGAGGGGTTTGTGGTTATGATCGTGATGTGAGCATGCCCAAAAGGGGAAGTTTTTGGGACTTTTGTGGTATGTGATGAAAATATGTGGGTATGTCAACGCGGATTCGCCATCTTATTACACCAAGGAAGATTTCAAACGCCGAGTTAGCGATTCAAAACCCTCCTCTTCATAATACGGATTTGCACCGCTTACTTGCTTAGCAACCCTTACGGGCGTATCACAAGCAAAGAGCCTTCGTAGAGGCTATTACACCGCCAAACACTCGTTTTGAGACGGGTTTGTCGGCAACTCTTTCTATTTAGGAAACATCTTACCAAGGACGGAATTACCCTGCCCGAAGGGCAGAAACCGCAGCAACAGGTAAGAGCCTTCCTTACACCCAAAGGGCGACAAGACGATAAGGAAGGAGGAACAAGATCATTTCACTCGTCTGATTGAGATCACTTTGTCAAACTATAAACGTTTCAAATCCTTAAATCATTTTCATATTTACAAGTCGGCGTTTGAAATCTTCCTTGGTGTAAGTTACCTGCTAGCACGGGTCCGCTTGGGCTTGCTGCTAGGCCTTGCACCATCATCCACCCGCTTCTTTCCACGCCGAGGAGTAACAATCGGCAGCTCAGGCAGATCAATAGAGTCACCTTCGTAATCGCTCGGAATCACAGTATCATCATCCGTCGGAAGCTCAATACTTGCTGCATCCGCCACATTGAGCTGCTTATGCGCCTTCCATCGCTTACCAATCTCCACCATACGGAGTGCCTGAGGGGCATCCTTCCACATCTCCTCGCCCTTCATTAGACCCGTCTGCTCTTGCACAAACTTACAGTACGCACTCTTTGGTGTGGACGAAATAACCTCACCCTGATGGACCGACGAGAATGCCAGCTTCAACTCCTTGCGCAACCGCATCAACGTAGCCTTGTCATGCTTCTTAACAAGTTCACACATATCCTTGTGAAGCGCACTTGTGCGGGTACCCTTGGTACTCGTCTTGATCATCTTCTTCAACTGGACAACATCAATATCGGGATGATTGGACAGAATCACGCGAATCTGGTCAATGGCCGACATGATGCTTGAGGTTGATTCACCGACTCGTATATCGATTGCTTGCATTGTATAATTTTTACTATATCAATGATCAATTTTCCATCCATCACCACTCACTGACCTCACAAAGACCTTTGCAACTGTGAATTTCACCATTTTCACAGTGGGAACGACAGATTGTTGAGCCTTTGCATGGTGGTGGTCAAGAAATTGATATATATTATTTACAAATGACATACCACCGATACTGGAGAAAGCGTAACACCATGGCTGACGCCGCGATGAATCAGATTCGTGCTATCCTAGATGCGACTCCCGAAATCAATGCGGCAGAGCTTCGTCTTGCCGTCAATGAACACATCAAAGAACAGAACAAAAAAACCCGCACAAACAAGGTGCAAAAGATGATGCGTGAGTTTGTGACAGAGAACAAGAAATTGTCATTGGCGCGTCTTCGCAAAGAGTTGAAGCTTGCTTATGCGGCAATCCATAATGATGATGACTCAACTGATGCTTCATCACCCACATCAGCATATCGTCAGTTCGTAAAGGACCAGAGTGCTCTTTTGAAGAACGACATTGCGTTCATGTTTAGCGATCAAAGGGAGAGGATGGTAGAAATAGGTAAGCGTTGGAAGGCACAGAAGATACAGACAGGTTCTCTATCACTCCCTGAATCAGTCCCTGAATCAGAGTCGCCCCCGCCCGCCCACACGACCGCCCCTACTCAAGTGCCGAAACCAAAAAAAAAGAAAAACACCAATGACACGAATGCTAATGTGATGATTGGACCGCCTGCCGCTCGTCGCATCACCCGCTCCACAACCCACGTCGATGCGTAATCGCCGCATTTGCTCCACTAACATGCACTCACATGCCCTATCACCATTCCTCGAAGTCCCGAAAGTTTCCCCTTTTGGGCATAAGGCAACGCAATGTGAGAGTTTCTCACAAGTATTTTTCCTGATATAGATTATGGATCAAAATGAATTTCATAGCTAGAAAACATATATACATGAATTTGGCTTATGACAACGAACCATCTATCGAAGTGGTTCGTGACATATGTAATGATATCAAGGATATTTGATGCACCAAAAATGGCATTATGGAGGTAAAACATTGCGTTTAAATTGTCCCCATACATTTCCATGAGGCCAATACTTACAAGAAATCACAAGATACCTAGAATCGTACATCGGACACACTTTTGAAGCACACCCTAAATGTCGGGTGGCTTTCCAAACAACTTGCGTGAAATGGTTATAAGTCGGCGCTGAATAGTTGTACGTTTTCACCTCATTATACCACAACACCACAGCAGATGTGGCACATTTCGGTATAGAAGTGTAAGGTGTAAATTGTATCATATATAAGTTCTCTCCCCATCGTCTATCAGGGTCGTGTTCAAACTTACATCGCTGTAGCCAATGACTTGCAGCCGCTTGTAATGATGCGTTCCATACCAAAGGTGGTGAGTGGTGTTTGTACCGAAATAGATTATGTTTTACGAGATTCTCTTTGAAAACGGGTGGTGGTGTAATCGAGTATGAAACGGTTCCCATGGACGTCAGCAGTGTTACGCCAGTGAATATGTGTTTTAGAAGCCAAGCAAACATGTGTGCTATAATACTACTTACAAAATATCCTCCACCCCCAAAACTACACCCATAAGACCTCATCAATCGTAATCTAGTACCTTGATTGCAACGCAAGAGACAAGGACTTGTTGTAGTCATCCAGCATTCCAGATGCATAACCTCTTTGATTACTAATAAGTCGATATCCTGCCAGACTATGATCACAGTTGTAATGTGTGTGACCTGCTACCCAAAGCTGTATAGTATCTTTACTCGCACTCAAGTCCGTAGCAAAGGCCACATTTTCAACATTTCCGTCATGTCTTGGGTGTGATGTCCCTTTCATCCATGGCATGTGATGTGTTAAGATCACTGGCCAATATCCTTCTTGTTTTGCCTCTTGAATGGCTCCTTCAAGAAATCGCTTATTTGCACTAAATTCGGTGTTGATATCATCTGTTGTTATTCGGACGTAAGGACGTTTATAGATGTACCTGTAATCATTCATCTTCGCTGCAACTGCTTTAGCGTGCTCGGGTGGAATATACGACCATAATGTGGTTCCAATAAATCGCACCCCTCTATATGTGTGTATACGGTTGTTTAGATATATCACGTTAGTGAACTGTGAACATATCTCATCCATCATTCGAATTACGGTTGTCATATCGAGGTTAGGATCTTGCGTATAAAGTTCATGATTACCATGAATAAAATATACTTGTTCGAAGCGTTTCGCGCACCAGCTTAAGAACTCTTCAAAAAGATTATGAGTCGGAACACCAATGTCGCCGACCAATGCGAGTACATCTGCAGACGGTGTAAGGATATCCTCAAAGTCAGCCGTCCTCATAAACTCCAAGTGCAGATCGGATGCTACTTGCAGCGTGAGGGTTGCCATGGCTATGACTGGGAACATGTCCTAAGTGAGCAAGGTTCATCAATTTTTCAACAAATCTCTTGTTTCACCTGTATAGAGATGTCGGCTCAGTATGAAGTTGCGAAACTGTTACATAAAGGCTTACTTAAGCACGTGTTCGAGCAGTTGCCACAACTTGTAGCAAACTCTCGTATCGAAACTTGTAATTGTGCTATTGCCAAGGATTTGAAAAATGAACTTGAGAAATCCGCATTGATGCAGTATTGCCCCGTTGTCGTTGGCGGCTATGCCTATTACTACTACATGGTCAATGCCAGCCGTGAAAAAGAGGCGTTGTTTTCGGATGACATTGATATCAAAATTGCAATTGAGAAAACTGTGGAAGAGTTGAACACGTCAGATCGACTACTACGTACCTTGATCAAAACTTTTCGTTTCAACATCATTCGTAATGTCCAAGATGCAGCTGTTAAGTATTGTGAAAATAATAAAATCCCAGCGAAGTTCACAATAGGGGGCTCGTATAAAGGCCTTGCCAATCTATACAACTCTATAAGAGACAACATCTATCCTCTTGAACTGTGCTACATTATATCAAACTACAACATTGATGGCGTGAATGTTCAGATGGGTCTATTAGATACAAGTTTCTATATACAGAGTGCAAACGAGGACACCAACTATTTGAAACAGTTCAGTATGTATCGAGAATACTTGACAGATCATCCATCCAAGACACAATCTCAACAATCAGCAACGACCATTATTGGAAACAAACCCATATGTGGTAATGACAATTGTGCATGGATCTGCAATGAAATGTATTTACTACTTGATACCGTGCGCATGCTATCCAAAATCGAACCGATTGGCGATGCAAACCTCGCTCAGCCTCCCAAGTCTGATTATTACAAGTTTGCCAAGTATGTTGTCAAGTTTTTACAACTGCTAAACACTTCCTCTGTAGGAGGTCGCATCGGCATCAAAGGGATGACTCCATACGATATAGACTATATGCAGTACATGCAACGCATGATTCAAGACTATAGTCACATAGACTTGGGTGTACATATGCACAAAGCTCATCAAATGATGTTGAAGGAAGCCCCAAATAGTACCTACACTAGGGCATACAAGATACTATACTCCCCTCTGTTACAGGGTATCAATGAAAGGATGAATATTGGAGGATCTACAAGAAGCATAATGTCTCGGCAAACTGTGTCATCCATGGACATCGACGAGGATGTACAAGATGTTTTACACTTGGGTCAATCAAAGCGCGTACTAGTTCATGTTCATGAGGATGAGAAGCAAGAATTGCTGAACGCGCTTGAAAAAATGTCAATAAGAGCAAAGCGGTCTTCAAGTAAAACAAAGTCAACATCATCTAAGAGTAACAACATGTCGATGTAAGTTGACATACGAGATAGGGCTGAACCCCTAACTAAATCATTTTGTCTCATAATATCAGATGTCCACCACAAAATCAAGTACGAGAAAAAGCAAATCGACATCAAAAAGTATGTCTTGGACCAATTCTGATGATGATGAGTTTTATAGGCAATGGGCTGAACAACAAAAGAAAGCATGGGAAAGCACGATTGATCCTATGGCAGTGGTATTAAACTATTTGCGTCAAACAGATGTACCATACGCAATTATCGGTGGAAAAGCAGCCGCATATCATCTACAGTATGTTCCTACAGGTTCTTCTACATCGATGGCATTGGCTATGAGTACTAATGATTATGATGTATTGATAGAACATACTCATCGCAAAGAGTTCATTGAAAAGCTTCAGAAGGAGCTGCGTACAAAAGCCCGTGCATTCATGGATGAAAAATTGTATGAAAGCGAGTTGGTTGACATTGTCATGATGGGCATCATGAAAAATGGTATGTTCGATAGTATTGTAGATGTTCACGTCTTGAAACCAAATGCAAAATCATTCCCCAAGAAAACGATCAAAGACAGTTCTGGACTACGATATGCTCCAAAAGACTGGATATGCAAAGAGTTGGAATATAGCATACAATATCATGCGTCTACTGACGAAATCACGAAAGCGTTGAAGAGAAAGGCGCGTTATGAACTGCTACAATGTTAAATGATTAGTTCCTTTTTGGGTGCAATGCTATAGACATTGCCTTGTTATACTTGTAAATCGTACTGGATGGATAACCTCTTTGATTGCTAATTAGCCTATACCCTGCAAGATCATGGTCACAATTGAAATGAGTGTGGCCTGCAACCCAGAGTTGTATCTTATCATGACTGCTTTTGTAGTTTGTAGCAAAAGCGACTATTTCTATGCTGCCATCATATCGTGGATGTGAAGTTTTTTTCGTCCACGGCATATGATGTGTCAACACAACTGGCCAGTATCCATCGATATTGGCTTGGTTAATTGCCTGCTCAAGAAACATTCGATTTGTCTCATATATTGAATTGATATCGTCTGTTGTGATATGTATGGAAGGATATTTATAGATATATCTGTAATCGTTCAACCTTGCAGTAACAAGAGCTGCATGTTCGGTTGGGATATGTGACCATAATGTGGTCCCTATAAACCGTACTCCTTTGTACGTATGGCAATGATTATTGAGATAGATGACATTGGAGAATTTAGAACATATTTTATCGATGATATTGATTACAATCGTCATATCAACGTTAGGATCTTGGGTATAGAGCTCGTGGTTGCCATGAATGAAGTATACTTGTTCGAAGCGTTTGGCACACCAAGCTATGAACTTTTCGAAAAGGTCTTGTGTTGGACTGCCGATATCGCCAACTAATGCGAGGACGTCTCCAGTCGGTGTAAGGATATCTTCAAAGTTAAAATCAGACGTCTTTTGGAACTCCAAGTGAAGATCGGATGCAATTTGAAGTGTGAGGGTCGTCATGACAATGATTGGAAACATATGATTGATAATTGATATGTGATCATTTTTTCATCATCAGAAAATAAAAAAATGATCTTTTATATGTCTGCATCTGATATAAATGAAGTATTCAAAACAGCTTGCAACAACGCTTTTAGAATTACCAATCTGCTTGCGATCTGTTTCTCTGAATTATAAATCATGGAAAAAAAGATGCAAAAATTGTACCGTCCAAGAAGCCATTGTATTATTGAAGCAAGAGTGCGACCAAGTAGACAGGATGTTTCAAAAATGGTATGATCAATGGCATTCACGGTATAGATCTGTCATATGTTGGAAAACTTCATCTGTGGACCCATGTATTACATTACAATTTGCGCAAATAAATTCCACTACTTTGTACAAAATATGTAAGCGTCTGGAGAAAATGTTGGGAACTACCATAGCAATGTCATGGCTTGCCTCCGTGAGATCATCACACGTGTTTGCATTTCTTGGAGGCCACCATACGTCGCATTTGCAATTAGCATTAATGTCAGGGTCAGAATTGGAATGTCCTTTGTGTACAAATGAAGTTTCAAAGAAAAATATGTTGATATACGGCTGTGGTCATAATGCGTGTATTGATTGTACATTGAAATTTGCACAGGTGAAAAGTAACGGTTTATGGTATAATGTACTATCTTATGCGCGAATCAGACGATGTCCATACTGCAGGTACGATCAGGCACTTAGTTGTGTATCAAGTATTGATTGACCATGGGATGCAGGCATTTTTTGGTGAGTAGAAAACGAGTGATGAAATTATCTTTTGACATAGAATTTGTAGCTACAACAAGTTGTAAAATCCAGTAAGACTAGGAATATTTTCATATTACAGAAAACAGTAAAGAAAAAGATTTTTCAAGCCTGTTCTTTTTGCAAAATAGCCATCCCACCCCCCTTTTGCGAAAATGGAGCCGCGCGCGCGGAAATATTTTACTCACGAGTAATTTTACTCATCAGTCTCATAAAAATGATATAAAGATTTAAAATATACATTGTATACAGAGTGTTACTCACTTTACTCATTAACATGTTTTCCTGCTCTTACTGTCTTTATACCACAAATCGCAAGTATAATCTAGATCGTCACATTGGAGCGGTGCATAAAAATGCATCTACAAGTGAGGGGCAAAATGTAAACATGGGGGGTACAAAATGTCATCAGGGGGGGTCGGAGGGGGTACAAAATGTCATCATTGGGGGTACAGAATGTCATCATCCCGAAAATGAAGGGGTACAAAATGTCATCGCCATAACAGGCAAGAAATGTCATTACTGCTACAAGGTGTTTTCTTGTCAGAAATCTCTAAAAAGACACTTTTCAAGTTGTCAAAATATTGAAAATTCTACAGTTTGTTGGAAATGTAACAAAAAATTATCAACGCGTCAATCAAAATCTAGACACATTAAAACCTGTCAAGGTCTAACAGACACCACGCAAGAGAGTCAGGCAATTGTCGAGGCAAAACCAGAAACAACAGTTCAAACAAATATCCAAACGCAAAACGTTCAGACTCAAAACAATATTCAAAATCAGACCCAAAACAATATTGAGAATCAGAACATTACGAACAACGTAGTTGTTTACAACTTTCCTGGATTCTGTGATGAAGATTTCGACTTTGATCGCGATCACATATCACACAAAAAGCTGTCTGCCCTTTGGGACTGCAGTCGTCCCGAAATTGGTTTCTACAAGTACGCAACAGCTATATTAGAGAATCCTAAAAACCGATATGTCAGAAAAACCGATGCAAAAGCCAACCATAGTTCCATTCATGTAGGTGATGGCGAATGGGAACTAGCACTCGACAAAGATGTTTTCCCAAGACTCACATTTGATATGAGTGTGTCTGCATTAGGTGCGTACAACGACAACAAACAAAAAGTGAGACTTATGAAAACGAACCTCAACAGGATATTCCGTTTCTTAGACAACGTGAACACCGAAAATGATCCAGATTGGACAGATGCTGTTCAACGCCTAAAGCTGATTGTCGTAAATCAAACCAAGAAATGGGAGGCCGCAGAAACACCATCCAGTGAATCGAAACAAAAATAAAAAAATGATTACATACAGTACAAATAGGCTGGACAAATGAGTAACAGTGATAAGAAATATTTCACGTTCACGCTTGGCGATCGTCGGCTTAGGATGGAGATTGCCGCATTCCGTTATCGAGAAATCCAGTATAATTTGGAGGAGTTTGCTCAGATTGTGAAAACATCATCTCCATCATTATTGACAGCGACGTTTGGAAGTGAGGAAGAGACATTGCTAATGCATATGTGCAAGTATGCACTAACAGAAGTTTCGATTACCAAAAAAGGGATACAAAAGATACGCTTCCTCATAGAAGCTGGTCCGCAACATCTAGGAATTCAGAACGTGTACGGAGACACAGCTCTGTCATTGATTTGTTCACAACCAAGACGTGATCAAGAAGTCATAGAAATGCTGCTAGACTCCATGACAACGGAACAAGTATCGATACCTGATCGCCATGGCGACACCGCTTTAATGAAATTCGTAAGGGACTATGATTCAAAGACTCTTTTGAAAAAGTTGATCAGCAAGACAAAGGATGCACTGACACACACCAATAAATATGGACAGAATGCATGTATGATGTATGTGAAAAGGTCAGCTTTTCACAGGTTTAACAGAGAAATATTCCAAAGTTTGTTTGTACCAGAGTTACTTGGCCATCAGGACAACAATGGTGAAACATTGCTTATGAAGTTATGTCGCTGTTACGACCACGAAACTTTGATGATGGTATTGAATCAATGTTCGCGTGAAGTTAGAGAGCTTAAGGATGCGAAAGGTTTGAATGCATTTCACCATCGTCTAATGCAACCTACATTTGGAGCCAGTAAAGCAGATCGAGATCAACAGACTGCGATTTTGCAAAAATCCGTGAAGGAGATGATACCTTATTACGATATTCATGAAGAGGATAACGGTGGTAACAACGCACTGATGATTGCGCATCCTATGCATGCGGAAACGCTTCTAAGGAATGCGGCAAATCCAAGAGAGTTGCTGATGAATGTCAATCAAGATGGGAACAATGCGTTGATGAGGCTTTTCACAAAAAATGGTCATGCAGAAAGTGTACTGAGACATGGAAGAGCAAACTTTGACCCAGAGGAACATCCATGGGAGTCACCCCCGAGTTGTGATATTGTTAAGCTTTATTTGAGGTATGGTGCAGGAGATTATTTACATCAAGTCAATCGTTATGGAAACAATGTGTTCTTAATAGCTGGGATTATGACGTTTTATGACAACAGTATATCAAAACTAAACTTCAAGCTGTTGCTTGAGGCAGGTGCGTTCAAGTATGTTCATCAGAGAAATGATTTAGGTCGCAATGTGTTTAGATATTTGTTGAAAGAGCACAAAGACTTTGTATATTCAATTATTGAGAATATGAGGATGAAGGAAGCCATGCGTGTTACGCAGACATTATTACAGGTGGAGAAACGAATGGATATTCCCCTTCCATTTGATGTCATGATGTCAATCGCTAGCAAATCCACAAATATGAATGTGGAGCAGAGAGACAGTTTTTTCAAATCAGTATACACGAAGAAAGATGTGTTCACGCGAAAGATGCAGAAAGAAGCTGCATTGATAGAGGAGCAATCAAAGACAAGGGCAAAAAGTAGCGGGAAGAGCAAGTAAGGATTTATTATTATTTTTCGAGTTTTGGAAAATACCAACGATAAAAGGTGGTCGAAAAAGTAAGATTGGACAATTGATTTGGAAGAGGTGTTTTGCTCAAAGTCATGCGGGATGTACATAAACGATCCAGAAGTGCATCTCTTCCAATCACAAACCATACTTCATGAGTACTCATACAATATCCAGTAAAGCCATGCCTTCGGCCACATTTCAGCACATCTTGTTGTAGCTACAAAAATCAAGGTAGATTTTGTCTCATCCAGATCTCATAAGAATTCCCCGCGGCCATTTCCGCGCTTTTTGGGGTATATTTTTGGGCTCGAGAAATCGAATGTTGACGCGTCATATATCAGATTAGAATACTCTCTGTAAATAATCTTTACTACCAAGACATGATTTCAAACTTGTATGCGTGCGTGCTCTCTGTCATTGAAGAGCAAGTAAACGATATGTTGGTATTGTTTTCGGATATGCGGAATGTACATAAACAACCCAGAAGCGCATCCCTCACAATCACAAACCATACTTCATGAGTACTCATACAATATCCAGTAAAGCCATGCCTTCGGCCACATTTCAGCACATCTTGTTGTAGCTACAAAAATCAAGGTAGATTTTGTCTCATCCAGATCTCATAAGAATTCCCCGCGGCCATTTCCGCGATTTTTTGGGGTGTGTTTTTTGGGCTCGCAAATATCGAAATGTTGACGCGCTATATACTACATAGAATTGGTCTGGACACAAGGTTCTATATTTATCAATAAAAAATGATGTCAAACGTACACATTCCATCATAAAAATGTTCTGGGTGTATTACCTGATTAATCGGGATACAAATAAAACGTATGTTGGCGTTACAGAGCAGAATCCTGTACAGAGATATTGTACCCATTACATTTGTAATAAGAGGGCAGTTGGCGAGGACTTACGTCGACTAGGATTTGATGGTTTCGATTTCAGGATCGTACAAGTATTTGGAACTCGGGACGAAGCATATGATATGGAAGCTTTTATCATCAACAAATGGAAAGATGAAAAAAAGGACATGTACAATGAACATCCTGGTATGAAGGTACCGTCTAAGGAGTTTTCTATTCCAGTGTACACTATTCCTATACATATTGAACAATCTATACGTGATTATATTAGAGAAAATATGGACGCCTCTTATGAAAAAATTTGCGAAAGATTTGGGTGGGTAAAAGTCGAAAATCCTCTGTATACGGAAGTATTCAATATCATGCAAAAGACAAAATACTCAAAAGAAACACAAGTGCGATATGCATCTGTCGCCAATAGAGCTATGAAAGACAATGGGTACACTACAATAGAGGCTTTCAAGGCTGGTGGTTGCAACTGGTTTCAAGAGCTCGAACCTGCTAAAAGGCGTCCATTGCAAGTGCTATATGAAACACTAATATTGACAGACAAGTAATATATATATCTATATTTCACAACATGATATTTAAGTTGTATATTTTGGTTAAAAGAATACACATCCTGTCACCTATCAGCGCTGATAGGTGACAGGATGTGTTTTTATCTAGGGTTAATATAGACGTTAAATTCGACAATACTAAATATAGAAATCATTAACATCGGCATTTGAAATGGTATGCGCAAAGCATATAAGACATGTGATACTACTTAGATGATGCAGCGCAAGGTTCTTGTTGTATTATACACCAAAATCATAGGTACAAAAAATAGATATCTGGTTGTGCGTGACAAAGTCCACAAGGAATGGACCTTCATTAGCGGAACATGCGAAAAGTATGAGCGACCCATAACATGTGCCATTCGAGAGGTATATGAGGAGACACGCGGAGCAATCAATTTGCGCCGAAAACGCCCAAAAATACGCAAAATATACCGCACATATGATGGTTCGCATCGCCGTGTTGACGTAATATTCATTCAATTACGTTACAGCACCAACCATATTGCCAAGATCAAACGACGGTTCTTAAATGCGAGTACGGACAACCCTGGATGGGACGAAAATACACACATTTCTTTCGAAACCATATCCAAACTCCTTTCACGGAAGAATGTCTGGAATTTTGTGAGGAAGGTTGTAAGAGAATCATCCTTATTCGCCAATTAATATATTGCGCGTCGACATTTCTATATTTGCAAGTCCCAAAATTCACCCCGAAAAAGGCGCGGAAACGGCCGCGGAGACTCCTTATGGGATCTAGATGAGACAAAAGCCACCTGGATTTTTGTAGCTGCAACAAAATGAGTTGAATTGTGGCCGAAGGCATCACCTAACTGGCTATCGTCAAATGCATATGAAGTATGGTTTGTGATTGGTAAAGATGCACTTCTTGACATTTTATGTGCATCCCGCTTGTACCAACAATATAATGCGCAACGACATTCTGCTCACATATACAAAAAATGACGATTTTGTTTTTTTAGAAGTGTTTCAAAATGTCCGCTACCATTCAACCATTGGATCTACACTCCGAGAAATGAGTAAATCAACATTAACAACTAATGCCTGAAATCTCTTATTGAATGTCTCCTAATGGGAGTAAGAGGTGTGCAATAATCAAGTACAAATACGGTAATACAGACTTTCGTGGGATTTCATGCAGTGTTTGAGTTGGGGTTCGCATTTTTACGTATGATTACTCCTATTTCACTATTTTCAGAAGAGTAAAATAGAATCGAAATATCAAACATTTTCTTCATCAGTTCTGTGATTTCCAAAAAACGCGGCTCATCCCAAACATGGAAATGAATAGAATAGTTCTTCTCCATCAATGCAGTAACCGCCGTAGATCCATCTACATTTTCACACCAATCCTCAAAATGACTTTTACGATTTTCCAAATGACCATTATAATATTCATCTAATAATAAGCCTCTCTCTTC
>VFQS010002819.1_pt1 | contig 13849 bp, 9 predicted proteins | sample 3512361 | NCBI WGS metagenome assembly VFQS01 (sample SAMN10412375, study PRJNA504923) | tailings metagenome | isolation source: Relicate 1 Philex TSF3 active mining | place: Philippines
TCGGAGCACACCGCGGGTGCGCTGGAATTTTTCAAGCGATCCCCAGCTGGTATAGAGCTGATCGAACAGTTCGGGGTGGATCGGGTATGCCTTCTCCAGCTTGCGCCGATAATCTTCATCGGCGCAGCCCTGCGGAAAATCATTGGCGTTCTCGCGGTAGAGCTTCGCAAACTGCTTCAACGTGTTGTCACGATGGTGGAAGCGGTCGCCGGGGATTTCCTTGAACAGGCGCCGGCGTACGATTTCGTAGCTCTCCTCCTGGCTGGCCGGTCGCCATGAGGATTCGACGCGGCTGAACGTCTGTTTGAGACGAGCCAAGGCCTCCTGGCCGCCTTCGCCGCCGACCTCAATCTGCGACGCCGGCAAGGACGCCACCAGCAGCGTGCCGGGGCTGGCCTTCACCGCCTCGGTCAGCGCCTGGACGAACGACAGATTGGCATCGAAAGACCCGGATGGCAGCCCCTCGACCTTGTAGATCTGGCGCAAGTAGGCGACCCATTCATCGATCAGGATGAGGCATGGGGCGCACTTCTTGAAGATCGCTTCCAGAAGGTTCGAGCCGGGTGCGATCCCGGTCGCGTCATTCTCCGCGACCATGTCGAAAGCGTCGGCACCGCCCAGCTGCCAAGCAAGATCGCCCCAGGTGGTCCTGATCTTCCGGCCGCCATCAGCATTGAGCACGTCCTGCGGGCCACGCGACGTGCCGACGAGGACAGCCCGGTTGATGCCACTGGGCACCGTCAGGCCGTTGGTCTCAAGCAGCTGGTCGAGGCCAGACAGGTCCTGCACCGGTGTCGTGCCTGCCATGTGGTAGAGCGCCAGCATCGAGTGGGTCTTGCCGCCGCCGAAGTTGGTTTGCAGTTCAACCACCGGGTCGCCGCCGGTTCCGGACAAGCGCTTGGCTGCGCCGACCAGCAGAGTGCTCAAGCCCTCCGTCAGGTAGGTGCGGCTGAAGAACTGCTTCGGATCGCGATACTCTGCGGGAGCGCTGCCCGAATGGACCTTGGCAAGATCTGCGGCGAACTCCGCCTGCTGGAACTCGCCGGTCGCCACATCCTGGTGCGGCTCGACGACTTCACGCCACGGCTTGAGGCCAGCGACCGTTTCGACCGAAATCTCGAGGCGCTGGGTCTTCCGCCGCTCCTCGTTGCGCTGAAGCTCGGTGAACTTGGTGCGCAGGATTGTGTCGCGCATCCGACTGAGCTGCTCAGCCGCGTCGCCTGCGCTGATCGATTCCATGAGGCGGCGCATGGAGTCGAGGGCGCGGTCGGCATCGTCGTAGGTGAAGGTCTCGTTGTGCGAGAGCTTGTTTCGGACATCGAGCAGCTCTGACACGTACGAGCGCTCGGGATGCCCCAGCACCGTGGCGAAGGCGTCCTTCCAGAAAGCCATCATCGTCTTGAGGAGCCCTTGCTGGTCCCAGCCCACGTCGCCCTTCGAATTGGGGCGCAGCCCTTGAACGCGCTGGACCACTTCTAGCTGCCAATGGCCCTTGATCGAGCTTTCCAGGCGCTTTTCCACGAACGGTATCAACGCGGAAGGCAACAGTTCCATGCCTTCGAACACATACTGGCGGGTACTTTTTGCCATGGTCGTTCCCTTTAGACGTCGAAGCGCATCTGGCCGTCACGGCGCGTGTCGTGGACAGCGGCTGCCTGGCGGGTAAGCTCGGTCCAATCGGCGATGAGCCCGTTATAGGCGGTCGCTTCCTTGGCATCCTTTCGCTTGTTGGCGCAGATATCGTAGAGGCAGTACGCCAGATCCTTGATCGCCTCGGCCTGGGTGTTGAGCTTCTTGAGCAGCACGGCGGTGTCGTGCGAGATACCGTCCTTCTCGTGCAATCGGACGAGGTGCTGGAGGCACTCCCATACAGTCAAGTGACGGTCGTCTTCAGGATCCCAATCCTCGTCGAGTTCATCACGCGCAAGGATGCGGACTTTGCCGGCAGTGCTTTCGATGATCCCGGCGTGCTTGACGCTTTCGACGGAAATTCCCCGCGCCCGGGCAAGATTATCGGCGACGCCATAGTCGGCTGTGCCGTTCCCGTTCTGCTCGAACCAAGTGATTGCGAACCGTGTGTCCGCGTCAAACTCACCCTGGATGCCCCCAAGGTACTCATCGAGTTCCCGGTTTATGAGCTGAAGTGCAGTCTTCACGCTCATCGGCCTGTCGTCAGATTCAAGTACGGCCTTGTAGCGCGAGAAGACGCCCATACCCGGGCCAATTGCCGATTGCGGCATGTCAGCAGGCGCGATGTTGGCGGCCTGAAGCTCGGCGATCGCTCTCGGAAGTTCTCGCTTCAGCGCGCGGACAAACTCTGCACGCGTTACAGTCTCGGCCTCGACCGATCTCTTCCGACAAACGAGAACAACCGAATTAGCGAGAGCATTCGATCCGATAGAGATCATGCGGCCTGGTTTCTCGGTTCGCATGGGCCATGTGCCTACAACTGAGAAACCAGAATCTAAGATAGACTGAATAAAAGTAGCCCATCCGGTTGAGCTGATGCCCTCCTTTTCAATTTCGCTTTGTCGAAAGGCATAATATATTGTCATTGGATAATCGGACTGAATTTGCGCGCCGATGTTTCCAATTGCCTTCGTCATGCCTTTCAGGAAGAACTGCTCTGCAGCTTCCTTCCCACCTTGGCGATATGGCTGAGCAATCAGCTCTTCCTGCTTCGGTGTCGCAAGCACTGAGAATAGATCAGGATACACTGATCGTAAAGATTGGCGCATCCACAAATAGAAAAAATCTGACAGATCAGCATAGCTGATGTTGTCATAATATGGCGGATCTGTGGATATTACTGATCCATTAGGATAAGATACCGACTGCGCATCATGCTGTATAATATAGCCCGAAGCATTAGATGAACCCAGGGCTTCAAATCCCTTAATCATCCTTGTAAATAAACTATGGAAGCTTCCGCTGGATTCACTGAATATATTCACTTCAGCGAAGTCCCAATTCATGGGAAGGGCCTGCCTAGAAAATGTCGAGCGCATTTGCTGGTTCGGACTGTTCCAGCCACATACTGTTGACGAGTGATTTGCAAGCTGTCCAACCAAGAAGCTCAAATAAACACTTACTGCATCTACATATGGTCGCGCCCTATTGCCACCATGATCCAGCGCTACTGAATCATCTTCAAGTCCTGAGACTAAGGCGTCAGAATAAATCTGGTCCCGAACTTCAACTGACAAATCTGAAAAAGTTTGGAGTCCAACGGACTGGCGGTCTGTAAAAAGCGCGCCAAACTCTGTCATGCCGTACTCAACGACATTGGTTCGGCCAGGCCAATGGCAGATTTCGAGCGGCTGAAGGCTTTTGGGATGCGCGGCAAGTGCAGATGCTTCGAGCTCATTCGTGGGTGAGATGTAGACCCGACCTTTTGGACCATCAGCCACGATGGCCAACAGCTTCTGGCCCAACTCACCTCGCTTTGCCTTTTCGCGGATGTATTTGAACGGCATGGCTGCGCCAGATATAAGACAGAAAGCACCCTGCCGATTAACATTTCCAGGCCGCGGCACTACTTTGTCGCCGGTGCGGGCGTTTTTGGTAATGAACTGATACGTGTCGCCGTCGACAACAATATCCACACAGGCCCTGTTGGCAGCTTTTCCTGAGAGTTCAAAACTACTCACTAGCGGTGTTTGAACGTGCGAAAACGCTGGATCTGGGCATGGCACGGTCCGCGCCCACAGATATGCAATTACCGTTGCTTTCCCACCACCACATTCCTTCGGCAGATCCACCTCCGGGTAGAGATGCCCGATGCGCTCCCACGCCTTCTCGCGCATCCATTCGCCGTAATACTTGACGTCCTCTGCCAGCCCTTCGGCGTTGCGGTAGAACTGCCGGTCTTTCACGCCCGGATGGATGGGCTCCCTGTCCTTGAACTTGGGCGGAATCTCGATCATCGCCTTGCCGATCATCACAGCGACTGGGTTCAGGTCGGAACCGTAGGCGGGCAGGCCGAGCCGCTGTGCTTCTAGCGGGATCGATCCGCCGCCCGAGAACGGATCATAGACCGGCGGAAGCTCGCCGCCGCAGCTCTTGCGTATCTCAGCCCGGGCCTCTTCCAGGACCTCTTCGTTGGTGGAGTTTTCCCACTTCACCAGCTTCTCGATGATCGCGAACAGCCGCTTGCGCTCGTTCTCCTGATCCTCATGGGTGGGGAACTTGTCAGGGTGGCTCGACGGGTCATCCACCAGCTGCGCGAACAGCACCGCGCGGCAAGCTGCAAGCGGCCGCCGCGCCCACCAAAGATGCAGCGTGGACGGGTGCCCGTGCCGGATCGACTTCTCACGCGCCGATGCTTCGTTAATCGCCTCCAGCGGGATGGCGACCTCGATCAGCTTCTTCTTGTACTGGGTAGTCATGACGTTTCGACTTCTTTCTCATGTTCGCGAGGCTGTGCAATCACGAAGTCGACGCCAAGGCCGACGCGGACCACCTCTCGAAGAACCAAAATTTCTCTTGTGACTTTGCGGATGCGAGGATCCTCTTCCGCGCCGGCATCAGCCCCTTCAGGGGCTATCGGAAATCGATCACGTATCGCCTCTTCAGCACCTCGAAGCCCCTCTGGCACCAGCGGCCAAACCTTTTCCCGAACCTGCCCGACCGTCTCTTCCAGCGAGCCATCGGAATTCTGAGCCAGCCGCTCCGTCACCGCATTCGATATCGCCGCAAAGTCGGCTACCTTGACCTTTTTCGGCTCGGAACATCGCCAAGCGATCGTGGCCCCGGCACAGTAAGAAACCACGTGGCTTTTATCGTCAGGCAAGGGGCCAATCGCGCGAGGTGAGATCAACACGGAACTGGTGTGAACCTGTGCGAGAGCATAGGCAGCGTTGAACGCTGCGGAACTTTCGCACGTGGGTGACGCATAATAGACCGCGCCGGGGAATTTCGCTTCTAATTGCATAAGATGGGCATGCTGATCCGAGAGATCGCGACGCATCAGGGGCATCCGGAAGAACGGCGTTGAGAGCCCCGCCAGTCCCAACTGCGCAATTTCCCGTGCAGTATCCCGCACCATCAGCTCAGGCAGCTTGAACTGGAAGAACAGCGGTGAGCCCGGCATGTCGATCCGCACGTCGTAACCCAGCTTGGCTTCCTGGACGAGATTAGGGAAAACAGGCGCAGATGCTGGCCCGCTGGCGCTCGACCGGATCAGGTTCTCCGTGAAAGCGTAGCCATAAGAGAACTCTGTAAAACCCAGCTTCATCGCGGAGCCTCTGCGCGCTCGAGCAGGCGCGGAAGATGGAATTGGATGGCGGTCTCGAGGAACGATGGCTCACGCTCAACGAGCGGGCCGCGAATGTAGCGCGGCTCATGGGCATAGCCGTTGCTGACCGGCACCACCGCCAGGATGAACTTCTCCGGCTCATGCAGCGAGGTGATGATTTCCTGCCGGGTGATCATCACGCTATCCGCGCCATCGATCCGGCCCTTGACCTCGATGAAGCGCAGATGACCCGTGGTTGCATCGTGCGAGGCAATGTCATAGCCGATCTTCTGCATCGAAACGTCGGTCGGCGTGTTACCGAGAGCCCGCTCCGCTGCCATCACCGCCTCCATCGCGGCCAGCTCGATCGCCCGGCGCGCTGCGGGATCTTCCGAGAAATGGTTGCCGATAGGCGCTGCGTTCTGGGCGTCGAGCAGCCCGCGCGGGATCACCACCATACCGCCACGAACCCGCGGTGGCTGCGATGAAATGAATCGTTCCCTCTCGAGCTGGTCCATCCGCCGCTTCTGGCGCTCAGCCAGATCTTCGGCGCGGCGCTGCGCGTTCTGCCAGCTAAGCCGGGTCTTCTTGCCTGCCTTCTCCTCCTCCTTGAGCTCAAAGGCACGCGAATCCCAGTAATTGATTTCCTTGTTGAGCCGGGCGCGAACCTCCTGTTCGACCTTGTCGATCTCAGGGAGACGCCGTGCCTTCACCTCGGCGACATGGTGTTGCGCCAGTTCGACCGTCGCGAAGCGGATCGCCGTCTTTTCCAGATCCGTGGTCAGCCAGCCTTCATCCAGGTGGCTGCGCACCGCAGCGATTTCGTCAGGCGTGGCCGGGCGCAAGTTCAGGTGCGGTGCAATCCCTGCATTGGTGGCGTTGCCAGCCTTGTCGATCGCGGCAAATTGCAGCTTCTGCGACAGGGTATGCGGTTTGCCGAGGCTGGTCAGCCTGCCATCCTGCACGCTGTGTTCGAGGAGGAAAACAGCGGACAAGGCTTCTCCTGCGTCGGTGTCGTCCACCAGTATCGCGCCTTGGCGCATGATCTGCTCATATTGCTCGCGGACCAGACTGATGACCGCTTCAAGCAGCGGGTGGCCGGGACATACGAACGCCGCCACAGGCTGCTGATTGATCTTGTCCTTCTCGAAACAGATCCGCTCATACTGCTTCTGGATCGGTGCGCCGGTGCCGATCTGGCGATCCCGCTCGCGGATACGGACCGGGACGTGGGTGATTTCCCAGCGCCCCTCTTCGCGTCGCTTGATGCGGCCGCCCAGATGCTGGAACGCCTCGACGAAGAAGCTCTGGATATGGTGCGGCTGCAACCGCAGCGCCTCGGCGCGTTCCATTTCCAGGCGCAGCTCTTCGACCCGCGCTTCCGGCATCGTGTCGTTCGTCAGCGCGCGCCGGCGCAGCAGCTCAAGCAGATGGGTCTGATCGACGGCGCCATCGACCTGCTGGAACAGCCGCGCCTTGACCTCTTCCTGCTCACCATACTGGATCGCCTGGAACAGCAGATCCTTGAGCGCGGTGCCCTCGAACAGTTCGCCCAGCACGTCATAGACGCGTCCGCCCAGCGCTTCTCGTGCCGCCTCCAGCTTTTCAAGGAGGCGCGCATAGACCTCGCCTTCGCGGGTGTCAGCTGCAACCAGATTCCAGAGGTGACAGACCTCGGTTTGGCCGATGCGATGGATGCGCCCGAACCGCTGCTCGATCTTGTTGGGGTTCCACGGCAGGTCGTAATTGACCATAAGATGCCCGCGCTGAAGATTGACACCTTCGCCCGCCGCATCGTTGGCGATCAGGACCAGCATGTCCTTGTCCTGCATGAACCGCTCGACCACCTTGCGGCGTTCCTCACGCGAGACCCCGCCATGGATCACGTCGACGGCCTCGGCATTGCCAATCCGTGCCCGAACCTTGTCGAGCAGATAATTGAGTGTGTCCTTGGGCTCGGTGAAAATGATCAGCTTGCGCCGATTGCCGGCCGCATCGACCATCAGATCGTCATCAAGGATCCGGTTGAGCTGGCTCCATTTGGTGTCAACGCCCGAGCGCAGGACGCCGAGCGCCATTGATTCCAGACCCTTTAGTGTCTCGACTTCGAGTGCCAGCTGTTCGACCGTCTCCGCGGTCGTTGCGCCGGTCGAGACCAGGTCTTCGAGCTCGTCGATCTCATCCTGACCATATTCGTCGATATTGCCGAGCATGTCGGGATTGACCTTCGGCACCGCGATGTCTGCCCGGCGACCAGCGTTGGCGAGGCGCGCTTCGCCCAGTTCTGTCTCGAGGCGCTCGCGGCGACGCTTCAGCGACTGGTAGATCGCAGCCGGGGATGATGCGAGCCGTCGTTGCAGGATCTGGAGCGCGAAGCCGACATTGTTGCGCTTCTTCCCATCCCCTTCGGCGAAACGCTGGGCCCGGTTCATCTCGGTGCGCACATAGTCGGTGACCGCCGTATAGAGCGCAGCCTCACCCTCGGAGAGTTCATACTTGACCGTATAGGCCCGGCGCTCCGGGAACAGCGGGCGACCATCAAAGCGCAGCAGCTCTTCCTTGGTCAGTCGCCGCATCATGTCGGCCGTGTCGGCATAATGCACACCGTCGCGGAACCGGCCCTCGAACCGGTCACCATCGAGCAGTGCCATGAACAGCTGAAAATCCTCCTCCTTACCGTTATGCGGCGTCGCAGACATCAGCAGCAGGTGACGGCAGACCTGACCCAGCTTCTGCCCAACCTGATAGCGCCGGGTATATTTGACATCGCCGCCGAAGTAGGTTGCCGACATGCGGTGGGCTTCGTCGCAGATGATGAGGTCCCACTCGCGGGCGCTCATCAACTTCTCCTGCAAATCCTCGTTGCGGGCGAGGACATCGAGCCGGACGATCAGCCGATCGCGGTCCGTGAACGGATTGCCCGAGCGCGAGGTCTCGATCATGTCCCGGGTCAAAATGTCGAATTCGAGGTTGAACTTCTGACCGAGTTCGTCCTGCCACTGCTCGACCAGACTGCCAGGCGCAACGATCAGGCAGCGCTCAAGATCGCTGCGCGCGATCAACTCCTTGATCAGCAGCCCGGCCATGATCGTCTTGCCAGCCCCGGGATCGTCGGCGAGCAGGAAGCGCAGCGGCTGACGCGGCAGCATCTCGCCATAGACCGCCGAAATCTGGTGCGGCAGCGGGTCGACCATGCTGGTGTGGATGGCAAGATAGGGGTCGAAATAATGCGCCAGCTTGATCCGGTTCGCCTCGGTCACCAGACGCAGAAGCGCACCGTCGGCATCGAACGACCAGGGACGGCCATTCTGCTCTACCTCTAGGCGATGTTCGTCATCCCGGTAGAGGACAGACTCGGCAACGGTTCCGTTATGATCACGGTACACGACATTGATCGCCTGATCGCCGATCCAGTCGACCGAAATGACATGAACGGGCTGGTTCGAGGCAATGCCGCGCACCGATGCACCGTTCTTGATCTCTTCGAGCTTCGCCCCCATCGGCACTACCGTCCCCTGTCCACGTCCTAAAGCTGGAACTCGGCGCGTTCGAGCGCGACCAGCGTTTCCTTGCGGTTCACATTGACGATATGCTGGCTTCGCGCACTGCGCTTTGCGGCATCATCAAGCAAACCGAGCCTTTTCAATACATAAAATAGCATCGCATAGCGCACGGAAAGCACCGTTGTGTCGACTTCGAGGCCGTAGTCCTTGGCGACAACTCGCTTCTGACTTTCGGTCAGCTCCGGGTGCGGACCGACAATCACATCGAAATAGTTGTTCCAGAGCCAGTCATGTTCGCCAGATTGGCCCGGCTCACCTTTCCCGCCAACCTCCAGGATCCGGGGAAGCAGGAAGTCCTTGAACTTGTTCTCGACGTGACAAAACCCTCGCACGTGCCAGCGAAAGCCATCGTACCCGAACGCGTGCGGTGTCATCCGCCGCCAGATCGGGTCGGGCCGGGCGCTGTTCATGGACTGGTAGAATACGTCGATCGACTGGTTCTCCCGTACCGCTTCGAGAACCCGTCGCAGGATAGCGATGTCGATTTCGCGCTTGGGCGTGAGCGCGACGTCAGCGCTCGGCATCGCTGCGATCCATGACTCGCTTGCCGGCAACATCCCCTCGGCAACGGCCCTGAGCTGCGAGAGATACTTGTACGGATCAGGATCGAGAAACCGCAGCACAAATGCCTCTGCCGCCACGTAGCGCTTGGCGCTTGCGTCGTAGAGCATGTTGCCTGGCGCACGCGCCTGATAAAGCGACAGATCCTTCGAGGCCTGCGGCGTCGAAACCCCGAAACACTCAATGATATCGGCGCGGTTGATCGTGCCCTCCCAGAACAGGCGGAACTCGATAAACTCCAGTCGTTGCTCGACACCCCAGCGCACCTTGGCGACTCTCCATCAGTATAGAAACTATGCGAACCTTGACGTTCGATGAGAATAGTTTATATGCGGTTAACGTGAGTCGAGTCAAGGAGTGAGGTTATGGCAGACCGATATGTGACGAAGCACCCGAACGGATGGGCCGTGAAGGCGGCGGGCGCGCAGCGCGCCAGCAGCGTGCATTCGACCCAGCGTTCCGCAGAGCAGGCCGCCAAGCAGACGGTGCGCAACCTGGGGGGCGGCGAAGTCCGTATCCAGGGGCGTGACGGCCGCTGGCGCGATTCGGATTCGGTCGCGCCGGGCAACGACCCGATGCCGCCGCGCGACAAGAAGCACTGAGCGCAGGAGCAATCGGCAGTGAAGCGCATCCTGACCATTGATGGGGGCGGCATCCGGGGAACTTTCCCGGCGGCCTTCCTCGCCAATCTTGAGCAGGATCTCGAACAGCCGATCGGGCGCTACTTCGACTTGATCGCGGGAACATCGACGGGCGGGATCATCGCCATCGGTCTCGCTCTCGGCCTGCGCGCAGCCGACATTCTGCGCCTCTACGAAGAGGAAGGCCCGGCCATCTTCTCGCAGAGCCGGAAGGGCTTTCTGGGCTGGCTTGAGCGCCATCTGCGGAAAGGTCGCTGGGTCTTCTGGGGGCCTAAGTACAGCGCCGAGCCGCTGCGCAATGCCTTGCATGGCGTTCTTGGCGAACGGTTGCTGGGCGAGGCCCGGACCCGGCTGGTGATCCCGGCATGGCATCCACAAACCCAGGGCGTCTATGTCTTCAAAACCGCGCATCACCCTCGCTTGCGGACCGATTACCGCGAACTGGCAATCGATGCAGCCATGGCGACGGCGGCAGCACCGACCTATTTTGCCCAGCATGTGACCGCCAACGACGTCGGACTGGTCGATGGTGGTCTTTGGGCCAACAACCCTGCCGGGCTTGCTGTCGTTGAGGCCATTGGCACGCTCGGCTGGCCCGCCGATCAGCTGAACGTCCTGAGCGTTGGCTGCCTCGATGACATCAAAAGGCTGCGGACAGCCTACGGCGCGGCCCGGATCGCACTGCAGCTGTCCGGCATTTTCATGGCCGGCCAGTCACACGGTTCGCTCGGCATCGCCAAGATCCTGACGGGCGATGAACATGAGCGTCGCGCCGTCTTCCGGGTCAGCCAGCCGGTTCCGGATGGCTTCTATTCACTCGATGACACCCGCCGCATTCGCAGCCTCAAGGACCGCGCCTTCGCCGAAGCCCGCGTCCAGAAGCCGATCCTGCATCCCCATTTCTTCGGCACGCCCGCCGAGGAGTTCACCCCCTGCCATAAGGTGCCCTGATGACTGTTCACGACAAGCGACTGGCCAGGTCGCACGATGATATTCTTGAAGCCATCGCAGCTGCGCTGGATATCCCGCCCGGCAAGTTCGAAGAAGCCAGGCAGCGCTATGAAGCGCTGGGCGGCTGGCTCGACCGCCCGGAATCCACGCTGGCCGATCTCGATCCTGCCATTTCGCCGCACGGCTCGTTTCTTTTGGGGACCGTCACGCGCCCGCTGACTGATGCCGATGAGTATGACGTCGATCTTGTCTGCCGGGTCAACGGATCGAAAGCCGCGCTCACGCAGAAGCAGCTTAAGGACGCTGTGGGGCATGAGGTTGCCTTGTATGCGCGTGCTCGGAACATGACGCACCCGGAAGAGCGTCGTCGTTGCTGGACCCTGAATTATGCCGAGGGCGCGCAGTTCCACATGGATGTCTTGCCGGCCTTGCCCGATGCGCAGCGCTATCAGGCGCAATTGCGGGCCAAGGGCTTTGGCATCCTCGCCGCTGACGGCGATCTCAGTGGCCACGCGATCGCGATTACCGACAACCAGCGCAGCGACTATGCGGTGATCTCGGACGACTGGCTGCAGAGCAATCCTTACGGCTACGCCGCCTGGTTCCGGAGCCGGATGCGGGTGCGGCTGACCGAGGCCAAGCGGTCGTTCGCAGAACGCGAGCGCATCTCCGCCAGCGTCGACGAGATTCCCGACTACAAGGTGCGCACGCCGCTTCAGCAGGCCATCCAGCTTCTCAAGCGTCACCGCGACTGCTTGTTTGCCGAAGACGGCGAACACAAGCCGATCTCGATCATCATCACGACGCTGGCTGCCCATGCCTATAACGAGGAAGCCTCGCTGTCGGCAGCGCTGCAGTCCATCTTGATGAACATGGATCGTTACATCGAGGAGCGTGACGGCATTGCCTGGGTCTCCAACCCCGTTAATCCGGCCGAGAACTTTGCCGACAAATGGCCGGAAGAGCCGTGCAAGCGCGACAACTTCTTCCGCTGGCTCGCACAGGCCCGGCAGGATTTCGCGCAGTATCTGCGCGCCAGCCCCTACGATACCATTCCGGACGAACTGGAGCGGCGGCTTGGTCCCGCCCTGGTAAAGCGCGCGCTCAACAGCGTTATGCCGGACGATGGTGCCATCGGGGCTCCTGCCCTGCTTCTGGGGGGCGGCCATGATGCCGAACTCGAGCGTGCCCGCCACGCAGTTGACGCCATTCAGAGCAGCGGATCCCAGTCCCGCCCCTGGGTGCGCTGAGGCGGCCACTTTGCTCACTTTGCTCGAGGTTCAAGCCGCGATCGCGTTTGAACAGCCCGGTCTCCGGGCAACGGAGATAGACGGCAAGATCGTCGTTGAAGGGGCGTTCGTGGTCACAGCCGGCAGTGCCGTTTGTGATCCGGCAGGTCCACTGGCGCGCTACGCTGTCAGAATCGAGCTGACCCATGCCTATCCGCGCATCGAACCGCGCGTGTTCGAGACCGGTGGGCGCATCAAGCGCGACCCCGATCACCACATCAACGGTGATGGCGATTGCTGCGTGACGGTCTGGGAAAACTGGTTGGCGACAGCAGCCGACACCGGCATTGCGGCCTATCTCGGCGGGCCCCTGCGCGAGTATTTTCTGGGTCAGTTCTGGTTCGAAAAGACCGGCAACTGGCCATTCGGTGAACGAGCGCATGGGATGGAGGGCATGGAGGAGGCCTATGCCGATGCGCTCGGCATTGCGAACCGGCGCAAGGACATTCTCTATTACCTGCGGATATTGAGACTGCCGCGGCCGAGAGGGCATTGGCCCTGTCCCTGCGGCAGTACCAGGCGCCTGCGCGACTGCCACACTGCCGACCTGTGGTCGATGCATCACCGCATTCCGCCGCATCTTGCACGCGCCATGCTGGTACGATTGCAGCCTCGCAAAGGCGAGTTGTTCAAGGCAGGCTTCTAGCTAGCGTTGGGGAAGGCCTTCCCCTGCCGCCATGCCCGTTCCGGTCTTGCCGGACCCCTTCGAGCGGGGCGGCTGCCCCGCAACGCCCCGCCAGAGTGAGAGTGCCTCCACCAGTCCGTGACGGATGAAGAGCGGCGAGAGAGGCTTGTCGCGGTCCGTCGCGGAGCTTCATGCAATGGCATCTCGAACCAAACCGCGCTCGCCCACCGGACGCGCCAACCTATACCAGCAGATCACCGACCGGATCATTGCCGACCTCGAAGCTGGTCGAGTGCCTTGGGTCCAGCCGTGGACCAGCGCCCAGACGGGCGTCGGCATGCCGCACAATGCCGTCAGCCAGCGGGCCTACAGCGGTATCAATATCCTGACTTTGTGGGATGCGATCGTCTCCAACGGATATTCGGGCCACGCCTTTCTCACTTTCCGGCAAGCATCGATGCTCGGCGGTACGGTACGGCGCGGCGAGCACGGCGTACCCATCATCTACACGCGCCGGTTCGTGCCCGGGGAAGAGCAACGCCGAGCCGCCACTGAGGGGCGCGATCCGGTCGGGGGTATCCCGTTCCTGCGTACCTTCACGGTGTTTTCGGTCGATCAATGCGAAGGACTGCCCGAACATGTCTGCGCCCCGCCACCGCCCATACCTGCAGGTCTGATCCTGCCGCAGGCGGATGCTCTAATCCGCGCAACGGGTGCCGATTTCCGGATCGGTGGCGCATCGGCCTATTACAGCCCGGCACACGATTTCGTGGCCGTGCCCCGGCCGGACGATTTTCACGACCCCGTCAATTGGCATCGCACAGCCTTTCACGAGCTGGGGCACTGGACCGGGCATCGCAGCCGCCTTGATCGTGACCAGACAGGTGCATTCGGATCGAAGGACTATGGGCGCGAAGAGTTGGTCGCGTTATCTGGACAGTCTGCACCGTGCCTGACGCTTCATTGAAGGGTATCGTCCGGGC
>VFQS010002820.1_pt1 | contig 13841 bp, 14 predicted proteins | sample 3512361 | NCBI WGS metagenome assembly VFQS01 (sample SAMN10412375, study PRJNA504923) | tailings metagenome | isolation source: Relicate 1 Philex TSF3 active mining | place: Philippines
TCCCAATTTATAAATCCTCCTCTTATTTGCGCAACCGTCGCCTTCGCATAATTTCTCCCCACACCACTATCTTTCGCAAATATATCCCAACTATTTATAAATCCTCCTCTTATTTGCGCAACCGTCGCCTTCACATAATTTCTCCCCACACCACCAACTTTCGCAAACTATCCATTCCCAATTTATAAATCCTCCTCTTATTTGCGCAAGATATACTTTTATAAATAATATGAATAAAAAATTGATTTTAAAAAATTAAAAGATGTAAAAGTAATAAAGATATGATGAAATCGACGACGAAACATGACTTAGGTCAATATTTTACAAAAAATCCAGAACTAAAAGAAAAAGTATTAGAATTTATAATAAATAATCCATCAATAATTTTAGAACCATCTATTGGTAGAGGCGATTTAATAACACATGTAAATGAAAGATATCCATCAATAATATTTGATATGTATGAAATAGATAGAAAAATAAAATTATTAGATAAAATCGATAAAAAAAGAGTAATTTACGGAGATTTTATGAAACAAGAAATAATAAAACGATATAAAACAATAATTGGAAATCCTCCATATATAAGGACAAAATGCGGTAATTTATATATTGATTTTACAGAAAAATGTTATAATTTACTTGATGATAATGGTGAGTTAATATTTATTGTTCCATCTGATTTCCTGAAATTAACAAGCGCATCAAAATTATTAAATACAATGATGTCAAATGGAACTTTCACACATATATTTCATCCAAATAATGAACGAATGTTTGAAAATGCGACAATAGATATAATTGTATTTCGATATTGTAAGAATAATTCCATCGAAAAACAAGTATTATATAATAATGAATTACTTTATATAACAAATAGTAATGGATTAATAACATTCAGTGAAACTAAAACAAACAATATAGTTATGTTTCAGGACTATTTTGATATTTATGTTGGACTTGTTAGCGGTAAAGAAGACGTTTATAAAAATGAAGAATATGGTAATATAGAAGTATTAAATGGCGAGAATAAATTAGATAAATATATTTATATTGAGAATTATCCGTGTGAAAACAATGAAATAAATAATTATTTATTAAAACACAAGAACGAACTGATTGAAAGAGGGATACGAAAATTTAATGATAAAAATTGGTTTGAATGGGGCGCTCCAAGAAATATAAGCAGTATAAAATCAAATATTGGGAAAGATTGTATTTATATTTATAATTTAACACGAAAAGAAAACATATCATTTTTAGGAAAAGTCAATTATTTTGGAGGTGGTCTAATAATGTTAAAACCGAAGAAATCGTGTAATTTAGAAAGGATAATTTCGTATTTAAATAGTGATACATTCAAAACCAATTTTATGTTTTCCGGACGATTCAAAATAGGCCATCGTCAAATAAGTAATTCTTATATTCCAATTGAATATCTATAATTTTCTCATATTTGACATAAACATTTCTTGCCATGATGGTTTAGGTTTTTTTACACAATCAATAAATAATTTAATTTTTTTATTTATATTTTGATAAATAAATTCATTATTTTTTTTCCAACAAACTTGAAAAGGTAAATTATTTGCGTTCGGACATAATATGTTTAATCCTTTCACACTATTGACAATAATATCATTTGAATTAGTTTTATTCAAAACTAAGAAATAGTAATCTTTCTTGTGATTGAAATTATATTTTTTGTTTTTCAATTTCTCATACAATATTTCACTCATCTCTCCATTTTCATAAGTTTTTTCACGATGAACATTCAATTCTTCATCAGTGTAAGCATATACACACATAGCCAGATTTCCAACATTATCAGACCGCGCAGTCTTCGTAGTTTTTATATTTATTGGAATCCAACCATACATATAATCATAAGCCAAAATATCATACCACATTCTAACTTTTGGTTTTTTAATTCTTTGATTAAATTCTTGAATGAGTAATGTAATAATAGTATCTTCATCAATACTACTATTTACTCTTCCATCATCAGTTTGTGTTGAAAATACAATATTTTTAGACAATAAAAACTGTTTTATTTTATACATAATTAAAGGTAATCTTTTCAATCGAAACATACAACCTCTATACCACTTTTGAATTTTTATTATTTTTATTATTTTATTTTCATCAATGACAATTGATGAAAAATCAACAATCAATCTTTCAATTTCAGTTTCCATTTTTGTATGATTATTGAATTATCCCAATTTATTTCATTTTTTCAAACAATAAAAATTGAATAAAAAATCAAATATTTGCTTTATATTAACAAAAATGTCAATGGAACAAACTTTAATAAATGAAATCCGGAAGCGGTTAAATGAACTGGAATCGCTATTAAATCCGACCACTCCCCCAACAACTCCACCAGTCGAAGAACCCAAAAATTTTCAATTTTCAGAATCGATTCTAAAAATGAATGGAAACGTGTTCAAAATAACTCCCCCACAGCGGATTGAATTATGCGAATTCATTTCAACAACACCAGACCAGCAAATCAATATAAAACGGTTCATTGAAAAAATCGACCCAATTCGTTGTAAATGTTATTGTCTCGTGAAGGAAATAGACAGACGCAACCAGTTTCTGAAAGAGGGTGAAAATCTATACTACGACGAAATGAGAAAGAAATATTATTCACAGTGCCGTATGCCAAGCATACCAAACAATAATAACTATTGTAATCGTCATACAACCTCCGAAAAAATCGACATATCCCGTATGAAAATTCTTACAAATGACACTTACAATCTCATAATTGATTCAGTAATCAAAACATATTGTATGTCGCATTTACCAAATAAAGCGCCAGTCGCCCTCCCAACACAACCGGCCCCAGTTGAGGTCCCAGTTGCGACCCCTAAGAAACTTGCCCCACAAAAGAAAGCGCCAGTTGCGGTTCCCAAGAAACCGGCCCCACAAAAGAAAGCGCCAGTCAATTCCCCTAAACTTAAAGAGAATTCCGATATAGAATCCAGCTCCGACTCCGATTCGGAAGTGGATATGATTGTTTCAAAGGTTAGTGAGTCATTAAAATCGCCCCCAACAGATGAATCTGGCTCAGAACAAGAAGATAGCGACGATTGTATGCTGGACGCGGACGAGATTCACGATGAAGAAGGTAATACTTATTACATCGACGAAGCAAAATCGGTAATAAAACTGGATGAAGAAGGTTATGGAGAAAGATTGGGAATGCTGAAAGAATTCAAATCAGGAAACCTTTTTTACAAGAACAAACGTTGGAAAATAGAGTATTTTCCAAAGAAGTAATTTTCGTTTTTAGAAAACCATTTTCCGTAATAGGTAAATAATATTATTTATAAAAAATTGATGGTAAAATGAAACAAAATTTTTATGTAAATCGGAAGAGTTGAACACGGATATCCGTGTTTTCTCTTCTATTTGAATTTCGTTGTTCATCTTATTGGTATTTCCTGCTGAGGAACTTTATCCAGTGTCTGGAAGGAGACACTATGCCCGCTGTAGGACAACGAGTATCAGCAGATTCTGCTGAGATTCTTGTTCATAACGATTCAGCACCAGTTATTTCATAACTGGAATGGCACTGGGTTCGGTGGTTTGCCAGAAAATAAACCACCAAAATACAATAACAAACGAATTCGCAGACTAGAGACATTCTTAACGGGGTGGCCTCGAAACGTTGAGTTCTTTGGATCATCAAACGTTGCTTAGCACACCAGACGACGCAATTGCAGAAATGTGATTGAATAATCAAAAGTCGCGAAGCTACACCCGATGACGCGGTTGCAGTGATGTAATACGTTACAGTAAATGTGATTGTTAAAAAAAGGTTATAAATAAAAGAAATGAGTAAAACACACATTAGAAAATAAGTGTTCAGTTTATATATTCATAAATCATATAACTTCACATCGCGATTTTTAATTATATGATTTATATCTATATATATTATATGAGAAAAGTAATAAGTTTTTGTGTATGGGGCGATAGTCATATATATAATTACGGTCTTTATGAAAACGCGCTATTATTGGAATCAATATTTCCGGATTGGATAATGTATGTGTATTACACGAAAACCGCGAACAAAGAGGTCATCAAAACACTAAAACGCATGAAGAATGTAGAATGCGAATACGTGAATGTCCCGAACCATTACAAAAACACAATGTTGCGATTTCTGGCGGGGTTCGACATCACGAACGATGTAGTCATATTTCGCGATGCGGACTCCCGATTAATGAAACGCGATTATTATTTAGTGGAAGATTGGTTGAACAACAGCGACAAAGATGTTCATATAATACGGGACCATCCAGCGAACAAGTCGCGAATATTGGCGGGTCTTTGGGGCGTCCGAAACAAACTCCTCGCCAAACCGGAACACATCCTCAAATTCTGGGAGTTTTATCAAAGCCCCGACACCGAAAAATGGACACTTGACGAGTATTTTTTGTCGAAATACATATATCCTCTTGTAAAAGACACGACGCGGATTCACGCGCAATTTAATCGCTTCGAAAAATGGGCGACCGATGTCCCAAGAACCGTCATTTCAAATGGTAAAAAGATAGATTTTCCAAGCCGCAAACAGGGCTTCTGTGGGATGACAATAACTTACCTCCCGAACGCCTCCAAGAAGTTCAATTTAGCGAGAACGAGTTATAAGAAAAAACGCGTGAAATGATTTACTTAAAATTCTATCCGCGCAAAACCGCCTTCTTTAATCAAAAATCGCATTTTACTGAAAAAAATAAAAATATCCCCCCCTCTTACTTTTATCCGTTTAATTTTATAAAATTACACAATATTTTCTTGTGTAAAATATCAATATTTTTACAATTACTGAAAAAAATTTGAGATTTTTCATAATATTCTAATATTCACTCAAAAAAATTTCTACACTGTGTTTTCATAAACACTCTACAACCAATAAAATCATACGGTTTCATTTGTAAAAAGAATCTTCTCCACTTCAAAAAAGACACACAGCCCATCCCCCGCAACTGAAACAATTTTTTACAAAATAAATAATTTTATAAATATAGATTATATGGTAAAAATTATAAATATTCTAATTTTATCAATCGCGATTGGCATAATTGGTCTGGTTATCTACCGATTATCAAGTCCAAATTTACCAGAAGAAAAAAAGAAACAAATATCTTATGCGCAAATTGGACTATCATTTTTTGTTAGCGCGATATTTTTATTTAGTATGTTTTATATTATTGTTCTTGTATCATATTATATAGCGTCTTTTAACAAAAACTATTTTTTTTCTTCTCTGAAAACAACAATACTCGCAATATTTTATATAATAACATCACCATTTAGTTTATCATTAATACAATATTTTTATCAAGATAAATTGCATAATTATGATAATGTTTTTTCAATTTTAATAATTATTTCAACATTATTTTGTTTATTATTTATATTTTTTCAAGAAACATTTATAAAAAAAACAAATTTATTTTGTAAAATAATATCTCCATATCCATAAAATCACTTAAAAAAATTTCTACACTGCGTTTTTCATAAACACTCTAAAATCAATAAAATCATACAGTTTCCATTGTAAAAAATAACAGATGATAATTTAGGAAAAATACAACAACGTGGTCGCACTCGCTCCACGCGTAGTGGGTCGTGTGTTTTTGTGAATTGAACTCTTATTTTTACAATGAGACTTGATATACTTCACTGAAAAAAATTACGTGGGTTTCATACTATTTGAGTATTTACTGAAAAAAATTACGTAGGTTTTATACTATTTAAGTATTTACTGAAAAAAATTACGTGGGTTTCATAAATACTAATACTTTACTGAAAAAAATTGCGTGGTTTTTATATACTATTTAAGTATTTACTGAAAAAAATTACGTGGGTTTCATAAATACTAATACTTTACTGAAAAAAATTGCGTGGTTTTTATATACTATTTAAGTATTTACTGAAAAAAATTACGTGGGTTTCATAAATACTAATACTTTACTGAAAAAAATTACATGAGTTTTATAAATACTCTTACAATTTCATAAAAATCAATAAATTCCCACCACATAAAATTTTTATGAAAACCCCCCCGCATAAAATTTTTATGAACCCGCCACATAAAATTTTTATGAAATCGCCCACATAAAATTTTTATGAACCCGCCACATAAAATTTTTATGAACCCGCCACATAAAATTTTTATGAAACCCGCCACATAAAATTTTTATGAACCCGCCACATAAAATTTTTATGACACCTTTTAACATTTAAAACGCCTACTTAAAAAAATAATATTATATTATATAAAATGGTTAACAAAGAACTTGTTGAAACCGGGTTAGAGATCGCAGGCGGTCTTATTGATGGAGCTGTTGGAAATGGTATTGAGGCTGGTGTTGATGGATACAAATCTTATGAGGATAAGAAAAAAAGAAGAAAAACAAAAAAAAGAAAATATTTAGGACTTATACGTTTTTAACTATAAAGAAGATAAGTAGTTAAGACGTGAGATCCGTCATTACACCAGTATCTGCGCACTCGGCGTTTTAAATGTTAAAAGGTGGAAAACGCCACATAAAATTTTTATGAACCCGCCACATAAAATTTTTATGAAACCCGCCACATAAAATTTTTATGAACCCGCCACATAAAATTTTTATGAAACCGCCACATAAAATTTTTATGAAACCCCCACATAAAATTTTTATGAACCCACCACATAAAATTTTTATGAAATCCCGCATTTTCCGATTGCTTTTTAAATCTTGTAAAAGCAATCCGCCTCCACTAAAATGGCTTCCGTTCATTAAACCCACAATAAATCAATTTACTAAAACCAAACCACCTAACTTAACATTCCTTTTATTTCTTTCTCAGTATTTTCATAAATATCAAAATTCCCAATATAAAACATTCAGCCTGTTATTATATATTCAGAAATGTCCAATCGTGTTGAGCAAATGAAAGCCGTTCAGTTGGAAAATCAATAATTTTCCAACTCAAGAGATATAAATCACTGCGTGATTTATATCTGTTCCAATCGGAAGCCTTGGAACTATTTACCAGAAAAAACGCTGATTACGGCGACGCCTTTGCGAAATATGGCGTAATCGGCGTTTTAATGCGCATCGAGGATAAATTACAGCGCTCGATGTCGATTACGAAGAACGGCGTTAATTTGGTGAATGACGAAGGTATTCGCGACACATTATTGGATTTACATAATTATGCGGCGATGGCTTTAATGTTATTGGACGAGAAATAGGTCCAAAATCCACCGCAACATCCCCCCCCCTTTTACTTCTTGCGCGTTTTTTCGCAAAATAAACAAACAATCAAATTCAAAAAAATATAAATATTTTGAATTCCAAAAAGTTTTTCTAAAAAAGTTTATTATGATAAAAGTTATCAACAAGCGCAAACGTGGTAGTTTATTTCATTACGCCCATTTTTTGTGTGATTGCCTGTTTCCGGAGATTATTAATCAAATTTATTTACATAGTCATGTCATCCGCGAGAAGTCGATTCATCAAACCATTGGTAATTTTTCAAAAATATATGAGGAGGTTATGGGGACGCAAAATCGCGAACTTTTGAAGGAAGAGTTCGACCAATTGGCGACCCCCCCTCTCATTTATAAGAACAAGGAGGATTATTCGACACTCCATAACTTCAACAAATTTCGCGATTTCATTTTCAGCCGGTATAATATTCCCACAACACCTCTCCCCAATTTCCCCAAAATCCTTTTAATAAAGCGCGATGACCGCATCCCCCTTATTGATGACCCCTATTTAAGTTCCTTAAACACGAATATAACGACGGGGAAGGAGCGCCGTGAGATTGACCAAATTGACCGTCTTTCCGAGCATTTAGAGCGCACCCATGGCCCCAATTTCCGCGCCGTCTATCTTGAACGTCTCTCATTTGAGGAGCAGGTCCTCTATTTTCACTGCGCCTCTTTTATAATATGCGCTCACGGGGCGGGAATGTCGAATATGTTCTTTTGTAAAAGCGCGACTACTATATTCGAAGTGGTATGTGGGCGCGAATGGGAGTTTTTTGATGTTATCTCCAAGACCTTATCATTGAATCACATTAAGTGTCATACCAATGACATAAACGTGATTATACCGGCGCTCAATCGCCTTCTGAAAAATTGAATAATTAAATGATGATTTCCTTTACAAAAATAAAAATGGCACAAATTCAATATCCCAATCCCAATCCATTGTCTTATTATGCGAATACACCGCTCTCAATAGAGAAAAGAAAGCAAAAGGCTACCAGACACTCAAATATGAAGATTGTAAATTTTACGCAAAATCCCGATGATAATAGCTTTGAAGTTCTTATCAAGGGGACTCGTGGTATAACATACATTGTTTTCTTTTCTGAACACTCAATTACTTGTAGTTGTCCCGATTTTCAGAAACACACTGTTAAGCCAATATGTAAGCATATGTTTAAACTTATTTATCTTTCAGAAAATAACGACATACTCAACAATAGTATGTTATTGACCGATTTGATGAACCCGCAATATTTATCTCGTATTTTGACGAGCATTTTGCGAATCATTGACATTAAGAAAATGGAGCGATATGGAGGTCCTCAGAACCAGATTTCAATTGAGAGGGACGATTGTTGTTCAATTTGTTATGGAGATTTTGATGAAAACATTACGGAATGTTCCAAATGTAAGCACGTTTTTCATAAACAGTGTGTTCGTCGTTCGTGGAATTCGGCCTCATACAATGCGAGGGGGAGGTGTCCGATGTGTAGGGAGCTCAACAGTTTCCCGAATCTACAAGGAGCAAATGGCAATTATGACCCGTGGGAGATATATAATTTTCCCGCACCGCCGCCGCAACCGGCTCCCCAACAGCTACAAGATGATGATTTGGTTCAACAAAATGAACATCTCGATGATGGTCCCAATGTTCCGGTTGAAAATCCGTATGAGTTTATATTTCCAGAGCAAGTATCAGAGGAGCCTCAACAACTTCCTCTGGCCGAGCAGGACGATAACGCAGGACAAGCTCCGAATGAAGACCCTGATGATATATCATCATCTTTATCAAATGGTCATTCTTCAATTGAGATTCCGTCTTTATCTGAGTATGAAGAGACTGATAGAATTCAAAATCGAATTCACATATTGAATATTTCATTATTTATTTTGGAGGCGATTAATATTATTATTAATCGAATAACCAATATACAACCACAAGAGTAGTCAGATGCGATTATTTCATCATTTGGTCGAGTCTGACTGGACCAAATGAACAATAAAAAATTGATAAAAATAACCATAATTTATATTATAATAATCAATCAAAATGACACCACCCTCCATCAACGTTTTAACATTAAATATTAATTTCAGGGGGTTGGACAATAATCGCGCACAAAATATAGTGGCGCTTATTGAACAAAACAATCCGGACATTATTTTTTTACAGGAGGTTCCTCGTTCAATGATTGATAATTTTCGGATTCCGAATTATAGCCAAATTGGACAACATTCATCTAATCATCAGTATGATACGATTATATTGAGTCGTTTTCCTTGTCTCCGGTATGACCGGATTCCATTACCAGAAACGTTATCAAGTCGTAATTTATTGCTTGCGCAGATTATTTTACCGGAGGATGATTCGCAAATTATATTTGCGGGGACTTTTCATTTGGAGAGTTTTTTCAATCCTCCTGAGTCGGAGGTTCTTAAAATGGACCAATTTCTTTTTATACGGAGTATTATTCCAAAAAACCAACCTTTTATTATAGCGGGGGATACAAATTTTTTGGATAATCAAATGACGAGTATCGACAATTTTCCAGAACACGATTCTTCTCCGACGTATAAGAAGAGTCGGTTTGATAGAATATTTACGAATTTGACGGCTTCATCTCCTGCTCAAATAATTGGCGACGCAAGCCATAGCGACCACAGAGGCCTAATTATCAATCTAATCGCGCAATGAAAGACGGATTAAGCAGTGATTCTTTATTATAAACCAGATAGCCCCCACCCAAGCCCCCGTCCCCGTCCCCCATATTAATTTCCTTAAAATAAATCTGGCATCCTCCACCTAATTCGCGTAGGATTGCGTCGGATGCGCAGGTGTCCCATTCCATTGTGGGGGCGAGTCTTGGATAAATATCGGCCTTATTATCAGCAATCCACATTAGTTTAATGGAGCTTCCGACATTTCGGAGTTCAACTTCGCTACCTAATTTGGAGATATATTCGACTGTCTCTTCATTCATGTGGGACCGACTGGCTAAAACGATTTTCTTTTTCCTTCTTACCCCGCATCCCTCGCGAGGTTCAATCATGACGGAGTCATCTTCGTTGTAATTTTTCTTCCAAGCCCCGCATCCTTTTATGGCCCAGTATGTTATTCCGCTACATGGGATATTTACGAAACCGGCGACGGGGACGCCTAAATGGATGAGTCCGATATTTACAGTGAATTCGCCATTTCGGCTAATGAATTCTTTTGTTCCGTCAAGTGGGTCTACAAGCCAAGCGAACTCATATTTAGACCTATTTTCATATCCCTCATTTTTATTTTCTTCGGATATGATTGGGATGTCTGGGTATAGGCTGGTTAGTTGATTACAGATGTATTCATTGGCTTTTTTGTCGGCTTCTGTTAGGGGAGATTTGTCTTCTTTTATTTCGACCATAAAGTTGTCGCGATGGTATATTTGTAGGATGAGTTGGGAGGCCATTTCGATAATATTGATTAATTTTCTTGAATTTAAAAATCTGAGATTCATTTTATATTATAATATAATATATAATATGAATAATAAAACGGATAAAAAACATAAACGAAAGCAAAAACAAAAGCAATCCAAAACTAAGAAGAAGACAGCGTCTCGCCAGTCTAAAAAGAAAAATGAAATTCAAAGTGGAGGAATGTGGCCATTTTCATCAGGAAGTTTTTTTTCAAAAGAATCTAAGTCAAACAACTCTCAACAAACTGCTTCACAAAATCCGCAACCCGCCAATCCAAACAACTCTCAACAAACTGCTTCACAAAATCCGCAACCCGCCAATTCAAACAACTCTCAACGGAATGTTTCACAACCATCACCTCCATCCACACCAAATGTGAAACCAGAAGGAGTTAATACATTAAAAGAGCAAACAAGATGTTCAATAATGTGATTACAATAATTCCCTCTTATTAAGCCAGTCTACTATTTCTCCAATTATTGCATCCAAATTCATTCCGCCATCAATCACAATCTCGGGATTAACGGGCCTCTCGTATGGGTCGCTAATCCCCGTAAATTCCTTGATGACTCCTTTCCTCGCCAAAGCGTATAGCCCTTTGACGTCTCTTTCTTCGCATTTTTCGAGTGCGGTATCTACGAAGCATTCAACGTAGGTTCCACCGGCGCCTTCGATAATCCCGCGGTTATATTTGCGGTCATCTTCGTATGGGGCGATGTTGGCGACGATAGCAATTCCGCCGTGTTTCACTATCTCACTACAAACGTATCCGATTCTTCTGACGTTTGTGCTTCGGTCTTCCCGAGAGAATCCGAGTCCTTTGCTTAAATTGGTTCGGACGACATCGGCATCTAACAGGGTTATTTTCCTTTCCTTTTCATTCTCCATTATTTTCTCCATTAGGAAGTTGGCGACTGTCGATTTACCGCTTCCACTAAGCCCAGTGAGATATATACAGAATCCCCTTTTATTGAGCATGCGATATTCGTGTCTGAGTTCTTCGACAATTTCAGGGAATGAGAACCACTCGGGTATTTCGGCCCCCGTTTTAAGTAATCTTCTTTGCTCGGTTCCGGAAATATTCATTACTTTATCGCCACCAGCCCCTCCTCTAATTTCATCCATCGGCAGGTATTTCCCCAAATTTTCGACATAGACAATCATTTGAGATAGAACGATTTCTATACCGATATCGCCCTTGTATTTTTCGACGAGAGCGTGGGCGTCGTATGGTCCGTAGAAGTCGGTTCCGTCTTTCTTTTTATAACTTGGTCCGGCGTGGTCTCGTCCGACTATGAAGTGGGTGCATCCGTAATTTTTGCGGATGATGGCGTGTAATACAGCCTCGCGTGGTCCCGCCATACGCATTGACAAAGGAATGAGAACGAGCTCAGCTTTTCCTTCGTAGTATGGTATTAATTTTTTATAACAGCGGGTCCGGACTTGGTAATCGACGTCGCATGATTGGGTAATACCGACGACGGGCATGAGAATGAGTCGAGTATTTTCCCCGCATTTTTTGAGGGCGTATTTGGTGAGCTCGAAGTGGCTTCGGTGCATGGGGTTCCGCGTTTGAAAACCGACAAAGCAATCTTCTCCACAAGATTCTCGAAACCTCGCAATCATAGCCCGACATTTTTCGGCGCTCATCCGATATTCCATAAAGTCGTAGTGCTTTATGTCCATAATCTTCTCGACGCGCCCACCGTAATACCAACATTCTTTAAGCCCCAAAACTATATCTACATATGGGTGGTTGGTATCGGATGAACCGTAGGCCAGCTCGCATTCGCGGACTAAATCGGGTTTCCATCGGCTCTCGACTACAAGCCGAGCGATTGGTAGGCCGGTTTTATCTTTGAGGGTTATAACAGCCTCATTTTGGAGTTTGTCGTGTTCTTTAACTCCGACGGGTAGGACAATTGGGAGTGGCCAGACGGTTCCGTCGCAGAGACGGCAATTCTCGACGACGCTATTATAGTCGGCCTCATTGAGAAACCCGTTCAGTGGCGCAAATCCACCTAACAAAATCATTTCGAGGTCGCAAAGTATGCGATCTTCTAATGTAATCGTATTGTTCATATTTATACAAAAATAAAAATATGTTGGATTTAACGAGACTTCATCTTAATTTTAATCTTCATCTCAGTTTGCGGATGGTTTCTTTTAGCTTTTTGACTTCGGCTTCGAGTTCAATAATTCTCGCTTTATATTTGTCGATGGCGTCGTTCAGTTTGAAGAAGCGGGTGGTGTGGATGATTTTCCCGTTTTTGTCGCGAGTGTATCGTTGGGCGCTAAAAGTTCCGTTATCTTTTCCTTGGATGACGATATATTCATTAGAGATGCGAATTATATTTCCTCCTAAAATGAATCGTTCGCAGTTATTTTTGGCGTCCCATCTAATATATCTGACTGTGGAACCGATTGGTATGGCGTCGATATCTCCTTCATCAACTTCGCTGTAATCTTCTAATTTTTGTTGGATTACTTCTTCATCTTGGAGGGTATCGGTCAGTGTTTTTTTGGGTCTTTTATAGGCGACTTCTGAGAGTCGATGTAGTGGTAATATTGATGATGACATATATTATTATTAGTATAAATATAAATCTTTTTATGTATAAATCGTTATATATAAATCTTAATATATTATATACTTATGAATTATATTTGTAATGAGTTTTATCGACTGTCGAAGGAGTATCGCATTTGGAACCGTTTTATAAACACTGTAAAATACGTTGGAATCCTCGACACATTTTCGGACAATGGACTTTTCCATATGAACCATGTGATTGATAATATTTGGGTATCAAATTTACCACGAAATAGAAATCATAATATTATTCGCCAGTTCGATTTGATTATTAGTTTTTTGGATATGAATGAGGTTGGTCTCGCAGAGACGGCTTGGATAAATGAGGTCCCACATATAAGTTATCATCAGATACCGGCTGTTGATTATAATCCTCTTACTATATCGAATTATAAGGAGATGAATGAAACGATTGATTATTATCTAGAATGGAAACCGACTGCTAAGATATTATTACATTGTTATAGTGGGAAGGGACGCAGTAATAGTGCGGCG
>VFQS010002821.1_pt1 | contig 13837 bp, 13 predicted proteins | sample 3512361 | NCBI WGS metagenome assembly VFQS01 (sample SAMN10412375, study PRJNA504923) | tailings metagenome | isolation source: Relicate 1 Philex TSF3 active mining | place: Philippines
AATATTCCATAATAAGTAATCTTTATTTTATCCCCATTTTTTAAATCAAACGAATCCGCATAACGTTTCTTTTGTAATCCAATTAATTGATATAAATATGTATAATCATATACATAATAATTATTATTTGTATCAATAATCATATAATTATTTGAATATGAATATTTACTATGTGAAATATAAGTGTCCTTTTTTTCTTTAATCATAATGATTGCTTCTTTTTTTGTTAAATACGCATATAAAATACCTATAATAAAAAAAAATAAAATAAAAAGTGTAATTTGTAAATATAGATTTTTAGATAATGATGAAATTAATTTTTTAAAATTATACATATTTGATTTATACTATTTATTTATAATATATTATAAATAAATTTGTTAAAAAAATATGAATTTGTTAAAAAAATATAAATTTGTTAAAAAAATATGAATTTGTTAAAAAAATATGAATTTGTTAAAAAAATATGAATTTGTTAAAAAATATGAATTTGTTAAAAAATAATAAAAATTGAATTTAAAAATAAAATTTAATGTAAAAGGGAAGTTCATAAGAAACCTACGGTTTCTTATTCTTATAATGGAGTTTAATTTAGAACATAATCCACACCGAAAGGTAATTCAACATTCGCTTCCAAGTGGAGCTTATTTTATTGGTGATATATTTTATGGATTAGACCATAAATATACAGATGCTGTATATGATAATATTGAAGAAGGAGTGATTACATTAGAAAAAGATGGTACAGATTATACACTTGTTTTTGATAAAGTGTTTGGTGGTAAAAATAGATATGAAGATTCATTTGAACATGAATATGAAGTAGAAAGTGAATATTTAGGAATAGTCCCAATACAACTATGTGATTTTGGAGAAATAAATGAAGAAAAAATAGATACTATTAATGAAATTGGACAATATATTGAATTTGATAGTATGGTAGATGTATATATTGTTGATGGTATTTTTATGTTTCATTGGGCTCCATCAGAAAATGGTGAAAGTAATGGTGGATTTTTAAAAATAGATACAAAAAATGCACAAGTAGAAGAAATAGAAGATTATGAATATAATGATATTTCATATGAAGAGTATATGTTTCAACAAGTAAATCAAACAAAAGATGATGAAGAAGTAAAAGAATATAAAAGTGTAGAAAATGTTGAAGATTTTGATGATGTTGAAAAAACATATATTGATAATGAATCTAAACCAATTGATCCTAATTTACTTCAACTTACTTATTTAGATACATTTAGAAAGTAAATATATTACTTTTATTTTTTATTTTTTAACAAACTATTTTTTAACAAACTATTTTTTTAACAAACTATTTTTTTATATAATTTATAATAAATATAAATTATTTTAATTATTTTAATCAAATATTTTAATATATCTTTTTTAAATTAAAAGAAAATTAATATATGATTTTATAACAGGTATCTATAAAAATATGATTGATTCATTTTTAGGTGGACGAATAGCAAAAGCTATTAAAAACATAACAAAAATAGAAAGTAAAAAGGGAAGTAAAAGTAAAAAGGGAAGTAAAGTAGAAAGTAAAAGTAAAAGTAAAGTAGAAAGTAAAAGTAAAAGTAAAGTAGAAAGTAAAAGTAAAGTAGAAAGTAAAAGTAAAGTAGAAAGTAAAAGTAAAGTAGAAAGTAAAAGTAAAGTAGAAAGTAAAAGTAAAGTAGAAAGTAAAAGTAAAGTAGAAAGTAAAAAAGGAAGTAAAGTAATATTAAAATATGCAAAATTATATGATGAACAAAAGATGTTAGAAGATGATAAAAAAAAAATGCGCGGTTTAAATAAGCATCCAAAATTAAAAAATTTTAAAACAATATGGGTAATGCCACATTCAGGAGATGTTTATGAGAAAAATAGAGCAATGGTATTAAATTTAAAATTTAAATTAGGATTTTATATAACTTTTTATAAAAAGTATTTAAATGAAGATGAATTAAAAGATTTTATTAAAGATGTAAAAAAAATAAGTGCAAATAGTAATAACAAAAATTTAAATAATGAATTTAAAAATATTAAAAATAAAATTTATGATGATTTTGAAAAAATATTAATTAAAACAGAAATAATGGATGAAAATGATAAAAAGAATAATAAAGAAAATGAAAATAAAGTAAAAAATTATTATGATGCATATGTTCCATATCATGAATTACAAGATAATTTAAATAAAATGTCTGAAATGACTATACAAGAAATAAACAAATATTTTCTCCAAAATGAATATTTACCTTATGAAAAATCATTTTATATTAAAAAAGGTACAAATATGTATAAAGGTGTAAAATATTTTTATTCTAAAAAAGATGAACTTCCATTTTTTGAAACAGTTAAATATGGTTATTATGGTGATAAATATATTGGATTAAAATATGCGAAACGTTATTCTGGTGGTTTACAAGTATATAAAGCTAAGAAAGATCTTAAATTCTTTGATGTAACAAATGATGATAATATTAAATATATTTTATCACTTATTGATGAAAATAGTACTAAAAAGTTTTTTAAAGATGTTACATATAAATATTTCGCCCATTGTGTTAAAATGAAATATGGTGTAAATATAAATAAATATTATCAAGCTTATTTAATATGTTTATATTTTAATTATTATCCTGAACAATGGTTATCAAAAATGGAAGATAAAGATTATTTACCTACTACTGGATCAAATGGTAAAACATATACAGGTTGGTATTTTGGACATGGTTTTATTGATAGAATTTGCGTAGAAGGTATTATGCATTTAATTAAAGATAAATATGATGGAGCAACTTGTATTGCTGGTTATTATACTCCATATATGGGTGCAACACAAAATGAAGTCATTCTTTGGAATCAAAATGATAATTTAGAGCGTATTGATAATGATCCATTAGATTCAATGGTATTTTGTAAAACATTACCATTTGATGTATCTAAAATGGCATTTAATGAAAAAATGAGTAGTTTTAATGCTAATTTTAAATTTAATTTATTTTATTTCAATAATTATTTTACAAATAAAAAAGCGTTTGAAATTCCAAAAGAATTAAATAATAAAGAACACGTTAAAATCATATCATTCAATATACATAATTTTGTTTCACTTAATTTAAATGATAATTTTACAAATATATCAAAAGCATTATTACAAATGTTAAAATTATATGATGTGGATTTTTGTTTTATAGAAGAATATTATATATCTGATAAAATTGTTGATTCTAAATATAATGTACTTCATGACCCATCACATTTAGGTTTAGTAGTATTGTATAAAAAGACATTAGAAATAAATAATGTATATTCAATTAAATTAAATAATCAAAAAGGATTTGATGATCGTCGATTTGCATTATTTTTTGAACATAATCATAAAAAATATGCATTAACCCATTTAGAAATTGGTAAACGTTTTATTGGACGTGATAATACAATTGTATTACCGGATGAGTTTTTAAGAATTGCCGATTTTAATTCAAATATTCGTATTAATCAATTAAATCAAGTATTAAAAGAAAATCCAGATGTAATTATTGGAGATATGAACTTTAATAAATATGATAAAGAATTTATATTTATGTTAAAAAATAAATTTTATACTCAATTTGTTGATTTTACATCAGTACATGGTACTCAAGTTGATTTTATTTTTTCAAAGAATCCATACAATTTTGCTAAAACAATTCCATTTTCCTTTTCTGATCATTTACCTATATTTGCAATTTTATAAATAAGTAAATAAAATATACAATTAATATTTTATATGATTAAGAAAATCATATAAAATTTATTTAAAATATAAATTTATAAAAAATGTTATATGAATATGATATAAATATTTATGTAAATGTTGACAAAGAAGAAGAATTTTTAACATATTTTCATTATTTAAAAAGTATAATATGTGTTTATGAAAAATATATGTTACCACATTTTATTTTACAAAAAAAAAGTACTCCGCTATCTTTTATTTTATTAAGTACTCATAATCCATTTTTAGAAAATAATGAACATAATAATAATGAAGATAATATATTTGAACAATTTTTTATAACCCATGATTTATCATATGTTATAAAAAATAATTTATATATATTAAAATTAAATATATATTCTTATAAAAAAACGATTGATGAAAATGACATACTTACTACATGGTTACTTTTTATTTCACAAAAATTTTACAATCTTCATATAGAAGTATATCAAAGCACTTTTGATCATCATTTTGATTATATTGAAAATATATTATATATTCATTTTCATAATAATGATTTCATTGATATTTATGATATAAATATTGATACATATTATTTAAAAAAATATGGAAATGAAATATTAAATAATGGATTTCATATTTTATATACGATGTATAAAGAACTAAGTAATAAAAATAATAGTTATGAAATGTATAATTTACATAAACTATTATATAATATGCGAAGTTCAGATATAGATTTATTAAATTATCTAAATTTATTTGATAAAAAATATATAAATACTTTATGTAAATTAAATGATTTATGTAAAGTACATAAATATATTAAACATTTAATTATTGATGAAACAATAAAAATGTTGAATACTTTTAATGAAAAATATTTAGTTAAATTTCAATATATTGTAAAACATAAATTAAAATTAAAAAAAGTTCATCATGAATTAGATGAATTGAATTATTTACCACCATTTTCAGAAGAAGAGTTTCATGATTTATTTGAAAATAAATATTTTAAAATTTATAGTTTAGGTGGTCCATTATTTAGAGAAAAGAAATATTTATTTTATACGAGTTTATGAATAATAAATACTTTTATAGTAATTTTTCAAAAATTATATTTTTATCTTCATTTTCTTTTTGATTTTCTTTTTTTCTTTTTTCATATATGAATCTATTTATTTTATGATATAAATAATATAATATACTCATTTTTTTATTTACTATTTATTAAAAATATTTTTTATAAATAACTTTATTTATAAAATATTTATTACTGTTTATGTTAATTTTACGCCCAACTTTGAAGACTTTGTGTGTATGGATTCTCAAGGAAAGCTTTTAACAAACTTGGGTCAGCATTTCTGAATTCTAATGGTTCATTGGGTACGTTATTTTTTAGTGTAGTTTCATTAAATTGATTGACTTGAGGAATCGAGTTATAAATTTGAGATGGTTGTAATCCGCGTTCATTTAAATATGCGCTTTGAATATCTCCTACTTTCTTTGTATTCATTGTAGGAATTTCACCACGACCACTTGGACCTTGTGCATTGGGTGTATATCCACGGTCTTGTGTAGCACGAGCAGAGCGTACATTCATATTTCCTGCATTATCGCGACTCATTTGAACATTTGTTGTACCACTATTTCCTGCATTACCTGTGTATTCAACTGATTGGAATTGACGCATTGTAGTAGGTGCATCAACTTCAGCAACTTGATAACCACCAACTTCTTCACCTTCTTGGTTACCAACATAATATACGGAAGTATCTTGACGAGTTGTATCCTTAAGATGTTGATTAGGGTCAAATACTTTACCTTTCTTAACACCAACACCACCACTTAAGTTACCATTATGAGTATTATTTTCAGTATCTTGACGTAATGTATCTTTAGCAACATTATTTGGATCATATGCTTTACCAACATAACGTCCTTGACCCATATTACCACTATGAGTGTTTATTTCAGTATCTTGACGTAATGTATCACGAACTGATTCATTAGGATCATATACTTTACCACGATTGGGTCCGCGAATATAACCATTATGATCATTATCTTCAATTGTTTGACGTCCAGTTGTTCGCGATATGTCATTAGGATCATATGCTTTACCAACATATTTACCACCATTTAAGTGTCCATTGTGGTCATTATCTTCAATTGTTTGACGACCAGTTGTTCTAGTTATATCATTTGGGTCATATGCTTTACCAGCATAACGACTTTGATTCATATTACCGAAATGATCATTATCTTCAATGGTTTGACGACCAGTATTTTTAGCAACATCATTTGGATCATAAACTACACCACGATTAGGACCTTTAAGTTGACCATTATGTTCATTATTTTCAGTTGTTTCACGCACAGTTGTTTTAGCCTTTTGATTAGGGTCATATACTTTTGATTTAAATGTAGATATACCCATGTTACCATTTCGTTTACTATCTTCCATAGTTTGACGTTTTGTTTCATTTGCATTTTGCCCATTGCGAGCAGTACCTTTTTCATTACCTTTTAAGTTACCATTTGTTCCTTTAGCACCATAATCAGTACGATTATTTGAACCAAGATTCATACCTTTTTTACCATAATCATCTGGTCTATTTTTATTTTCTTCACCAAATCCTAATAAGTTCCATAAACCGCTTAAGGTAGCGTTACGAGGACCGTCGTTTTCAAATTGAGGTTTATCAGAAACGCGATATTTACCACGAACGGCAATACGAGTACCATTAACTGGAGCAGCAGGACCTTTACGACTTTTAGTAGTTGTTGTTTTTCTATTTGTGAATTTAACAATTTGACAAGGACGAATGGCTTGAGCAGTTACAGCACCTGTAGTGGTAAGATAACGGTCAGGATTTTGAATATAGAATGTATCAGGGCGATTTTTGAAAACAGTACCAACTTTACCAGGTTTGGCAATTTTTTGTCCTGAATTAATACGACCATAATATGATAATTTAGGATTTGTTTTAACACGAAGTTCATTCGTTGTTTTAGGCATAATATAATCTAAAGTATCTGCTTGTTGGAAACCACCTGAAGGAGTTGCAGTATAACCTTGATTTAAACCAGGTCCTACATAGGTGCGTTCAACAGGAGTTTCATTACTACGAATTTGAGAAACTTGATAACGGTCTAACATATAACCATCAAGATTGGAAGTACCATAAACATTGGTAACGTTCTTTTGGGGTTCAAACATTAAACCAATTTCTTTTTTCTTTTGGTAATTGTCCTGGGTTCCAGTAAATGTTTCAAAAATACCACGTGTGGCAAATTCATCCATATTTTGTTTAACACCACTACCAAAAAAAGGTTGCATATTATTATGTGTAAAAGTGTTTGGATTAATGGCATCACCGGTTAAAGATATTCCTTTAAAACCACCACTTTCAGGAATTTGTTTATTATTTACACTAAGATTTTTGGGTAATAATGAAGCTTTATCAGGATCGCCTAAATCAGCAAAAGATGATTCATATGATGAAAATTGATTAAATTCAATGGGGAGAGATGTTTCAGAATAATCAACTTTATTATATATTTCTTTATAAGGTGGACCAGCAGTAATAATGTTTGTATCTTGGGGTTTAGCACTTTTTGCTTTTAAATCATCTGCCATTGCTTGTTCTTTTTGCCATACTTCAAAAGCGCGATTTGAATCATATCCATTTTTAGAGGTTGGTACTTTAGATGGTTTAACTTTTTGAGTTACATATTTTTGTTTATTATTATTATTATTTGTTCCTTCTGATTGAAACATATATCCTAATCCTAAAATACTTGCAGCAGCTAAATATTCCATATTATAATTTTTATATTATATATAAATCTATATTTAATTTAGATTTATATTTTTTATTTTAACTTTATCTTTATTTTCTTAATATATTTTATAAAAATAGTTATTTTTATATCTTAAAATGATTTACGTTAATGATTTATAAAAAAAATTTAAAAAAAATAAATATATAAATTATATTTTAATATGTATAAGTATAATTCGTATTTATTTTTTTAAAATGAATAAAAAAATAAGTAATAAACATAATTCAAGTAATTCAAGTAATATATCTATTGAAATTAATCCAGAATGGAATTATGACAATAAAAATTTTACTGATTTTATTGGTATTGAATTTATTTCATATTATTCTTCAACTGAACATATTACTTTTTCGCTATTAAATAATACATATAATCCATATAATCTTAAACAAAAGATTGAGGAAAATGTTAATAGTATTCTTGAAGATACATTTGAAAATGGTGAAAACTATTTTAAATTAATCTATAAAAATGAAACTGGAAATATTGTAAAAACTGAAAAAATTAGTAATTCTCAAATTTGTGAATTATATGGTAAAGATTATCATAGTTCACTTTTTAGAAAGTTTTATTTTTAAATTATTTATTTACGTTCATTTTATTATAAAAAAATTTACAATTATTTTTATATTAAGTTATACTTCTATAATAATTATAATATATAACTATTACAGTTTTTATTTTTTAGAGAATGACAACTACTAACGTAAACTCATTTACTTTTGACTCTTCTTGGAGTCATAATGGTAAGTCCATTAGTGAATTTATTGGAATTGAGCTTCAAGCTCTTTTTTATCATCGTTATTGTGATAATGAGTCAGAAATGACTCTTTTTTCACTAAAAAACGAAGAATTTACTCCTGAAAATCTCCATAAATATATGGAAGAAAACATGTTTCAAATTGTACAAGAAAAGTTTCATAGTGGAGATGTTTATTTTAGACTTTATTACAAAGATGAGTTTGGAATTATCGGAACACCTGGAATTAGTGTAAAAGAAATTTGTACTCTTTTTGGTCCACATTATTTTAATGATCTTCTACAAAAAGTAGAAGATAGTTATATGAACCCAGTAATGGCTTCTATTGAATAAATAGTAATGTAAATATAAAAAAATAAAAAGAAATAAAAAAATAAAAATAAAAAATATTATAAATTCTTGAATGACAATATTATAAAATCTTGAATGTATTTAATTCACTTTTACCGCGAATATACCATAAATATTCTGCACTATATATCATAAAAATTGCTCCTAAAACATAACTTAAATTTTCATAATTAAATATTTCATGATTACACGAGTTTGCTTTATGCAAACAAGGGTTATTATCTTCTTGTATATAATTACAACCTTCACTATCAATATGATTATAAAAAGTATATACTATAAATGGCCATAATAAAGTCATTCGAAAGTATGTTAAAAAATAAAGACGATAAAGTATACAATATTTTGCTATTTTATTATTTTTAAATATATTTGCTAATAATTTCACTCCAGAAACAATCGATATTCCTTCAGATAAACATATATATGGAATAAAAGAGTATAATTCATAATTTTGAATAAATGTTAATGAGAAAATTGCTAATAAATGATGTAATAATAAATCATAACGCAACTTTTTCTCTAAACCCAAGTAATGTTGATACATTAATAATACTGTATCATAATAAATATATGCTAAAAAGAAGTAAAATAAATCAACATTTTCTTGAAGATGAGATGATGAACAATGATTTTGAAAACCATGATTTAATAAGATATCAATGGATTCAGTAAAAATCATAAAACAAGAAACGGAACGCATTAAATTGACGCTATAACGTTCAAAATATTTATTTTCAAGATTGATGTATTGAAGGGGATAATGAAAAAGTGTTGTTAAAAAGAGTAATGAAAATATGTTTGTATAAAATTGAAAAGGGTACATTTTATTTTTTATGAATTTATTAATTTTCTACTATCATTTTATATAAAAATTATTATATAGAAACACGTTTAATATATTTTTCGTTTATATTGATTACTTTTTTCATTATGAAATAAATAGAATATATAATAAAATGATAATTGATGCTTTTATTTTTTATAATGAATTAGAACTTTTAGAAGTACGTTTATATGAATTATTTGATGTAGTAGATTATTTTATATTGGTGGAAGGAACACAAACATTTACAGGATTAAACAAAAAATTATATTTTGAAGAAAATAAAAATAAATTTGAAAAATATTTAAGTAAAATTATACACATTATTTCTAACGATTTCCCTATTACAAATAATCCTTGGGATAGAGAAAGATATCAAAGAAATTGTATTGATATTGGATTAAAAAAATTAAACTTATGTAACAATGATATTATTATTATATCAGATGTTGATGAAATTATTGATTCAAATATTATTAAGAAAATAAATAATCATGAAATAAATATCAATGATAATCTTTTATATAGTTTAGAAATGACTTTATATTATTATACAATTGAATATACTGTACATAGAAAATGGTATCATGTAAAATTATTAAAATATCATAAATATAAAGAATATAATAGTCCAGAAAATGTTAGAATGAGTATGCATAATGATGTAATTTGTAATAGTGGATGGCATATTAGTTATTATGGTGATACAAATTTTATTATAAATAAATTAGAAAGTTTTTCTGAACAACAAGATAATATTCCTAAATATAAAAATAATGATTTTTTAAATCATTGTATTCATAATGGAACATTATTTTTTAATAATGAACAACTTATTAAAGTAACACATGAAAATAATAAAAATTTACCTAAACTTTTATTAAAAAATAATTAAAACATTTATTTTATTTAAATAGCTTGACCACTACCACCACATTCTAAATTATAAAAATCTCCAGAAACACAAGTTGTTCCTTTTCCTTCTAACATGAAATTAAGAACATGAGCACTATCATTTGTTGCTAATTGTTGAGGATTTTGAATCATTGGTAATAAGTCACAATTGACACATACATCACCATTTCTTAAAATTGTACGTTTTGCCGATTGTAATTGATTTGCGATTCCAAATGCAACATTCATTAAATATACTATATTTGAATTTGTTATACGAGAATTGACTGTATAACGATACATATTATATAATTGATTTGGATTTAATGTTACTATTGATACTGAATTATCAACACCAAATTTAGAAACATAGGTTAAATTATAACTATTTCCACTACCACCATTACCAATGTATGTATAAGCAGAACGGAAAGCACGATTTAAAAATGCTAATTGTTGAATAATTGTGGGATTCGCAATTACATAATTTTTAACATTTATAAAATTACGTGATAATACATCAGTATAAATTGCGTTTGGTAATATGGCGATATCTAATTGAGCTTCCGAATAAGTATTTGGAATATACATTTATATTATTATTTTAATAGAATTATACTAAAATAATATAATATTTTTATTCTTTATTTACACTATAAAAATTTATTTATATTCATTTTTATATTTTTATATTTTTATTTACATTATATAAATTTATTTTACAAAGAAGAAGGTCATTGTGATATTTAATCACAAATAGATAAGTTTGATTAAATATACCAATTTTTAACCATTTAATGAATGAAGATCCTTAGGTAAATGATAAATATGAGTATTATATGTTTTTTGAATATTTGATAAAATTGACATTTCATTATTTCCTACATAATTAATTGCTAAACCTTTACGACCAAAACGACCACTACGACCTATTCTATGAATATATGTTTGAGGATGCTTTGGCATATCATAGTTAATGACAATCGAAATTTGTTGAACATCAATACCACGAGCCATTACATCAGTGGTAATTAATACACGACTATTTCCAGTAACAAAATTATTTAATACAGCTTTACGTTCTTTAGGCATTAAATCACTATGTAGCACATCACACTTAAAATTTTGCTCACTTAACATATGTTTAATTTCATCTGCTTTTTGTTTCTTATTACAATAAACAACACCTTGAGAAATACGAATATTGCTTAACATATCAATCAATGCATTCATTTTATATTGCTCACTAATTTCTATAAAATATTGCTTAATACCATCTAATGTTAAATCATCATCTTTTACTAATATGGATACATAATTAGGTCTTAAAATATGTTTAATTAATTCACTCATTTCTTCAGGAATTGTAGCACTAATTAATATTGTTTGGAAATTAGGGTCCGCAATTGAACGGAAAATTGCCGAAACTTGCTTTCTAAATCCTGATGAAAGCACCTCATCCGCTTCATCAACAATCATAAGTTTAATATGTGTTGTATCAATATATTTGCGTTTAATCATATCGCAAATACGACCAGGTGTTCCAATAATAACTTCATTTCTAATATGACCTGACATGTATTTATTTGACATATCTCCTCCAATGCATAAATAAGATGAAACATTGGTTAATCCAGATAATGATTTAAAAACACGTTGATGTTGCTCCGCTAATTCACGAGTATTTGATATAATAATTACTTGACTTTCTTTTAATGATAAATCAAGTGATTGAAGCGCTCCAATAATAAAAGTTGCGGTTTTACCAGTACCAGAATGAGATTGAATAACACAATCATTGCCATCCATAATAGGTTTAATAGCAATACGTTGAATGGGAGAAGGACGTTCAAAACCAAATGAGAAAATTCCACGTAATACATCTTCACGTAAATTTAAATCTTCGAAACTATCATAATAACTTAATTGAACATTTGTTTCATAATTTTCAAAAATAAATGAATCGTTTTTGCTTTCTTGTGTATTTTGCATTTTTAATTTATAAAATAAATAAATATTCTATGTATATCTATTTTTATGATAAGTTCTTTATATTCAAATTTAAACTTAATTTTTTAATAAATTATATTTTTATATTTTATAATATTTTTATATTTTATATTTTATTCTTAATATTTTTTTACAATTTTTTATTTACGTTACTATATAACATAGATTCATTGCAATAGTACCTAAAATATTAAATCCAAGTATAGTAGCATCCAATGGTAAAACAAGAATAGTTTTTACAATATTCTTTTCACGACAATAGGTTGTACTTTTTACACGGTCTATATATTTAGAACTATAATAATAATGATAATTCTTATCAGTTAAATACTTTTCCTCTTGATTTACGTTATTGTTCATTAATATTATTCACAATTAAATAATAATAACTCTCGTTTGTATAAAACAAACTCGCGTAAACAATATTTTTTATAATTATTAAAAAGTATTAACAATCATTATTTTTTCTTTTCATTTTTTATATACTATTGAATGTAAATAAAAATATAAAAAAATTTACCAATTTATTTTGATAAATATATAATATAAATATATAAATAATGCGTGTTATTGTATTTTATTACAATAACCATATAAAACTATTTTATTTTACTGCGAATAACAATGAGCGTAATCAATATTTCACAATATACACCTATTAGCGCTAAGCTTAAGGTAAAGGAAGATACTACAACCTCTATTTCTGAAAGTTTTAAGTTTAGAGAAATGAATACTATTTATAGTAAGCTTATTTCTAATCTTCAAAAGATGATTGATGTTGAAAATGCGTACTATGTTGCTAAAGATAGACTCGTAAATGAGCTTCATGAGGTTATGCGTACCCAAAACTACGCATATGGTACTATGTTATCAAAAAATGTAGATAAGTGTATTGAAGATATGAAACATATTTATCATGATTCACAAAGTGATGTTGATAGACTACTTGAACTCACTGAAATTAGTGAACTTAAGTTTGAGAAACAATACATTTTTGAATATAGTGAAAATAAAACTGAAAACACTCTTGTTACAGGACTTAAGATTCTTGAACAATATCTTGGTTAATAAAATATAAAAATATATATAAATATATATAAATATATAAAAAAATATAAATATATGAATATGTAAATATATAAAGGGTAATAATACCCACTTCATAAAAACAAATGATAAATAAAAATATTATTTATCATTTTTATACCATTAAATATTTCGACTGAAAGTGATGGACAATCATTTTTACACCCTTGAAGAATTAAAATGGGACAAGTTCCATTTTAAATCTTAGGGTTTGCTATTGCAGGGAACCGTTAGATGATTAAAATTAGGGCATAAAATGATAATTTATCAACCCTAAAGGGTTAGATAAATTATCTATGTTTGTCCCATTTTAATTCATCAACGGTGTAAA
>VFQS010002822.1_pt1 | contig 13836 bp, 10 predicted proteins | sample 3512361 | NCBI WGS metagenome assembly VFQS01 (sample SAMN10412375, study PRJNA504923) | tailings metagenome | isolation source: Relicate 1 Philex TSF3 active mining | place: Philippines
CCTGATCTAAACCCTCACCCAACTCATTCACGGACGCTCCCAACACCGCCGTTTCCGACCTGTTGCGATCCGTATCCGCACGCAAGACCTGCAGCTTCTGCCCATGATCCTGCAATTGCACCTGATGCTGCAGATAGCTACTACGCAGCTGATCTAAGCTTTGACCAACGGCCTGATTCTCCAGATAAAGATCACCATTGACAATCTGCAGATCCCCGTTCACCCTCGTGTAGCCACCAAATGCCTCACCACCTCGACGCACCTCAGGGACAAAGGTGGTGTTACCGATGGTGATCGGCACTGGCCGACCAGAGACGGCCTCCTGCGCCGAGAGAATCAAGCCCTTGCGTGGTCCAGCCAACACATCAATCATCGGCACGTAGGGAGGCTCGGGCCTGTACGGCAGCGGCCGCGGCTCAGCGTGCACCTGCGCCATCCAGAACGGAACACTGATCCCCATAAGCACCACCACCTTAATTCGCCCAATGCTTGTAGCGACGCCGATGCTATTCATCTGCAGAAGGAGTCATTTCCGCTTCATGATGCGGAGCATCGCCGATGCAGAGTGGCGAATCTGCATCAACACAGCACGGCCACTGCACAAGTGCACCGATCCGCAGCGAAAGCGACAACGGCCCCCGCGACCCACAGCCAACTGCGGCCATAACGCTCACCATGCGATCAGCGCGGTGAGCGTTACTTCAGGTAGATCACGCTGCAGCCCTGGCCACCGTCGCCCCGGGCCGCATCGGCCACGCGGTCCACGTAGGGCACGGTGTCGAGCCAGGCCCGCAGGCCGCGCTTGAGCTTGCCGGTGCCGATACCGTGGATCACCCACACCGGGCCGTTGGCACCGCGCAGGTGTTCCTCCACTGCAGCCTCGGCTTCATGCACTCGCAGGCCGCGCACATCCACGGTGTTGCGCTCGGTGCGCACGTCCGGGGCGCGGCCCCCGAGGCCCCGCTGCCCTTTCACCACCACCTGGGGCTTGGGGGGCTCGGGCTTCTCACCATGGAGGCCCTCGATGGCAGAGATCTCCACGGTGGAGCGGAGCACACCACAGCGCACGGTGAGTTCGCGCCCGTCGGCTGAGATCGCCAGCACCTCGGCGGCCTTACCCAGCGCCAGCAGCCGCACGCGATCGCCCACCACCGGCATCCAGCCGTTGTGCTCGCGCCGCTCCGGCGCGGGGCGGTGCTGCTGCTCCAGGCCCTTAAGCCGCTGACCGGCCTGGCGCGCGGTTTCTCCCAGGCTGCGGCTGTCAGCCCGGCCCCGCCCCCGGCCGCGCTCCCCCTGGCGCAGGCGCCGGATGATGCGGCGCACCTCCTGCTGGCCGTCACGGATCGACTGCTCGAGCTGCTGGCGCCGCTGCTCCTGCAGCTCGGCGCTCTGCTCCTTCTGCTGCTGCCAACGCAGCAGCAGCTCCTCGTGCAACAGCTCGGTGCGGGCCAGAATTGCCGCCGCTTCTTCAGCCGCCTCCTGCTGGCGCTGACGCTGGTCTTCCAGGCCGGCGATCACCTGGTTCACATCGCCTTCCCCGAGGGGGGCGAGCTGGCTTTCGGCCTTCTGCACCACCGCCTCCTCCAGGCCCAGGCGGCGGGCGATGGCCAGGGCGTTGCTGCGGCCGGGGATGCCCCACTGCAGCCGATACGTGGGCGAGAGGGTGTCCACATCGAAGGCCACCGAGGCGTTCTCAAACCGGGGATCGGCGTACTTGAGGGCCTTGAGCTCGCCGAAGTGGGTGGTGGCGATGGTGAGCCGGGCCCGCTCGGCCAGGTGCAGCAGCAGGGCGGTGGCCAGGGCCGAACCCTCGGTGGGGTCGGTGCCGGCCCCCACCTCGTCGAGCAGCACCAGGGCCGAACCAACCGGCGCGGGCAGGGCCTCGAGGATGCGGGCGATGCGGCGGATGTGGCCGCTGAAGGTGGAGAGGCTCTGCTGCAGCGACTGCTCATCGCCGATATCGGCCAGCACCAGGCCGCACCAGGGCAGGGCGGGGCTACTGCTACAGGGCAGGAACAGGCCAGCGCGGGCCATCAGCGCCGCCAACCCCACGCTCTTGAGGGTCACGGTCTTGCCACCGGTGTTAGGGCCGGTGATCGCCACCACCCGCAGCTGCTCGCTCACCTGCACGCTGACGGGCACCACATCAGCCCCCTGCTCCCGCCGCTGCTGCCAGAGCAGCAGGGGATGGCGCAGATCCACCAGCGCGAACGGGGCTCCGGGCTCCTCCAGCAACTCGGGCCGCACCGCCCCCAGCCACTGGCTGTAGCGGGCACGAGCCAGGGCCGCATCGAGGCGCAGCAACACCGTCTGCAGATGCGCTAGAGCCTCGGCCTCCTCGCCCACCAGGGCGCTGAGCTCGGCCAGCACCGCCTGCTCCAGCTCGCGCTCCTGGCCTTCGAGTTCGCGGATGCGATTGCCCAGAGGGATAACCGCCTGGGGCTCGATGAACACCGTGCTGCCGGAGGCGGAGCTGTCGTGCACCAGGCCCTGCACCTGCCCGGCGGCCCCCACCTTCACGGCCAGCACCGGCCGGCCGTTGCGCTCGGCGATCACGGTGTCCTGCAGCATCGGCGCGAAGCGGCGAAGCAGCTCCTGCAGCCGATCGCGCCGATCGGTCCGCACTCCCGCCAGCTGGCGCCTGAGCCCCTGCAGCGGAGGACTGGCGCGATCGGCGATGCGCCCCCCTTCCTCGATGCAGAAATGGAGCCGCTGCTCCAGCTCCGGCAGGGTGCGCAACTCCTCCACCAGGGCCGTGCTGACCGGCCGCAGCTGGGGATCATCGATCTGGCGCCGCAGCCGCCGGGCCGCCGCCAGGGTGGTGGCCAGCTCCAGCAGGGCCTCGCCCCCAGCCACGCCGCCCTTGACGCAGAGCTGCACCGTGGGCTGGATGTCGGCCACACCCTGAAAGCTCAGGCCCCCTTCGGTGAGGCCGTCGAGGGCGAGCAGCTCGGTGGTTTCAGCCAGCAGGTTCTGGCTCTCGACCAGCGATGCCGCCAGCGGCAGGTGGTCGCAGTGGCGACGGCCAGCTGCGGTGCTGGCAAAGCTCGCCACATGGCCGGCCAGGCGCGGCCACTCCAGCAGGCCCAGGGCCTCCTGCTCGATGCTGCTGAGCACGCTCACCCGGGCACCGGAGCCGGGATTGCGCTCTGGCCAGGCACGTTGGAGGGGATGCCTGCGGCCGGCTCGTAGAGCAGCTCCAGCCAGTTGCCCTCGGGATCCTGCAGGTAGAACGAAGCCGTGCCGTCGCGGTGGTCATGCACCGGGCCGCAGCGATGGCCGTCGGCCAGCAGCTGGGCATGCACCCGATCCACCTCGGCGCGATCACTGAAGTGGAAGGCGAAATGGGGCCCGGCGGCCGTGTAGCTGGGACTGAGCAAGGCGATGCCGTCGCCGGTGGCGGGCGACTGGAGATAGGCCCAGTCGCTGGCATCCCAGGTGAGCCGCAGCCCCAGGGATTGATAGAAGGCCTTGGCACGTGCCATGTCCTGCACGCGGATCGCCACGTGGCCCAGTCGGTCAGCCGTCATCAGCCCAGCCCCAATGCCTGTGTCTGTCCTAGCCCTGCTGCAGCCAGCCTGCGGCGTCGCAGGCGTGGTAAGTGAGGATCAGGTCAGCGCCGGCCCGCTTGAAGCAGAGCAGGGTTTCCAGCACCACGGAGCGCTCATCAAGCCAACCGCGCTCCGCGGCAGCCTTCACCATCGCGTATTCACCACTCACGTTGTAAGCGGCGATCGGCAGTTCGCTCTCCTGGCGCAGGCGATGGATGATGTCGAGGTAGGCCAGGCCCGGCTTCACCATCATGATGTCGGCACCTTCGGTTTCATCCAACTGAGCCTCGGTGATGGCTTCACGGGCATTGGCCGGATCCATCTGGTAAGTGCTCTTGTCTTTGGGAATCGGCTTGCCGGCTGCTGCGCGCGGGGCTGAGTCCAGAGCTTCACGGAACGGGCCGTAGTAGGCGCTGGCGTACTTGGCGGTGTAGCTGATGATCCCCACATGCTCAAAGCCCTCCTCATCGAGCACTTCACGGATCGCACCCACACGGCCATCCATCATGTCGCTGGGGCCGATCAGATCCGCACCGGCACGGGCCTGGGCCACGGCCTGCTTGCAGAGGATGGCGACGGTTTCATCGTTGAGAACCACGCCCTCATCGCTCACGATGCCGTCGTGGCCGTCGCAGGAATAGGGGTCGAGGGCCACATCGGTCATGATCGCCATTCCCGGATGGGCCTCCTTGATACGGCGGATGGCACGGGGAATCAGACCATGCTCGTTGAAGCACTCGGCGCCGTCTTCCGTTTTCAGGCCATCAGCCACCTTCGGGAAGAGCACCACGCAGCGGATGCCCAGATCCCAGGCGCGGCCCACCTCATCCACCAGGCCCTCCAGGCTCCAGCGCTGACAGCCCGGCATCGCCCCGATCGGCTCGTTCGTGGCACCCTCGTGCACGAACAGCGGATAGATGAAATCGGCCGGGCTGAGGGAGGTTTCGCGCACCATCGCCCGCAGGGCCGGGGTGCGACGCAGCCGGCGGGGGCGATAGGTGAGCTCCATGGGGTGAGGACAGCTGGGCCGGATCCTAGGGATGGCCTCAGCCCGGCCCTCAGAGGCTGGCGGCCTGGATCCAGCCGGCACGCGGATCCGAACTGCGGGCAGCACGCAGCTGCTCCAGGAGCTGGCGCTCCTGCTCGCTGAGGCGCTCGGGCAGCTTGAGCACCGGGGTGAGCAACAGATCACCGCGGCCGTCCTTGGCCGGCCAGCCCTTGCCCTTGAGCCGGAGGCTGCGGCCCAGGGGGATGCCGGCCGGCACCGTCACCGTGGCCTCGCCATCGGGGGTAGCGACGCGCACCTCCCCACCCAGGGCGAGCTCATCGAGGCTTAGCGGGAGATCAGCGCGCAGCTGCTCGCCATCGAGCTTCCACACCGGGTGCTCGGCCAACTTGATCGTGAGGTAGAGGTCGCCGCGGCGACCGATGCCGGGCTGCAGGTTGCCCTTGCCCTTGAGCCGCAAGCGGCTGCCGTTCTTCACGCCGGCGGGAATGCGCACCTGCACCCGCTCCTCGTTCACCGCCAGGGTGCGCTCGCAGCCGCGGAAGGCGTCGGCAAAACCGATCGTGATCGTGGCTTCGGCATCGAGGTTGGGGGCCTGGGCCGCGCCACCGAAGCCTCCACCAAAGCCGCCGGGGAAGCCGGAGCCGAAGCCGAAGCCACCGGCTCCCGCCCCGGGTCCACCGAAGCGCCCGAGCAGGTCGTTGATGAAGTCATCGAAATTGCCGTAGCGGCCGAAATCCACATCGGCGCCGCCACCGCCGGAGCCGCCCATCTGGTTCCAGTACTGGCCGAACTGCTCGTAGCGCCGTCGCTTGTCGGGATCGGAGAGCACCTCGTAGGCCTCGCTCACCTCCTTGAACTTCGCTTCGGCGGCCTTGTCGCCCGGATTCACATCCGGGTGGTACTGGCGGGCGAGCTTGCGGAAGGCACGCTTGATCGTGTCGGCGTCGGCGCCCCGCTCGACGCCGAGCACCTTGAAGTAGTCGCGGTAGCCGTTTGCGCTCATGGACACCAGTGTCTCAGTCCCGATGGCTCAACGGGAGGAACGCCCTTAGTGTCTGGGCCCGTCACGCCCCATGTCCCATGCTGCGCACCGGTCTGCTGATCGCCCTCACCACGGTGGCGGTGAGCGGGGTGATCACCGGCAGCGGCGTGGCGGGAGCCCAGGCCGACATCCAGCTGGCCTCCGGAGCAGTGCCCGCAAACGCCGCTCCAACCAAGCCCTCCAACCCGGAGCAACTTGCGGTGAGTGCCTGGCTGAGCAAGCGTGGGGCAATTTTTTACGGCGCCTGGTGGTGTCCGGCCTGCCTGGCCCAGAAATCGCTGTTCGGCAAGGAGGCCGGCGCCCAGCTGCCTTATCTGGAATGCGACAAAACCGATGAGGGGCGGCAGCGCTGCAGGGCCGCCCAGATCCGAGCCTTCCCCACCTGGGAGCTCGATGGCAAGCGGCTGGAGGGCGTGCAGAGCGTGGAAGAGCTGAGGGTGTGGAGCGGCCACCCCGCAGGCGGCCCTAAAACGAACTGATGCCACGGCTGCCGACTGCTGACTGCCGGGCAGCAACCTCGACAGCAACCCCGTAGCCCGCCATGGAGGTGGGCCCCTTCCAGGGCCCATGAGTCATTTGGGTGATAAGGCTGACCTCACCCCATCTCCCTTAGAGATGTCAGGCAGCCACAGGGGCGGCTTGACGGGAGAAACGAACGATGTTGTTCGCGTTTACGGGTTTGCTCTGACCGAGCAGGCTTCAGTCACCCTCCTCATACCCCGTCGAAACCATTGCAGCCCCGTGATTGGGGTGAATGGAGCTGAGCGGAATCGAACCGCTGTCCGAAGCACCGGTGTGGATCACCTAGTCCGGCCGAAACCGGACTCGTTCATTGTGGCAGCAGCGGGCGAGGGCAGCAGGGGTGGGCATCACCGAACAGAGCAGCCGGGGCGGCACCAGCTTCAGCTGCATCGCCGTTCTGCCGCCGGGGCTGGAGGAGGAAGGCGCGCGCGAGCTGGCGGCGCTGGGAGCCGAGGCGGTGCAACCGCTGCGGCGGGCGGTGCGCTGCCGGGTGACTCTGGGGTGTTTCTATCGCCTGCATCTGCAGGCGCGGCTGCCGTTCCGGCTGCTGCGGGAACTGGGGCGCTTCCCCTGCCGCGGCCGCGAGGATCTCTACCGGGGTGTGCAGCAGGCCACCGACTGGGAGCGCTGGCTGCCGCCGGAGTTCAGCTTCCGGGTGGATGCCAGCGGCGCCACGGCCGCGCTCAACCACAGCCACTACACCGCCCTGCAGGTGAAGAACGCCCTGGTGGACTGGCAGCGCCACGCCTGGAGGCAGCGGTCGTCGGTGGAGCTCAAGGATCCCGACCTGGCCCTGCACCTGCACCTCAGCCCCGGGCGGCCGGGCCAGACACCCGAAGCCACCCTGAGCGTGGATGGCAGCGGCGACAGCCTGCATCGCCGCGGCTACCGGGCCGCCATGGGCCTGGCGCCCCTGAAAGAAAACCTGGCCGCCGGGCTGATCGCGCTCACCGGCTGGGATGGATCGGTGCCCCTGGTGGATCCGCTCTGCGGCAGCGGCACCCTGCTGATCGAGGCAGCCTGCCGGGCCCTCGGGCGCGCACCGGGGCTCGGCCCTGATGGCGCACGCCACTTCAGCCTGCAGCGCTGGCCCGACTTCAACCCTGCAGCCTGGGAGCAGGAGGTGGCGGCCGCCCAGACCTTGGCTCGCCACTCCTTGCCCGATGGCCGGCCGCTGGCGCCCGTCATCGGCAACGAGGCCGACCCCACCGTGCTGGCGCAAGCCCGCAGCAACGCCACCAGCGCCGGGGTCGGTGCTGCCGTGGAGCTACGCCATGGCGACTTCCGGGATTTGCAGCCGCCCGAGGGGCCGGGCCTGCTCGTGTGCAATCCCCCCTACGGCGAACGCATCGGCGAGCGCGAGGAGCTGGAGCAGCTCTATGGCGATCTCGGCCGCATGGTGAAGGAGCGGTGCGGCGGCTGGCATCTGTGGCTGCTCAGCGGCAATCCCGAACTCAGTGGTGCCCTGCGCATGAAAGCCCGCCGCCGCATCCCGGTCAGCAATGGCGGCATCGACTGCCGCTGGCTCCACTACGAGATCCACTGAAGACTTCCGGCCATACCATTCGCCCATCTCCGCACACCTGATCCCCGTGCCCAGCAGCCTCAGCCAGATCCCCACCGAGGCACTGGTGCTGTTCATCGGCGTCGTCTTTCTAGGAACGCTGATCATCAGCCGCTTCTCAATCCGCGTTGGCATTCCAGCAATCCTCGGGGTGCTGATACTGGGGCTGGCCATCAACATTCAGTTTCTAGATATCAGCCACGAGGATGTAGCCAAGCTCCATGTGTTCGCCCTGGCCCTGCTGCTCTTCTATGCGGGTCTGAAAACAGACCTGGCAGCGATTCGCGGCTTTCTCGCCTATGGCCTGCAGCTGGCGATCGGTGGCGTTCTGATTGCCACATTCACCCTCGGAGGCGCCATCTACTGGCTCACCTCCCGCACGGGTGCCGATTTTTCACTCGGCCTCGAGAACACGATTCCCCTGGGGGTGGCCATGATGATGGCCGCCTGCCTGGGCTCCACCGATGCCGGAGCCACACTGAGCGTGCTCGAACAGGTGAAGCGGCGCGTACCGGAACGGGTGCGTCACCTGCTGGAGTTCGAATCCTCGGTGAACGATCCTTCAGCCCTGATCATCTACGGGATCTGCATCAGCCTGTTTCGCGCCTCTGGCGCGGCAGAGCCGCTGCCCAGCATGGCGCTCGAAGGGTTGAAAAGCCTGCTGCAGCAACTCGGTACCGGCCTGTTCGTGGGCCTGGCCTTCGGCTTCGCGGCGAAGCTGGTGATCGATCGGTTCGTGCTGGATCGGGCTCAGCTGCTGATCGTGGCGATGTCGATCGCCTTCATGGATTACGGCTGCTCCTTTTTCCTGGGAGGTTCAGGGTTCGTAGCGGTGTACGTCACCGGAGTGGTGATGACTAACGTGCACTATCGCAAGCCCGAGTTCAACCATATCTCGATTCAGGAAGCCCTGGTTCCATTCAATACTATGACTGAGATCTGCATCTTTCTGCTGTTCGGTCTGTTGGTGAATCCGGCTGACCTTCTCGCCTCCCTGCCAGTTGGATTGGCCACAGCAGCGGTGCTGATGCTGGTGGCACGTCCCCTCAGCGTGTTCTGTTTCCAGACGTTCTCCCCGTTCAACCTGCGGGATTCCAGCCTGATCGCCTGGTGCGGGCTGCGCGGCGCGGTGCCGCTGGCCCTCTCGTTCTCCCTGGTTCAGGAAATTCCCACGCTGAAGGATGTTCCCCCACAGCTGGCTGAGTCACTGGCGATGAACGCCCAGAGCATCGTGTTCATCGTGGTGATCTTCAACCTGCTGGTTCAGGGGCTCACCCTGCCACCGCTCTGCCGCTGGCTCAACGGCCCAGCAGAGCCCGGGTTGTCTTCGTGAGGCCGGCCATCGTTTCCGGCAGATAGGGGCCTTTGAGCATCTGACCGCCCACCCGCAGGAACAGTCCCGCCACCACCAGATCGATGGCGGCCAGCATCAAGGCAGCCGAACTCCAGCTCCAGCCCAGGGCCTGGTGGAACCAGAGGAGCAGGGCTGTCTCCGCAGCGATCAGAGCCAGCAGCAGCAGCCCCAGGCCACCACTGATCAACAGGGCACCAACGATCAGGCGGCGCTTCTCCCGGTCGGCCTCCTGCAAGGCAATGCGCACGTGCAGGTCCATCACCGAGGTGAGGAGCCCGCCCAGGCGACCAGCGGCGGCCCGGGCCACCCCATGACCTCCGGCTGCGGCACGGCTGCGGTTGTCGTCGTTGGGGGCGGAATCCACCATCGGACTCAGGCCGAGCGACGGGCAGAGCTCAGCAGCAGCCCCGTGAGCAGACCCACGCCAGCGGCGATGCCCAGGGCCAGCAGGGGCCGCTCCCGCACCGGCTTCTCGATCCGGGGGCGCAGGGTGGCGTCCAGCTCATCCAGCAGCCGCTCCAGCTGATCCTCCAGCGGCTCCAGGGTGTGGGCGATGCGGTGGGTCTGCTCCTCGGCCACCTGCAGCAGCTCCAGCAGCTGGCCCTGAACCACGGTGGCCGTGCGGCCGGTTTGGGAGGCGATCACGGCGGCCACCTCATCGAGGCTGCCGCGGGTGGCCTCCAGGGTGTGGCGTGCCACCTCCGGCCACTCGCGCTGAATGGTGGGGATCAGCGTTTCAAACCGCTCGCGAAACGCGTCGTAGCCGCTTTGGGTGTGGCTGTGAGGCTGGGTGCCCGCTGCCTCAGACGTGGCTTGGGAGGCCGGAGTGGGCGGCTCGCTCTGCGGATCCATGGGGGCGGCGGCGCCGTTGAGCACCCAAATTAAGGATGGCCTTGAGCTTTGGTAAGGCTCCGCTACATTTCCGCTGCTCGGCGCCTCGGGCCTGTTGGTTCACATCAATCAGGTCGAGCTCACGCACTTCAAGTCGTTCGGGGGATCGATGGCGATCCCGCTCGAACCCGGCTTCACGGTGGTGACTGGTCCGAACGGCTCCGGCAAGAGCAACATCCTCGATGCGGTGCTGTTCTGCCTGGGTCTGGCCAGCAGCCGCGGCATGCGCGCCGAACGGCTGCCGGATCTGATCAACAGCGCCATGCTGCGCGCCGGCAAGGCCGCCGAAACGGTGGTGAGCGTGCGCTTCGATCTGGGCGACTGGCAGCCCGACGCCGCCGAGGCCGGCCTGGAGGCCCCGGAAGAGGGCCCCTGGATCAAGCCCGGCCAGCGCAGCTGGACCGTGAGCCGCCGCCTGCGCGTAGCTCCGGGCGGCACCTACGCCAGCAGCTTCAGCGCCGACGGCGTGCCCTGCAACCTGCAGCAACTGCAGACCCAGCTGCGCCGCCTGCGGGTCGATCCCGAGGGCAGCAACGTGGTGATGCAGGGCGACGTGACCCGCATCGTGTCGATGAGCGCCCGCGACCGCCGCGGCATCATCGATGAGCTGGCCGGCGTAGCCCTGTTCGACAGCCGCATCGAGCAGACCCGCGGCAAGCTCGAAGAGGTGCAGGAGCGCCAGGAGCGTTGCTCGATCGTGCAGCAGGAACTGCTGGCCAGCCGGCAGAAGCTCGAACGCGACTGCGCCAAGGCCCGCACCTATCAGGACCTCCGCCAGCGCCACCACAGCGGCCGGCTGCAGGAGCAGGTGCTGGCCTTCGAGGCCGCCGAAGCGGCCCTGCGCGAACTGGAACGCCGCCAGGGCACCCTCACCCGTCAGCAGGACGAGCAGCGCACCGCCGTGGCGGCCGAGCAGGAGCAGCTCAGCGCGGCCGCCAAACAGCTCGACGCCCTGCAGGCTGAGGTGAAGGCCCTCGGCGAAGACCAGCTGTTAGCCGTGCAGGCCGAGCTGGCGGGGCTGGAGGCCAGTGGCCGCGAGCTGGCCCGCCAGGCCGAGAAGCACCAGAGCGAAGCCGAAGCGCTGCAGCGCCAACGGCAGGACCTGGCAGCCAATCAGAACGCACTGCGCCGCCAGCAGCAGGAGCTCAGCGCCACCGGCGATGAGCGCGCCCTGGAGCAGGCCGAGGCCGCCTGCCGCGATGCCGAGGCGGCCGTGGAGCTGTCCCGCCGTCGCCTGGGGGATGTGGCCGGCCGCAGCGGCAGCTGGCTGGAAGAGCAGCGCCAGCGCAGCCAGCGGCGCCAGCAGCTGGGTGAAACCCTCTCGCCCCTCCAGGCGGAACGCCAGCAGCTGGAGGAGCGCCTGCGCCAGACCATCCAGCGTCAGGGCGAACTGAGTGCCGAGCAGAAGGGAGAGGCCCAGGCCAGCCAGAGCGCCACCCAGCAGCTGGAAGGGGCGGAGCGCGAATGGCAGCAGCTGCACCAGGGGCTGCAGCAGAACCAGCGCCAGCTGCAGGAGCTGGCCGAGGCCCTGGGTCTGCAGCAGCGCACCCGCAGCCGGCTGGAGCAGGAGCAGACCCAGCTGGAGCGCGAGATCGCCCGGCTCGACAGCCGCCGTGAAACCCTTCAGGAAAGCCGCGGCACCGGAGCCCTGCGGGTGCTGCTGGAGGCCGGGCTCGAAGGCATCCATGGTCCGGTGGCCCAGCTGGGGGAGGTGGAGGAGCGGGTCCGGGTGGCACTGGAGGTGGCCGCCGGTGGCCGCCTCGGCCAGGTGGTGGTCGACGACGACCGCATCGCCGCCAGGGCGATCGAGCTGCTCAAGCAGCGCCGCGCCGGCCGGCTCACCTTCCTGCCGCTGAACAAGATCCGCGGCGGCGGCTCTGGCAGCGCCAGCGGAGCGGCAGCCCTGCAGCGCGGCGGCGGCCCTGGCGCCTCAGCTGCCGCCGGGCTGGTGGGCAAGGCGGTGGATCTGGTGCGGTACGAGCCGGTGTACGCCGAGGTGTTTCGCTATGTGTTCGGCGACACCCTGGTGTTCTCCGACCTGGGCAGCGCCCGCCGCGAGCTGGGGCGCTGCCGCGCCGTGACCCTCGATGGCGAGCTGCTGGAGAAGAGCGGCGCCATGACCGGCGGCAGCCTGCAGCAGCGCGGCAGCCAGCTGAGCTTCGGGAGCAGCCAGGAGGGGGATGAGGCCGACCCCCTGCGCCGCCGCCTGCTGGAGCTGGGCGAAAGCCTGGTGGCCTGCCGCCGCAAGGAATCCGAACTGACACAGAAGCTGGAGGCCCTGCGCCCCGAACTGCAGCGCCAGCAGCAGCGTCAGGCGGCCCTCGACGCCGAACGCAGCGCCGCCCAGCGGGCCCTCGCCCCCCAGCAGCAGCGCCAGCAGCAGCTCAGCGATCGCCTCAGCCAGCTGGCCAACGCCGTCGCCAGCGACAGCCAACGCCAGAAAGAGCTGGAGGCGCTGATCGCGCCGCTGCAGCAACAACTGGCCGCCTTGGAGCAGGCCGAAGCCAGTGCCGAGGCCTCCGGTGATGCCGCCCGCTGGCAGGGGCTCCAGCAGGAGCTGGAAACCGCCGATGCGGCCCTGGCCGGCGCCCGCCAGCAGCGCGACACCCTGCTGGCCGCCCGGCGCGAGCGGGCCCTGGCGGCGGAGCGGGTGGCCAGCCAGCTGCAGTCCCTCAACAACGACGAGCACCGGCTGGTACAGGCCGTGCAGGCTCTGATGGCCGAGCGGGCCCAGTGGAAAGAGCGTCAGCAGGCCGATCAGCACCAACGCCAGGAGCTGGAAGCTCGCCAGGCCGAACTGCAGACCCGTTTCGGCGAGCGGCGCCGGGCCCGGGACGCCGCCGAAGCTGCACTCGCTGGTCGGCGCCAGGCCCTGCAGCAACGCCAGTGGGACCTGCAGCGCCTGGGCGAGGAACTGCAGGCCCTGGCCGAGGAACAGCGCAGCAGCACCCTGCGGCTGCAGCAGCTACAGCGCGAGCTGCCCGATCCGCTACCGGAAATCCCCCAGGAGGTGCGTGAGAACGGTCTGGAGGCGCTGCAGGCCGAACTGCGCAGCCTCCAGCGGCGCATGGAGGCGCTGGAGCCGGTGAACATGCTGGCGCTGGACGAGCTGGAGCAGCTGGAGGAGCGGCTTGCCGACCTGGAGGAGCGGCTGGAGGTGCTCAGCAAGGAGCGCGAGGAGCTGCTGCTGCGCATCGAAACGGTGGCCACCCTGCGCCAGGAGGCGTTCATGGAGGCGTTCACCGCCGTGGACGGCCACTTCCGCACGATTTTTGCCGGCCTCTCCGATGGCGAAGGCCATCTGCAGCTGGAGAACCCGGAGGCGCCGCTGGAGGGGGGCCTCACCCTGGTGGCCCATCCCAAAGGCAAGGCGGTGCGGCGACTGGCGGCCATGAGCGGCGGCGAGAAGTCGCTCACGGCACTGAGCTTTCTGTTTGCGCTGCAGCGCTTCAGGCCCTCGCCCTTCTATGCGCTCGATGAGGTGGACTCCTTTCTCGACGGCGTGAACGTGGAGCGTCTGGCCGCCCTGATCGCCGCCCAATCGGATGACGCCCAGTTTCTGGTGGTGAGCCACCGCCGGCCGATGATCGCGGCCTCCACCCGCACGATCGGCGTGACCCAGGCGCGGGGTGCCCACACCCAGGTGGTGGGCCTTCCCCCCGCAGCCTGAGCTGGCCGCCTGCACTGACGGCCTGCGTCACAATGGCTCGACTGGGCCCCCGGCCGACTTGACCTCCTCCATCCCCCCATCCGCGGATTCCGGCGCCGGCGCGCCCAGTGACCGGCTCTGGCTCCGCTCGGAGCTGATGGGCACCCAGGTGATCACCCGCGACACGGGCCGGCGGCTGGGCGTGGTGGGCGAGGTGGTGGTGGACATCGACCGGCGCGAGGTGGTGGCCCTGG
>VFQS010002824.1_pt1 | contig 13832 bp, 14 predicted proteins | sample 3512361 | NCBI WGS metagenome assembly VFQS01 (sample SAMN10412375, study PRJNA504923) | tailings metagenome | isolation source: Relicate 1 Philex TSF3 active mining | place: Philippines
CGGGCTCATCATCAACAAACGGGATACCCTTCTCTTCGGCCCACATCATACGAGCTTGCTTGATTTCCTCATCCGTGAAGACGACGAAATCAAACAGCATGGTTTGAGTGGAGAAAGAGCGGACGGCGGAACTGCCAGCGTTGTAGTTCTTGAGCAACTCGTCAAACGAACGAGAAGTCCAATCACGACCAGCGATGGCGAAGTAGGCACCGTCAAGGGTGACACGAAAGGTGAAGGTCTTCGTGTAAGGAAGACCTAATTCGCCAAGACCAGAGAATGAGATCTCGTATTGATCGTATCCCTGTTGGGGACGACCAGAGAAACCATACTTGGTATTGGGAATGTGAGCGGTTTGAGTAAAGGTGGCGGCAGACATTGTGTAGGGCCTAGTATCGTGGGGGTTTGTGATACAAAACAAATCTAGTTACTGCTAGTCAGTGGAGATCCTGTGCGTTTTATAGCTGGGCCCTCAAGCTTGGGGGGAGGGGGGCCAATCATCTCAATTTTTAAATGAATTTGACGAGGTTATGGCCCCCCTCCCCCCCCACCCCCTAGGCGATGGGATCAACTCTAAGAAAAAATTGAAATTTTTGTTATAGGGAGGGCGCCCCCCTCCCCCTCCCCTCCCTGGGCCGACCCCGTAGATTAAGTCAAATTTGAAATAAAAGTGAAAAAGGGGCATACCCCCCTCCGTGCCCGTGGGCTCTAAGGTCAATCAAATTCATTAAAAAATTGACATAGTTGGGTCCCTCCCCCCGAAGTTTGAGGACCCGGCTATAAACGCATAGGAACTCCACTGACTAGCAGCAACTAGACTTGTATTTAACGACAAGCCCCAACAGTTAAAAGCGTTTACGACACGAAAATGGCTCACGAATCAGATATGGATTTGAATTTGTCTCAATTGTCGTCTGCGGAACTCGCCAAATTCATCAAGGAAGCCTCGGGCTTATTGGAGAAGAAGGTGAAGACGGAGACGAAGCAGCTTGAGAAGGTGGAAACCAAGAGGGCGGCGGCAGCGCCTCCGAAGGGTAAGACACCAGTTCAATTCTTGAAGAACAATGCGTGGGTTGAGTTCGTTCTGAATCATATGCTGACTGAGGGATGGGAATCATTCACACATGCTGAGCGTTTTGGCAAGGGTGTGGCGGATGTTCTCTATCCTGAATCGGAGTTGGTTCCGTTTATGGATGAAAAGGGAGAGGAGACATTGGATGAGGACGGCGACGTCGTTCACATTCATGTGTTCAAGGATTCAGTGACGAAGGGCAAGCCGAATGGTGAGCAACCGACACTGAGTCATGCGATGACCGTGAGCAAGCTCTACTGGTCACCGGCCACTCTCAAGAAGTCTGGAACGGGTTCCAAGCCTGAACTCTATGAAGCGTTCGAATCTGACTATGTCCCGCCTCAACCTGAGGAGGGTGCGAGTGCCCCATCAACTGAAAAGAAGGTGGTGGTGCGTCGCACGATGACAAAGGAGGAGCGAGAGCGTGAAAAGGAGGAGAAGGCGGCCGAGAAGGAAGCGGAGAAGGAGCGCAAGCGTCAAGAGAAGGAAGCGGAGAAGGAGCGCAAGCGTCAAGAGAAGGAGGAGGAGAAGGAACGCAAGCGTCAAGAGAAGGAAGCGGAGAAGGCAGCCAAGGCATCTACCAAGGTGCCGAAGGGTGCGATTCGCAGCATCGTCTCGTCCAAGGGTTCTCCTGTGGCCACTGCTGCCGTAAAGGTGAAGGCGCCGTTGACAGTTAAGTCTGTTGCGGCGGCGAAGCCGACGGTAGCAGCAAAGCCCGCATCGGCGTCATCTGTGACACCACGTCTGAAGCCCAAGCCTGCTGTGAAGGAGGATTGGGTGCCGCCACCAAAGGGAAAGTCAAAGGACTTTACTTTGAATGGTGTGACGTATCTGCGCGATCATCTGAACCGTTTGTGGACAAAGGACACAAACGGTCTGCCAGACGAGATCGTGGGGGTCTATGTGGTGGCGACGAACAGCATTGACGATGAGAATGTGCCTGAGGAGGATGACGAGGATGAGACTTCCGCATAAAAGTGGTGTGCGCAATATTTGAATCAAGATAAAAAGTGTGAAAATCAGAAAAGAAAAACACAGAAAATCGAGAAACAGATAAAAAACAAAAAAGAAAAAACCCTAAAAAAGTTTTTTCTTTTTTTTTCTGTCCATATAACCTATATGGAATCGAAGTTGTCAAATCAAAATTGTAATATGTAATTCTTATATTCTATAAGGTAATATTCCAAAAAATGGACCCTATAGAATAAGAGGTCTTTTTTTTTTAAAACCATAAAAAATAAAAAATTGAAGACCTTATGGCCTCGTTAGAATAAGTTGAAGACCAAGCCAACGACGCATAGGACTTCCATTGTGAGCGACAAGTAAACGCCAAGCGATTTCAAGACTTTTAAGCCATTCAAGTGATGACGCTGAAGCATATCAAGACGATGTCGGGTGATCTGATCTCTTTGGAGGTATCAGAGACAGAGACGGTTACATCCTTCTATGAGAAGGTGAGTAAGGAGTTTGATGTGAAGAGGATCCAATTACAGTTATTTCGTATGAATGAGGAGGATGAATTGAAGGAGAGTGATGAACTTCTGGGTGGAGAGGAGGATGAGGTCTTCTCTGCGCTGATAGATAAAATGACCTATCATGTGTCTGTGAATCATGTTACAGATCAGGTGTTTGATCTGAATCATGAGAAGGAGCGTTACGAGATGTATGAAGTGGTTCTGAGGAGGCATGGAATGGAAGTAGTGAAGCAATGTCTGTATGTGAAGCCGATGTATTCACCGACAGATGAAGTGAAGTATTATCTGGCCAATCGTGAGATTCCGTCTCGTAAGATGGGTGATGGACCACATCAGGTGAGATACATTCTGATCAAGAATCGCGAGACGATGCATCGTTCATTTGACGATCTGATGACGAGCAGTCCATTGGGAGAAAATCTGTCAGACAAGAGACGAATCCAACTGGTGTCAGACATTCAGACAAGATGGACGGAGTTGATGATGGAGGTATTCAACGCCTATTTGGATGATGATGAGTATCCAGAGGAGAGTCAGGATTCATGGTCGTAATCCAGAGACCATCCCATTCAAGTAAAAAAGAAATGGAAGAAAAAGTGGAAAAAGGGAGAAAACCAAATAAAAACAGAAAAGAAAGTAATCCAAGGGGATTTTTTCTTATGGGGGGGATTTAAAGGGAAAAATTGAAATCATTTATGATCATGAAAAGGTCAGAAGTCAAGCTTAACCAGCATACGATTTCCCGCTTACCAACGCTTTTACGAACGCCTTTGAACGATGTCTTCCGAGTCTGCTCCTTCTCTGTCTGCGATGATGATGGCCATTCCTTTGGCATTGACAATCTGTGCGATCTGTCAATCACAGGATATGGTGATTCCTTGTCTGACGTGTAACCGATCACAGTGTGAGGAATGTTTCTCAAGAGAGTCTGATCTTCATCAATCCTGTCTGGGATGTGATATGGAACGTGATCTTGGAATGAATGAGTCAGAACCAGAACCAGAACCAGAACCAGAACCAGTAGAACCAGAATTCGAAGAGACAGTAGAAGAGACAGAGGAACTTCCTCTTGCTCCTCCTGCGCTTCAACTTCATTTGGAGTATTATTTGCCTCGTGATCATGTGGCATCACGTCCGATGGAATACATTGAGCCTGGAACGATTCTGTATCATGCGACCCCTCAGCCAACTCTGGATGATTGGAAGTATGCGGAACAGATCTTGGGTAATTACATTCTCTTTACAGGATCAGACAGTGGTTATTCCAAGCCTATTCCAGGTTTTCGTTATCTGGTAGGACGTTATACTCATTCGGATCTGGTAGCATTGGTGACAGATTACATGTTGTCTTATGAGGCAGATGAGAATGATGTATATGGATGGACCCGATATGTTTCAACATATTACAATCAATCTCCAATGCCGTATGATGCGAACATCTTTTATCCTCATCAGTTTCCTCTGTGTTTCATTCATTAATCCGCAACATCATTCATCTCTCTGTCATTTGATAAAAAGTAGAAAACAGAAATAGAAATAGAAATAGAAAAGAAAAAGGGCAAAAACCTTTTTTCTTATCTACTCTGTATGATTCTGTCATTTCAATGAATCCGTTAAAAATAAAATTGATGGGCTCAACGGTCTAATGAGAAAGTTAGGAACCACCGCAAACAAAAGCAAAGTGTTCCCCAGACAGCGTTCTTAGACAATGGCACAAAACGATTTCATTCTGCCTCTTCAGCTCCAACCTCTGTTTCATCCAGATGATGAGGATATCTTTTCGGATTCGATTCCGAGACGATATTTGGCTCGTCAACTGGGAATGCATTGGTATCGTGAACTGGAACAGATTCATCAGAACATTCCCGTTGGAACTCGTCTATTGATCCGTCGTGACACTCGCGATGGATTGATTACAGATCATGTGACAACTCGTGTGACTCGTGAGACGATTTATGGAAATTGGACACATCAGACAGTGGTCTATCGTGTGGGAGAATTCACTCCGTATCCATTTGATATGGATTGTTTCCACAATCGTTCCGAATTGATGGAGATTTATCGGAACAATCAGCTTCTTCCACCGAATCCATTATTTGATCAACTTCAACTTCAACCGCATCAACCGCATCAACCGGACTTTGCGGCGATGGCAGCTCAGTTCTTGGCTCCACCTCCTCAAGAGGGTGTGAATCCGTTGGGAGAGGGTCAGATGTGGGTGGATGAGGATGATCAGCCGTTGATCTTTCCATTGTCACCGATTCCTCAATTGACCTCACGGGCTCTGTTCTCTAGCCGGCCTCAGTAAATCCATTCACAGACAAACAGAAACAATCCGAAATTCAAGAAATGCCAAGAAATGCCAAGAAATGCCAACAAAAATGAGAAAATGAAAAAAGCCAAAAACTTTTTTCATGTCTGTCTCTGTCTCTGTCTGTCTGAACCGTTCTAATGATCGTCGTTAGAATATACCGTTTATTTTCTAACGATTGTCATTAACCATCCGAATCTGTCTAACTTTACAGAGTAATTCCAAAAATGAAAGACAGAAAATGAATAGGAAAATGATTTATCCAAAGTCTGTCCGGCCTGTCCCTCGGCCTGTCGGCCTCGGATGGAAACCCAATTCTGTCTTTTTTTCTGTTTCTCATTTTATCACTTTTAATATTTCAACTCTAACATGGCAGAATATGCTGTTAATGACTGGTAACATGCTAGACAGATCGATATAATCATAAAAAGGAACATCCCGTATTCTGTAAAAAGGGGAGACAGGGTTTCCATCCGAGGCCGACAGGCCGAGGGACAGACCCGATCCAATTCCATTCTGTCTTTTTTGCTGTCCGTCTTTTTGTCACTTTTAAGATTTCAACTCTAAAATGACAGATTATACTGTAAATGACAGGTAACATACTAGACAGCGATTGAATCCGTAAATATTGTTTTGTGTCAGACAGGTATATTGTGCATCTTTCTGTCATTCTCCTCCTGTCAAACTACTCCGTCATATCCTAACGATGATCATTAGGATCCCATACATCAGTTCTAACGACGATCGTTGAATCAATATGATTCTAAAAGGCATCTAAATAGACCCCTCTGTATGCCCGATAAAATCATAAAAAAGAGGAAAGATTACGGTACATCTGAAAACCTCTAAAACCTCTAAAACCTCTAAAACCTCTAAAACCTCTAAAACTCCAAAATGGCATTTCAAAAGAGTTTCCAGTTTGGGAATCTGGACAGACTCTGTCAATTGCTAAATTCAAAGATACAGTTATTTTCATTTTTAAGGAATAACCAAATCAACCTCCAAACTCCAAGGTTATCCTCTTATCCAAACTTCCAAAGATGCCAAAAGATGCCGGAGAGAAATCCCAAAGATGCCATACCCCTCTAAGGTCCTACATAATTCCTCTTAGCATATGTGATCTTCTAACGGCGCTCGTTGAGCGCCTCTGTCACAATCCTAACGATGATCATTAGAATATTCCAATACGCATAAAATAAGAGAAAGGATATTTTTTTGACGTATAGTGGGAACAAGAATAAGCCAGTAAAATCCGAACACATAGTCCAAGAGGTTTCAATGAGTTGTCGTTAGAATCTGAAAAATAAAATTGATAATAGTGCTTCAACGAAGCAAGAAGTCATAGACCTAAATTATCACTTATCACTGATAACCGTCTACCACGCGCACACCGCTATCATGTCTGCTAACCAACTGTCTGCTATTCCCTCTGCTTCTGAGATTGAGATCGACATGGATGTCCCTGTTCAGGACGATGAACAGGATGTCCAAGAAGAATTCGCTCTGGAGGATCTGATCAAACATCTCTCGGATTTGGATGTCATGGATATCATGGAAATGATTGAAAAGGCAAACAACATTCTGAAGAAGAAGTGGAAACTCGTTCAACCGAAAGAGAGTAAGTTGAAGAAGCCCAAGAAACCAGCTTCCAAGGCGTTGAAGCGGAATCAGGCTTGGATTCCATTTGTTCAGAAGTATGTCACCGAGAATGGTTGGGAACCGTTTAGCATCAAACAAACCAAGAAGGACAAAGTCACGAAGGAAGAAGTGACAGAGATCATCGAACGTTCTGGATCCATTCCGAATACGATCAACTACAGTTACAAAGACACCACGACCAAGAAAGTCATTACTCCTGCATTCATCTTTGAAGATACTCAGAAGCATTTGATTTACAAGGACGCGATGTCTCTGTCATCCAAGTTACGTTATGAGGATGAGGAGAAGAAGGTAGAATCCGATCTCTTCAAACAATTCTTGGCACAGTATGAAGAATCCGAAGAACCTGAAGACTCCTCTGACGACTCTTCTGCCTCTTCTGCCTCTTCTGCTTCCTCATCGCCCTCTTCGAAGGCCCCCGCTCGTCCTGTCATTCGTATGACAGCGGCAGAGAAGGAGGCTGAAAAGGAGCGCAAGTTGAAGGAAAAGGAGGAAGAGAAGGAACAGAAGCGTCAAGAGAAAGAGGCGGAAAAGGAGCGAAAGCGCAAGGAGAAGGAGGAAGAGAAGGAGCAGAAACGTCAAGAGAAAGAAGCGGAAAAGGAGAAGAAGCGCAAGGAGAAGGAGGAAGAAGAAGAGAAGAAGCGTAAGGAAAAGGAGAAAGAGGCCAAGAAGCCATCTCCAACTCCTGTGGCGAAGAAGGTTGTGCCTGCCGCAAAGAAGACCACAACTCCACCTGCTACAGAAGCCAAGGCCGCTACCGCTTCCTCCACTACAGCATCCAAACCAGTCACTACAGCGAAGAAGGTCGCACCGAAGAATATTCCTGCCAAGCCAGTGGAGTTCAAGATTCCAGAGGATGGATATGCTCACAAGTGGGAATTTGAAGGTGTAACCTATATGGCCAATTCAGAACGTATGATCTGGACTCGTAACAAATCAGGTGATGCGGATGCTTGGGTGGGTGTCTTTATCCCTTCTGAAAACCGAATTGACACGACTGTTCCTGAGCCCGAATATGAGTAAATCCCATCCTATCCCATTCTATTCCATTAAGAAAAAGTGTAATCCCATTCAGAAAAAGAATTATGTATGTATCTTTTTTAATGATTAAAATTGATACATTCATTGTTATACAAATGATCATCCCAATTCCTACATCTTAATCGAAATACAAGATGGATCCATCACAGCCAAACACGAGCACGAAACCAAGACCGTTAGGAAAGAGAATCAATAAACGATCCTATGGAGGGATTATTCGTTATAAGTCTGAAAATAATACAGAAGAGTATTTATTGGTAAAACAACGATCATTAAGTGTCTGGTCATTTCCGAAGGGTCATGGATATGAATTAGAGCCAGTATTGGATACAGCCAAACGTGAAATCTATGAAGAGACAGGTCTGGAACTTACCGTGAAGCCATCAGGACAGAGAAGATACAAACGTGGAATCTATTTCCTATTTGATTTGAAGGAGAAGCCTGTCATAGACAGTATTCCAGATGCGAAAGAGATTGAAGAAGTGAAATGGGTGACATTGGAAGAAATGACAGAATTAAAGTGTAATTCGGGTATCCGATTATTTCTAGAGAAGAATGCAATGGTAAAGATCTTTCCTTAACTTCATCCGACAATCACATCCAACAATCACATCCAACAATCACATCCAACAATCACTTTATTTACAGTTTTTTATCCAAATACAATCCATTCAGCATCTTACCAGTTATTTACAGCACAAACAAACATCTGTCTGTCAAATGTCAAAAAAATAAGAAAAGAAGAAAAGACAGAATACAGAATTCGGACCGAGGCCGTCAGGCCGAGGATCCTGCGGGTTGGACCCCGCCTGACGTTTTGACAGAATACAGAATACACCATTTTTTGACAGAATACAATCCATTCAGCATCTTACCAGTTATTTACATCATAAACCAATATCTGTTTGTCAAATATCAAATATCAAATCTCAAAAATAATAAAATAACAAAAATAACAAAGACAGAAACAAGTCCGACGAGTCTGTCCCTCGGCCTGTCGGCCTCGGATGTGAAACCCAATTTGACAGAATACAGAATACACCATTTTCACAAATCAACACTCTGTCTGTCATCTTACCAGTTATTTACAGCACAAACAAACATCTGTCTGTCAAATGTCAAAAATAAGAAAATAAGAAAAGACAGAATACAGATTTCGGACCGAGGCCGATAGGCCGAGGATCCTGCGGGTTGGACCCCGCCCAGCATTTCTGTCTTTTTTATGAACACCATTTTTTCTAAAAACAACCCAATCCAACATCTTACCAGTTATTTACAGCACTTTTCAAGATACAGACATATCAATTCAAAATATCACATTCTGTATTATGTAAAAAGACAGATGAAGTCCGACGAGTCTGTCCCTCGGCCTGTCGGCCTCGGATGCGAACCTCTCTGACACATTTTTACAGAATACAGAATATGCCATATTTTCAAATTCAACACTCTATCCCATCATTTTACCAGTCATTTACAGAACAAATTGAAATACAGACAAATAAACTCTAAAATGCAAACTCTGTTAATCTGTCAAACTGATTTCGGACCGAGGCCGATAGGCCGAGGATCCTGCGGGTTGAACCCCGCCCAGCATTTCTGTCTTTTTTATGAACACCATTTTTTCTAAAAACAACCCAATCCAACATCTTACCAGTTATTTACAGCACAATCCATCATCCAACTATCATTTTCTAAAAATAACAAAATAATAAAATAACAAAATAAAAAAGACAGAATGAAGTTGGACAGAGTCTGTCCCTCGGCCTGTCGGCCTCGGATGCGAACCCCTCTGACACATTTTACAGAATACACAATTTATCAAAAATAATGTCTGTCTGTCATCTTACCAGTTATTTACAGCATAATCCAGCATCCAACTATCATTTTCTAAAAAGTGACAAAATAAGAAAAGACAGAATACAGATTTCGGACCGAGGCCGACAGGCCGAGGATCCCGCGGGTTGGACCCCGCCTGACGTTTTGACAGAATACAGAATACATATTTTTACAACTCAACCATCCAACCCATCATCTTACCAGTTATTTACAGCATAATCCAGCATCCAACTATCATTTTCTAAAAATAACAAAATAATAAAATAACAAATCAGAAAAAGACAGAAACATTCCAGACGAGTCTGTCCCTCGGCCTGTCGGCCTCGGATGTGAAACCCAATTTGACAGAATACAGAATATACCATTTTTACAAATCAACAACCCAACTCATCATCTTACCAGTTATTTACAGCACCTTTCAAGATACAGACAGATATTTCTTAAAAATGTCACAATCTATCTTTCAAAAAAAAGACAGAAACATTCCAGACGAGTCTGTCCCTCGCGGGTTGGACCCCGCCCTGTCATTTTAAAAAGAAAAAGGAGAATAACAGACACAATGATCCACGTCAAAACAGATGAAATCTATGGAAAGAATGATGTGATGAATGCGAATGATCAGCGAAAACACATTGTAAATATTGATTCCCGTTTCCGTGATACACCTTTGGAGCCACCAACCAATTTCATCTATCGTTTTGCCCGTCCCTATAAAAATGTAATACGTGTCCGTGTCGCATCGGTAGAAATCCCCAACGGTTTCTATACATTTTCAAGAGCAAAGAAGAATACCATGTTTCGTCTAGATGCAACCGACTATCAAGGTAATCCTCATTTCTTGACAGTGGAAATACCAGAAGGAGATTATACACCAGAATGTCTCATTCAATCCATTCAAGAGCAATTTAATGCGATTAAAGACAATTATGGGCTATTTTTTCGTATTCGTTATGATCCCATTTCAAGAAAGACAACGATCATTCATGATGGGTCAGCACCACCACCTTGTCCACCCGGACCCTCCCATTGTCCTGTCACATTTGGTCTAACATTTATGATGGTAGGACAAGAAGAACGTCATTATGATTTTGGTCTAGGATCTCATCTTGGATTCAGTAAGCCATTCTATGTAGTAGAATCGCCTTATGAATTACAATCCGAATCATTAGTGAATACAGCGGGTGATCATTATTTTCTATTAAGCGTAGATGATTATCATACAGTCGAACAGAAAACGACAGATTCGTATATTCAGTGTTTGGCAAAGATCTTAGTAAAAAGAGGACCAACAGGGATAATTTTTGATGATGGATATACAGTCTTATCCAATGAAATTATCTTTCCACGTCCAATCGATATGAAGCAATTACGTATCAAGTTAATGGATCCTTATGGAGAGACGATAGAATTACACAATCAGAATCTGTCGATCTCTCTGGAAATTACAGAGGTAATGAATTTACAGACATATGAGTATTATCGTAATTCAATTTGGGATAAATCGAATCAGACGTATTTATCGGCAGATCAAAGTCAAGGTCCAAGAGCGATGACACATATAACAGGATCATCATCAGGAATAGCTCCGCCAGCTCTGAATTATAATTAAAGATCCCGCCGGCCTCCCGAAGGGAGCCGGCACGGCGCCGCCTCGCCCATCAATCAGGATATATTCTGATACAGAGAATAGAATGTCATCCATTTTACGTAGAACATCTAACTTTACAGCCCATGAAAAGCCAGTGACAGGAGACATGAAGATGTCATTCGTTCCACATGATCATATTGGTTGGATGGTCTGTGATGGTCGTGCTCTTTCTACGGCACAATACAATCTGTTGTTTCAAGTGATTGGTTATCAATTTGGAGGATCAGGTTCAACCTTCAATCTTCCAAATCCAGCAGGAGGTGTAGTGGGTGTAGTAGGACAACGTTCTACATCTGTCACAACCACTCTTCATCCAGCAGGTCAAGAAGTGGGTGAGGAGAAACATCAATTAACGATTCCAGAGATGCCATCTCATACTCACACCATTACGGATCCTGGTCATGCTCATAGTTATGTGAATAATGTAAATGATCAGAATACAGATAACGCATTTGCGAGTGAAACAGCGGCAGATCAAGCGGATATTGCTCAGACAACAGGAACTTCAACGACGGGAATTACAGTGAATTCAACAGGAGGTAATCAGGCGCATAATAATATGCAACCAACATTATTTATGGGAAATATGTTTATTTATTCAGGCATTCCATCCTATCCTGGATTTACTCAGTCATCATGGCCAAAAACCTATACAGTGGATCCACCTTTGATTTAATAAACGAAAAATAAAATTGACAGATAAAGTAAAAAGACAGAATGGTGTGGACAACCATTCGCACATCTTTCCAAACCGTCATGTCATCTTCAGGATCATCTACAAAGTTATCAATGTCATCATCGAGTCATTTAACAAAGAATGAATCAGGTGGATGGAAATGGGAAGTGAATCATGATGGAGTGATTTGGAGTTGGTATCATCAGTATCCATCTGTAACTCCATCTGTTCCCTCCACTCCATCCACTCCATCCACTCCATCCACTCCATCTGTTTCCACCATTCTGTCAAATCCAAATCAACAGACAGACTCAAAAGATTCATCGACGAAATATACATTGGTAGATTATTGGTATACCGTCCATGACGGGCCAATCATTCCAACAATTAATGATTATTAAAAGCGCCTATTTCTGAAAATGAAAGTGGATAAAAAAGGATCAGATAATATCTTATAAGAAAATCTATCATTTTTGTTATAAGATTGAAGGGAATTGTATTACTGTTGAATATTGTAATGTTGGAAGCAATATACAGATTGTGTATTTTCGGTGGTATATCGTTTGATAGAGCATTGTGATCCATTAGAAAGCAAGAAAGAACATGTATTTGGATTGGATGCTGAAGTATGGATGATAACAGGTTTAATGTCTGTAGATTCAGATTTTTTAGAGGACAGAGGTTTTCTACCACGTTTTGCTTTAAGAACAACTTCTTTTTGTTGATCTGTATGATTTACAGAATCCTGAGAGGGTTCTACATCGGATTTGATATCTTGTTCAGGGATTGGAGAAGAGACAGACAGAGTATTTTCTTGTCTGTGTTTTTCTTCAGAGATTTGAATTTCAGAATGTGTAACATTTTTACTGTCTGTATTGTATTTACTATGAAGATGATGAATGAATTCGATTTCTTTGATGAGAGTATCATATCCGAGAATTTGATAAGCATATCGGATAGACTCTAGACAGAAGGCACGACTGACAGACTCGGACGACATTGTGAGATGATATATCTATATGATACGATATGAATCAATTTTATCTTTTTTACTCGATATATACCATTCTTCTGTATTTTTCAGCCATAGATGTGGAATGCATCATTTTATCAGCATTTGATTTTTTATGACTCATGGTTTGATCATATCGATACATGTATGAAACAAATGAGTGACGAAGGGTGTTGATACTGACAGGTTTATTTTTATAGCGTGTGAAGAGTGAAATGATTCTTTTGACGAGGGCATTTTCAGAAATAGGTTTGAATAATTTATGACACGCGATATATGTGGTAAGTAGGTAATCAGAATGATTGATTCCCATCCAGTGAATGAGAATGGAGTGTAATTGAGAATCAATTGGGACGATATTTGTGCCAGTTGTTTTAGCAGTTTTATATTTCTGGAAAACAAATCGTGGATTTGTTTGTAAAACACAATAGTTATCTGGAAAGTTAGGAGGAATCTGTGAATCATCAATAAATACTTTCATCATAGCATAATCGGCACGAACAGGAGGATGTAGAACATAGAGTGACAGAATAACATAATTGAGATAACTGTCATGTGAGTCTGTATCTGTATCTTTGAGTAGATCTTGGTGGAATTGTAGAATATCTTCCCAGCGCATGAATGATTTCTGTTCTTTTTCTGTAAGATCTAGTTCTTTGCCGATGAGTTCTCTTTCATTTTCTTCACGTATGCGTTTGGAATGTGTTCTGTAAATAGAGTATATATCATCTAGGTCTGTCTGTGAGTATTTATGACGGTCAAGTGTCCAAATAATGGCAGAGATGTAGTTATTGACAGATCCTTTTTTGTATCTGGATTCTAACATTTTGATAATTTCATCTGCATTATTTTTAAAACTAGACGGAAATTCGAATTTGGATTTGTATTCGTCTTCGTATTGACGTCGTAGAGAAATAATCAGTTTATTGTAGTTATTCTTAGTGAGAGCACTGAGATCTTTATCGTCTGACATTTGCGCGCTAATTCTATAAATTATATAATATTTTAGAATTTCAATTTTAAACTCACGTGTAAATTTAAAAATTAAAATATTAATGACGTTCGTTATGTTTTTGTGCGCTATTTCTTAACGTAATGCGTTAGA
>VFQS010002825.1_pt1 | contig 13832 bp, 8 predicted proteins | sample 3512361 | NCBI WGS metagenome assembly VFQS01 (sample SAMN10412375, study PRJNA504923) | tailings metagenome | isolation source: Relicate 1 Philex TSF3 active mining | place: Philippines
ACACAATGGAGTATAAATGAAGATAAATATAAGAAATTGCCAGAAAATGTGGATTATGTGATAGTGGATAATGCAGTATATGAAGTAAAAGACGAATTTGATATGATGCGTTTTATGAGTAAAAAAAGATTTATGGAATATATCAGAGAATTGGAAAGACAAGGAAAAATAAATGAAAATAATAAAAACGGAGAAACAGCATTAATTTTGGCATGTGAAAGAAGTATGGAAACAGTAGCAATAAAATTAATACGAAGAATGAGTAGAGTGGCAATAAATAAATGGTCTAGTAATGGAATTACAGCATTAAATAGAGCATGTAAAAGAGGAATGCAAAGAGTAGCAATGGAATTAATACGAAGAATGAGCGAAGGGGCAATAAATAAATGGGATAAAAATGGATTTACATGTTTAATTGGTGCATGTGAAAATGGAATGGAAAGAGTAGCAATGGAATTAATACTGATAATGAGTGAAGAGGCAATAAATAAATGGAATAATTCAGAAGATACAGCATTAATTTTTGCATGTCTAAATAAAATGGAAAGAGTATCAATGGAATTAATGTCAAAAATGAGTGAAGAGACAATAAATAAATGGAATAACTTTGGATATACAGCATTAAGTTTGGCATGTTTAAAAGGAATGGAAAGAGTAGCAATGGAATTAATACCAAGAATGAGTGAAGGGGCAATAAATAAATGGGATAAACGAGGAAAAACAGCATTATATAATGCATGTTTTAATAGAATGGAAAGAGTAGCAATGGAATTAATACCAAGAATGAGTGAAGAGGCAATAAATAAATGGATTGAAAATGATGAAGATAAAGGGTATATAGCATTAATTTTGGCATGTAGAAATGGAATGGAAAGAGTAGCAATGGAATTAATACCAAGAATGAGAGAAGAGGTAATAAATAAATGTGATGAACTTGGATATACAGCATTAAGTTTGGCATGTTGTCATAGAATGGAAAGAGTAGCAATGGAATTAATACCAAGAATGAATAATGAGGCAATAAATAAAGAGACTATTTATCAACATACCGCATTATATAATGCATGTAAAAATAAAATGGAAAGAGTGATAAAGATGATAAAAGATAGAATAGAATAATTTATATATTTATAAAATTTGACTTCATACTAATAATATAAGTTGAAAAAGCATTAAAAGATAGGATATGAAAATGTGTTGTTTAATTAAATTATATAAGGAAATATTTAATTAAACAGGTAGAACACATTTATTTTTAATTTATGTATTTATGTTTTAATTTATTCAATAATGAGAAATGAGAAATGAAGAATAAAGATAAAAGGATTAGAATATATAAAAATAAATAATAAAATATAAATCAGTAAGTGAAAAAAGGTCGTTTGACGATGAAAAGAGATATTTCGATAATATTATTAGAGTTATTATATATAGGATATAGATCGGCGAGAGTAATTTTTTTAGTGAGATCATAATTGTATGACATATTATTACAACTATGCTGGATACATTCATAATTGGTATTAAGAATGAGTTCTAAATCATTAACTTGGTTATGATTGAAAATGATCATCATATATTCATTAAAATTGATGACATCATCATTATTAAAATTTTTGATATTATTATTAAGGAGATTGAAAACATTTTTAGGATGAATTTTAACGATTAAAATTTTTTGGAGATTAGGGATAGTTTTGACAGTTTTTTTAAAATTGTTAGTGATATCATTATAATTAGAATAATATTCTTTAATATTTTTCATATTATGTTCGAGCCAGAGGATATTTTTAATATTTTCAATTTTAGAATAATCATATTCAATATTTTTAATTTTATTTAAACCGCCATAAATTATCATAATGACGAATAAAATTATTAATAATATTATATAAGTCCACATATATATTTACTTTTGATTATTTTTATTTTTTATTTCTTTTTTTATATATTATTATTACTATCACTATTATCAATAATAAAACACTTGATACACTACTTCCTATCATTATCCTTATATCTATTACTGATTTATTCTCTTTATTATCATTATTTTCTTTATTATCATTATTCTCTTTATTATCATTATTTTCTTTATTATCATTAATAGGATTATTATTATTATTATTATTATTAGGAAGATTAGGAGGATTAGGAGAATTGAGGACATTAAGACCCATATTTTTAGCGATATCGGTGATACTTTTATTAACGGAATCGGAGAGAGCTTTACAAGAGACGATTTGTTGTAGATTATTAGATTGACGACAGCCGATATCGACAATACCGCCATCTTCTGCGTCGATACCATCAGCTTGAATGGAGGCATTATTATTCATAGAGACACGATTAACACAAGTGGAGACGGTAGAAGAGGTGATATTATTAGAAAGATTAGTGATAGCGATATTTTCAATATTAACGGAAAGGTTATTATTGATATTATTATTGATATTATTATTGATATTATTAGATACAGAGGGTAGATTGTTATTAGAGATAGAATTGACGGCTAATTTATTTTTGGCTGATTGGTCGAGTTGTTGTAATTCTGATTGGATGGTAGATTCGGCGACTTTAATAATTTGGTTAGCGACATCCATATCATTAATACATGAGAAATTGGTAGAAATGTTGCTAGTTAATTCTCCGCCGATATTGACGGAAGAGCCATCACCGGAGACATTAATATCACCGAGATCCATTTCGCAATTATTTTGAGAAGTAGCGATATTAGAGCAGTTAGCTTGATTAGAAGTAAAAATTTGAGTAGTTTTATTAGTGATATTGGTAGTAAGAAGAGAAATATCAGAAGTGTCGATATAATTATTTTTTATTTTATCATTAACATTACCCATATTATAATATTATAATATAAAAATATAAAAGAAGAAAAAATATAAAAAAATTAAGAAGGTTGAATATCAGAAGTTTGTAAAGATGGTATAGTTTCAGAAACAACAGAAGAATCAGACATTGGAATAGATTCAGATGGCAAAGAAGAATCAGTAATAGAAGTAGAATCAGAAATTAATTCGATATTAGTAGGTTGAGACGAAGAACCGCCACCAGTCATCATAACAAGTACAATAGAAATGATACAACAACAGCAACAGAGACAAAGGACAATAAGAGATGGAGCCATAGCACCCATAATAGCACCACCCATAATATTACCGGCGGCATTACCTATAGAATCAACGACACCGGCGACAGCTTTACCCATATCTTGAATAGGACCAGTAGAAACATTTTTAGATTCGGCGGAAGCGTCAGATTCAGAAGAAGCTTTAGTTTTATCTTCTTTAATGGTTTGGATACCTAAATCTTTAAGGACGCCATCAACAGATTTATTGATAGCAGTAGAGAGAGCTTTACAACTGGTTACCTCTTTAACTGAATTGGATTGATTACAAGTTAATTCGGCAACACCGCCTTCTTCGGCTTCAAGACCGTCAGCATCAATATTGGCACGATTAGAAACAGTTTTTTTGTTGATACATTCAGAGACGGTATTAGAGGAGAAGTTATTAGAGAAATTTTTTTCGAGAATATTTTCGATATTTTGGTTAAAACGGTTAGTGACATTATTTTCGATATTAGTATTAACATTAGTATTAACTTGAGGACCACCAGCACCGGGGAGATTAGCACCAAAACCTTGTTCGCTGGAACTGGCAGCTTTAGCGGATAATTTATTTTGTAGATCGGTATCGGAGACGGCTTTAAGTTCATTTTTGATGGTTTCTTTCATAGAAGATTGCATATCAGAAGCGGAAGAAGATTCATTAACACAACTAAAATTGACTTCAACTTTATTGGCTTGATCGACAGAGACAGCGGAACGAGAGCCAGCACCACGAGCGACGACACGACCGGCACGAATTTTGCAGGAATTTTCGGCGGCAGTGGTGGTAGAACAGGCTTGAGCGTTATTAATGAGAGTATTAGTAGCGGAATTCATTACAGATTTATTAAGATTGTTGATAGTGGATTCATTAACGATATTATTTTTAAGTTGAGAAGAGACAGAAGAATTAGTGGCTTGACTATTACCCATTTATAATATTAATATATAATAATATATAATAATAAATAAAAATAATAAATTAATAATAAATAATAAATTAATAATAAATTAATAATAAATAATAAATTAATAATAAATAATAAAATTATATAATAAAATTAGTTGATAACTTTGATACTATTACGTTTAAGATAGTCATCGGAATATTTATGAATTTCGATACCCATATCGAGACTGTTATCTTTAAGTTTTCTATCTTTTTCGTCATCAAAACAGAGAAGATTGATGAAGAAGGACATATTATTATCTGAAATAGTTTCGATATTAGTTAATTTTTCGCCATCATAATTACAGAAAATGATATCGAAAGTTTTATCTTTATTACCATATAAATTATATTTGACTAATTTAAGAATAGCATTACCATTATTAACACCAAAATCGACAGGAGTGCTTTCATCGATAATAGCGGTGATCATAAGATATAAATTATTATCAGGTTTAATAGAACAAGAAACAGGAACTTGATTATTAATAATATTTCTTAATTCTGTTTGAGTTCTAGTAGTTTGAGAAACGGCATTATTACCAGAACCGCCAAACATTCTACTTAACATAGTAAAATCGCCACTAAAAGCATTATTAACGGCAGTATCAACGACAACTTCGGCAGATTTAGTTTCTTGAGTAGATTGAGTATTTAAATTTCGTTCACCCCATAAAATATTAGAATCTCTAGCGAGTTCATTCATATTAGATAATTCATTATTGATCATCATACCTCTTAAATTCTTTTCAGTAGAAGGTTCAAAAAGTTTAGGATATAAACCAGTTTGGATATTTTTAAGATAAAATCTTTTGTCTTTTTCTTCGAGAGTGAAGTCGATATTATTACCGAATTTAACATTTTTGGCGATAGCATATTGGATAGGAACAAGAACAAATCTATGAGTATTAGTTCTAGAAACTTCAGAGAGAGCTTTATTACGGCAATTTTTACCATCAACATAAATATTAGTTTCTACACCATTTTCATCGATAGAGCAGTTAGGTTCTAATTTTTCGATACCTAAATAGAAATAATTAGGACTTTCACCAGGAGTATATCTTTGCATTTTAATATAAGGATTAACATTAGGTAAATTGACTTTAATTCTGAAAGTAGCACCGGTTAATCTTTCTTTCAAATCCTCAACAGATGGCATTTTAGTTACATCTCTACCAGTTGGATAATTTTCTGGTCTTGGTCTTAAAACTTCAATCATTTCAGTTCTACCGGAAGCAACAACTTCTGTTTTACTTTCAGAACTAGCTACATTTCTTCTTAAATTATGTCTTCTAGAAGCTTTAGAACAGTAATGATCGACAGGATAAGATTGGTTAACAAAATCACATTCAACATCTCTAATAGTGCCAGTAGGAACGGAATTAAGGAGAGTATTACAAGCTTCAGAATTGGCAGTAGTTCTACACACGGTGCCATCAGAAGAGAGACATTTGAAAGTATTATTATGAACTCTACCTAACATATTACCGATACGATTATCACAAGAATAACCTAAATCTTTATAGGTGGCATTTCTGCTAGCTAAATCGACAACTTTGATGCTAGCGAATATGGAATATTTACGATTACCAAGATTATTAGTAAATTTGATATCAGTATTGATGGAAGAATTATTAAGAGAAACATTATTGATAGCGAGAACTTGAGGATTATTAGAGCCGGAAGTAGAATAAGTGATAGTTCCAGAATTAGTGAGAGTAGATTCACACCAACCGATATAATAATTTTTGGCGGATTCAAGAATGAAAGAACCATATTTAGATTCATTAATTTTACGACCTAATAAATAGATAGTAGTGCCACCAAAAGTCATAGTGCCTAATGGTAAATCAGAATTCGATGGAGTTTCAGATGATACATTAAAGAAAGTTTCTCTTAAATTGGCGAAAGTTTCTAAATTTTGTTCTTCAATACAATTATTACAAATTTTAGAACCAATACCAACTAATTTATAATTATTTTCAGTTTCATTTACACCTTCAAAAAGTAAAGGAACAACACTTGGATCATTACTTAAAGAAGCAAAAGTGATGCCAGATAAATAACCTCGTTTTCTATCTTCTAATCTGATAGCATTTTTGATGATATAAATATAACTGGTATTATCTCTTAAAGTAGGTAAAGAATTAGCATCAAGTGTAAAATCACCTGCTTTAAGATAATTTATACCATCATCTTCTGGATATTTAACAGTATAAACTTTATTAGTCCAAGCAGTTCCTAAATCGCCACAATTTTCAGCAGTTCCTAATAATGTTGCTCTATGAACATCATCACCAACCCATAATTGACCACCAAATTGAAGACCAAAAACTTTTTTCTTTCTTCTGATGACTTCAGCAACAGCAGATTGTAGATTAGTATAATTGCCTGCTCTAGTAGGAATCATTCGTTGTTGATTATCTTTGAAACAGCCGATATAAGTGACGATCGGAGAATTAGGATCTTCATTAAGAACAGCAGTTGTATTATCAATAGTTTTAGTTTCTTGAACGGTGATAGCAGGTTCAGATGTTGTTGAATGAGCAAAAGTTAATTCACCAGAAGAAATTACACTATCAAAAGAGTTATAACCTTTAACAACAACTTTATAATTAGCAGTGGTTAATCTTTCAAGAGTGGCAGTTCTAGAAGAACCAGACGTCCATAAACCGAGATAACCCCATTCTGTATTAGTATTATTATTTTTGTATAAGAATATTTTGAAATAATTAGGATTAGTGGCAATAGTCCAAGTTATATCTCTTTTAGTTTTATCAGTATTAGGTGTAGAAGCAATAGTTAAAGTTTGAATAGTGAAACCTGGATAAGTAGCGGTATTATTACCATAACAAGCTTTTCTATGATTATCAGTTGTTAAAGTTGCCCATAAACCGATATCAGTAGAAACATTAGATAAAGGACGTTCTTTCCAATATGTCATATTAAAAGCCATAGTAGGTAATAAAGGTTGTGTGCATCCTTTTTCTTTCCAAATGTTAGAAATACATTTTTCTGGATCTTGTAAATTACCCAAAACAGTGGATTCATTAACAGGACAGCCATTATCTTTAAGAGTAAGAGGCCATCTAGAAGTGTCAGTACCATAGCACCCTCTACGATGAGTATCACCAGTTAAGGTAGCCCAAGCAGTCATATCATTATTGACAGTTTGAGTAGTTTGATCGCCCCACCAGCCAAGATTATTAGGATTAGGATTTTGGACAGTTAAACAACCTTTTTCTGTCCAAGTTTTAGAAATACATTCGGGTGATCTTGGAGAATTTCTGACTGGACCAACAGATGGACAACCTTTAGCATCTAAATCAAAGAAATAATCATCAAAATTACTATTTTCCAAAACAGGACTAGAAGTAGTTAGGAATTCGAAATTAGAAATATTAGCAGACATAGCAGAACCAGTATTAGAAACCATAGAATTACCAGTATTAGTATCTCTTTCAGAAGGTCTAGCACCTAAATCATTAATTTCAGAAACTTTAGTATTATTTCTAGTGATAATTACTTTAGAACCGGAAATATATATAGCAATCGAAACATTAACATTTTGTTCTAAAAGAATACCAAAAGCATTAACAGTATTATGACCGGTAGTAAATAAATTAACATTCCAATTATTAGTAGTAGAAATACGGGGAGATAAATATCTACCATTAGCTTCATTCATAGGAGCTCCGAAGAAAATAGGTAATCTAGCACCAGGATTTTCAGAATTATTTTTAGAGATAAGAAGGAATCTTAATATATCAGACCAATTATTGGAAGCATTAGGACGAGTATCAGTAATACCGAATTTAATTAGATAATTTTGTCTAGAATTAAAAGTGATTGTAGATAACATATTTCTTAAATTTTCGACAGAAAGAACAACATTATTTTTAATACCATAAGAACGGGGAGTAGATTTAATAGTGAAATTATTACTAGTAGTAGAGTAATTATACCAATAATCATTAACTAAATTCATTCTAAAAAGATTATAATTATTTTCTCTAAAATCAGAAAGAATAACATTATCATTATCTGGATTTTTAGCAATTAATAAACCATTTCTAGTTAAATAATTACTAAATCTATGAAAAACAGTTCCATTATTAGAATTTATAACCAATGTATTATCATTTCTTACAAATACATATTTATTAGATAATTTATGTCTTAATCTACCATTAATATCTTGTATAAATACTAAAACATTCTTATTTGTAACTGTTGTTGGATCAACTGCTTTTAATACTGATTCTTCTGCCGGATTTGCTCCATTTCCTTCTGTTGATAAAACACTGCCATTCATATTATATAATGTTAATTCCCATTCAAATCTATTATTAGGTATAAATTCAACTGCATTTGAACTTGAACCACCATTCCATAATCCATTAATTGTCCAACCTACATTATTATATTCATAATATCTTGGATTTTGAACAACTCTAACATCTAAAGTTGATGTATTTCCATCTGCTACAACTAATGTAGCTCCATCTGCTGTTGAACTATTATTTGTAGTTACAATTTTATTATCAGAAGTATATAATTTACCATTTTTAATATAAAATCCAGAACCGGAAGCACGGTCTGATGTTGCAATTTGTAATTGATTATTAGAAACTTTAATATATTTACCTCCAAATTTAGGACCTTCAATTCTTCTCATTTTTCCATCAGATGTTAAAATAAAAGTATACCATGTTTCATTAGTTCCAGCAAATGGTTTCATATGGAAAGGATTATTTTCATTATTACCATCACCTCTTGCTCTTAATGTTCCATTTTCTAAAGCAAAATAATTAACCCAAGTAACACATAATTCGATCATTTGTTCAGCGGGATTAATAGATTTAGCTACAACTTTACCTAAATTACCTTGAGTATTTTGAGTTGTAATAACTCTACCATCTAAAGTATATAATTTATCACCAAGTGTAATAAATCTAGTTAAATTAGAAGTATCATTTGTTATAATTAGTTCATTATTTGAATTTAATGTTAAAAATGTAAAATTATTAGTTCTAACATTATTACTATCATCTCTGTATTTTATTAATGTACCATCAGGCACAATAAAGAAAACACCTTCTATATTATCAAGAACAGCCGTATTATTATATGTATCAAAGAAATTATTATTGGTATAATTTAAACCATTTGGAACAACAATATTTCTAGGATTATTTTTTTGATTAAGAGTAAAATAACCATATGTTGCCAATTTATTTACATTAAAATTAATATAATTTACATTTTGTAAAGTATTATTTTGTGTTGTTGTAGTATTTATATTACCACTAAATTTTTCAATATTTTCACTAGAAACAACATTATTTACATTAATATTACAAGTAGAAGAACTAATGTAATATATCGTTAATAATAATACTGCTATAATTATCAAATATATATTTAAATATGATATATTCATTATATTATATAATCCATAAAAAAATTATTTATTTTATATTTATATTTATATTTATAATTTGTTTATTATAATTTGTTTATACTGTATTTCTTTTTATAATCATCAGAATATTTTATCATTTCCACCATTAAATTCATTCTGTTTTTATTTTTATTGTCCTTATTATTATTATTTATATCCTCAAATCCTACCATATTCACTAAAAATACTCCTAATTTATTTACTATCTTCTCTATATTCCTCATCGTCGTTATTTCTCCCTCCTCAAATATCACATTATATTTTTTATCTGCTACTCCATACACATTATATCTATTTAATATTATATTTATCGTCCCGTTTCTATTTATATCTATCTCTATTGAACTACTTTCATTAACATTTTTACTTGTCATTAAATATATTTTATCATCTAATTTTACATCACATGTTATATATTTATCTTCTTTTTCTATTTTATTTTCTGATTCTGTTTTAGATTCAGTAGCAAATAATAAGTTATCATTAGTATTATTAGAAGAATTAGAAGGATTAGAAAGTTCTGAAGTATTAATTTTTACATTATCTTTATCTTTAATAATAATATTATTATTACAAGCATTATAATATTCATTATTAAGAGAATTTAAATTTGATAAGTGATTATTAATCATCATACCATGTAAGGTTTTTGTGGTATTATTAGAATATAATTTTGGTATTAAACCAGTTTGGATATTTTTAAGATAAGTTTTACCATTTTGTTCAACAATAGTGAAATCAATATTTTTACCGTGAATCATAGATTCGTCGGTAGCAATAATGGACGGAATTAAAACAAATCTAAAGTTATTTTCTATTTTTTCGGCTAATAATTTATTACGACAATCTTTATTATCAATAAATACTTTTTTACATATATTATCTTCAATATTTTCATTAATTTCACAATTTGGTTCTAATTTTTCAATACCTAAATAAAAGAAATTTGGATTTTGTGTTGTATATTTTACTCCTTTTATATATGGATCTAATATTGGTATATTTACTCGTAATCTAAATATTCCACCTCTCATTAAATCATTTAAATATGTTCTATTTTTAATTACTTCTAATTTACCTATTCCTTTAGCATTATTTATATTTGTATTATTTGTTATAACTCTGTTATTTAATACATTTAATCTTTCATTTATTGTTTGTATATAATCTTGTTCTGTTATTTCATCTTTATTAATTTTATATTCTGTATAAGCTTTTGAACAAAAATGAGAACTATTATAATTATTATTACTTCCACATGAAACATTTATTAATTCATTATCAGGAATTTTATTTAATAAAGTATTACATTCTGTTATATCTTTATTAACTAAACAATTAACTCCATCATAAGAGGCACAAGAAACTGAATTATTTTTAATATTGATAGGCATAGTTCCGACATTAATATTACAAACAAAACCTCTATCTTTGAAAGATAATAAATTATTAATATTTTTTCTAGAAATAGTGATATATTTAAGTTTAAGATTTAAATTAATAAAATTGATATTATTAGTTTCAGAATCATAAATACTATAGAAACTATCATTATCTTCATTAATAACTATAAATTTATTATTTTTGATTTCAACATGAATGAATTTACCTGATAATCTTTTCCAATTAGGTTCTTTATAATTAGAACAATACCAAATTTCATTATTTTTAAGACCACATAAAATATTATTTTCAATGGATACAGAATTTAAAATACCAGTTGTTTTTTTCCATTCAGAAATATCATAATCTTCTCTATAAAATATTTCATTATTTTCATTTAGAGCAATTAAAACTCTATTATCTAATGCTAATTTTTTAAAAGTTCCAGGTAATTCTTTAAATGAGATATCTTTTAGATTACTAGAACATAGAATAATGTTATTGTTATTTAGAACACAAATATTATTTTTACTAAATGAGAAATCTTTAAAAACACCAGGAATATATTTCCAAACTATATTTTCTGTTAATATATCTTCTGTTATATATAATTCATTTCCTTCTTTTAGTCCAACAGCTATTTTTCCATCAACTTGTATTTTTATAAATTTACTATTTAAATTTTTAACTGTTTCATCATTTACATTTTCCTTTTTTATTAAATCATTTGTTGCTAATATTCCGTAAATTATATCATTATTTATATTATTTATATTATCATTATTATTGTTATTATTATTATTATTGTTATTATTATTATTATTATTTAAATTTTCGAAATTTTCAGGATTATTAAAATTAATGATATAAAGATAGATAATGAGTAATAGAGATAAAAAAAGCAAATATAAAGATTTTATTTGTTTAAATTTGTTATATTCATAAAGACTGTATAATATTAGGAATGTTATAATTAAATAAATCATTATATAATTAGTTATTATATAAATTATAAAAAAATTAATTATTAAATATTCTTACTGGTTGATATTCAATTGATTTTAAAATCTTTTTCGTTTCTCCATCATATACTACATAATATTCACCATCACATTCTACTCTTTTATATACTGGCTGTTTGTATCTGTTTTCATTTATTTTATACCATTCAACTGTATTTTTTGCTATTTCTTCTGTTTTACATACTTTTGTCATATTTGATTCATGTACTAATCTAAAATAATATCCAATGTCTATGTTTAGTTTATTTGCGATTTCAAATACTCTAACACTTATTTCATCTAGTATATTATTATAATCTAGGATTAGTTCATTAATATCATTATAACTTTGTTCTAGTATATTTTGTGTTAGTTTTTGTAGTATATCAGTATGATATCTTATTCCTCTTACATTATTAATATAATTTTCAAAAATAGTATTATTAATTAGTTCCTCTTTTGTTGTAAAATATTGATTATATTTTCTGTCAATATTATTGATTTTAGTATTTACTTTATTATTATGTAGATTGAAATAAACTTTTGCTCCACATACTACATATAGAATATCACATAAAGCATCAATTATTTCAACAATATCTTTATCTTCAAATGCTTTTATTAGTTCTTTAACTTCTTCTTCAATAAGAGAATAACGAAGTTTAATTTGATTAGTGTTAAATTGATTGTTATTATTATTTTGGTTATTTACAAATTTATCTTTATGTATAAGACTAGTGTTATTGTTTATAATATTTGAGGAATATTGATAATCGATAACTCCAAATACATAGTTAAAAACACTAACTTGGCTACACATTATATCAAAACTGGTCATTTTATATATATTATTATATATTATATAGCATTATGTTAAAAATTCAATTTTTTTAGATTATTTATAATACAAAAAATTGAAAAATATATAGAATAATAAAAATATATAATAAAAATGATAAGAACAAGTAGTCAAATAGAAAATATATATGATGATATTGGACAAAATTACAAAAAACCAAGAATTCAACATATAAATGTATTTGATGATATTAATTTTAGAGATATAGTATGTAGAGATAATAATGATGTAATAAAAGAAGAAGATCTTATGAATACATTATCAGAAGACATAATAAAATGTTATAGAGAGAGTATTAATAAATATAATTACAAGATGATATATAAAATCACAAGTAAGATGAATTTAGCGAGTAATAAGATGAATTATATATTGAATAATTTTATACAAAATATGGATTCCGAAATACATATATCATCAGTATGGGAAATAATAGAAAGTAGTGGTGGTAAGGATAGAATAAAAATAAAAATAATAGTAAATGAAAATGATAAAAACACTGCAATTAAAAAATTGACATATGAGTTATTGAAAGAAAAAAGCAATCATAATAATAAATATTCGTGTTATTTGAAAAAATATATAAATTGATTTTCATAATTATTTTATTTAATTATATTATATAAAATGTCCTACGAAATTTTATTAATTAAAAGTGATGGATGTCCTCATTGTGAAAATTTTAAACCAGTTTTTGAAGAATTTCAAAAAAAATTACAACAAAATAAAGATTTATTAGGTGTAGGTGTTTCTGTCATTACAAAAATTTTTAATTTTAATGATAATGAATATAAACAAGCACCATATAAAATCTCTAATGTTTCTGGCGTTCCTACCATTTATTTGTTTAATACTTCTAAAAAAAGTATGATTGAAATTCCAAATGTAGATACTGTTGACAAATTTATTCAAGTAATTAAAAAAAATTTATCTCAAACTGGTGGTAAATTTATTAATTATAATGATGATGCCTATTTAGATAAATATTTGAAATACAAAAATAAATATATTGCTCTTAAACGAAGTTTATGAGTAATATGTTTATTTTT
>VFQS010002826.1_pt1 | contig 13827 bp, 14 predicted proteins | sample 3512361 | NCBI WGS metagenome assembly VFQS01 (sample SAMN10412375, study PRJNA504923) | tailings metagenome | isolation source: Relicate 1 Philex TSF3 active mining | place: Philippines
CCCCAAAACCCCAAAACCCCAATTTGATTTGCGTTTGAAAGAAATTGTTAGATAAACATTACTATTCTGTTAAATAACAATTTTGCACGAATTTATTTATAGAAAACCTTAACAAAATAAATATATAAGGCGGTACAAGATCCAGTTATTATATAACAAAAATAATTATTTTCGATGAGCAATTCTAGAAAATAAAGTTTCGACCCTTCGCCGAGAAGGAGAAATCTTGAAAATCCCCCTCCACCTCCATGGCCAGGGGAATATCCTACTAACATTTATCAAAGCATGCCTTACGCGAAGAATCGGAATCCTAACATTAAATACAGATCAGCACTAATCACTGCCTCTCTCGGAATCTTACTTGCATCAATGATTACAGCCGATGTCGCCGAAAGGACATGCTAAGGAAGTGATTCAGTAGTCCATATTTTCTCACAAACATAAAAATTAGGCGAACAAAATTTTTCGAGAAAATGTCAAAAACATTCTCTCCGACTCCTTTCACTCCCTCTTGCATCAGCCTCGCCTCTTCAAGACACAGAGGATTTCGACGACTAAGGAAACCCGAGAAATCCTGAAGAAATTAAAAGGAAGATAGATGAATCTTTTGCTGAGTATGAACAATTGTAATAAAGCAAAAGACTCAAGAGAAAACAAGAAATGCCTTAAGTTAAGTTGTCTTGGAATTCACCACTTGACATCTAGGAACCCTTTGATTATGGCATTACAACTTCAGTGGACAGATTTTTGCAAAAGAGTCCATCTCCTTCACCTACACCTGCACCTGCTGCTCCTGATCCAGTTTAAGGGTCGACTATAACCACAAGCGTGACTCGTTCAGCTGACTGCTCCACTTATTAATTCGCTTGGGCATACTCTCCTATCAACAACGTCGACAATGACTTTGACATTTAAAACGCTGGTGGTGGTAATCCCTCGTGGAACATACTTTTAACTGCCACTACCGACGATTTGAAAGACGTAACATTGGCTAACCTCAAATCCTATGGTCACTACTTCGGCACGACAATTAACTATCGCCTCAGGTTTAAGACGAATTCCTTAGCCTATTCTAATTACTATGTTGGCTCAGTCACTGACATTATGAAGTCGATACCCGATGCTGTGACTGGTGTCGCCGTCTCTCAAACCATGTCTTCAATCACTGTCTCCTGGACTGCGTTAGCAAGCTCCTGGAATAACGCAAATTCGCCCTATGGCACAGGAAACGACCCAGTTACCTACCAAATTCAGAAGTGCTTGGCATCTTCTTGTACCTATTCAAACTTTGGGAGCTCGATGTCTCAAACAACCACTCAGTAGTCGTTCAATCTGCCTGACACCACCAATTTGAATTGGAACATTCAGTATAAATTCAAAATCTTGGCAACCAATATCTGTGGTACAAGCTCAGCCGAAACGCCATACACGATCTAGAGCGCAGTCCCAACAGCACTAGCTACTCCAACGCTAGTGACAGCCTATGAGAACACCATCAAGGTTTCTTGGACAGCTTTGACCACGGACGCAGACCAAGGCTATCGTGCGGTCACAGCCTATGAGCTCTCGTATTGCCTATCAACAACTTGCCCCTCTCCCGCAGTAACAACTTCTTCTTACACAGCAATGACTGAGACCTCAGCACTCTTCTATGAGTAGACAGTGCGTGCAGGCACAGTCAATTGGGCTTTCGGCAGCACTTACTACTTCAGAGTCCGAGCGAGAAATGCCGTCGGCCTTGGCGCTTACTCTACTCACCTCACTGTTGTGATGCCAAGGATACCACAGGCAGCGCCAGTGATGAGCTTGACATCCAAGAACATGGTATCCATAGTCGTTCAATGGACGGCCATAACAACCGCAGCCGACTTAGGAAACAACCCTCTCTTGTACTACCAACTGTAGTGGAGCACTTCATCGACCTTTGCATCAGTTACTAATACTTTAACAGGTGCGGGCCACACATCTACTTCTTTTACACTCAATAGGTCTACCTATCCCTACAACGCTGGTACTACCTATTATTTCAGAGTAGCGGTGTACAATCAAGCTGGCTTGGGCCCATACTCAACTATCTTTAATGTGCTCACTCCAACAGTGCCGGTTAAAATGGCAACCCCGACAGCCCCAACCATCAGTCCTCTGTCGATAGTAATTCAGTGGACTAGACTGACATCAGAAGCCGATATGGGGTATGATACAGTCACGAGCTACACTCTTCAGCGATGTACTGGATCAACAACTTGCACAAACTTTGTTACAATAGCGACTCCAGATGCATCACAAAGTCAAAATACAGAAACCTATACTATTGGCACTACTCCCAGAGGTGTTATCACTCGATATTAAATATATGCCACTAACAATATCGGAACAAGCACTGTCTCAGATATATTGACAATCACCACAGACAATATCCCTTAAAGCATGACAGCTGTAACTTGTTCAAGTGTCACATCAACCAGCATGACCTTGACCTGGCCTGCACTAGATGTAAGCTAGAATGGTGGAGATGCTATCACTTTTTATGCAGTTGAATACTCAGTGGGCGGTTCATCTTATTCCCAACTTAACACAGACTATTCCAACCTCTATCTTACTTATACCTATTCCAATGGCGCTACAAACTTTCCTGCAAACACAGTTTACTCATTTAGGGTCAGAGCTAAGAATGGTATTGACTATAGTAATGTGTATTCGACCGTAACTACATGCTTGACCCCAACGATTCCTTCTGGTATGAATACACCAACTCATGGAGCAGTTACTCCGAAAAGTATTGTAGTAAACTGGGCTGAATTAACAGACACATCGCTCAATGGCAGAAGTCCTATCTTATACTACAAGCTTGAGTGGTGGAATGCAGAAATAACTACTCCAGCCTGGTAAGAGATCACTTCAGAAGCTGATGGAAAACTTTTAACCTTTACTCATACTCGAACCACAGTATTTCCAACAGGCTCGACACAAAAGTACTAGATTCTCCCAAAGAATACATATGGTTTCGGCACTGCTTATTCCTCAACTTTAAATGTTCTGGCAGATGCAGTTCCCATCAACATGAATAATCCAACAATGGTTTCGGTTGATCCAGGTTCAATAGCAGTAAAATGGTCAACTATTACCCTCGACACCGATACAGGCAGAGACAATGTGATCTTCTATCATCTCTATTGGGATAAAGGGTTAGGCGTGGCAGCTAACGATTGGCAAACCTTGACGGACTATCCAACTTCAACATCGTTAATAACTAGTTTCACTCATACACTTGCATCGGGTTCTGTATTCACGTCAGGATCTACTCAGACCTATAAGGTTTGCGCTCAGAATGGTGTTGGTCTCGGAGCTTGTGGTTCAGTGGGCATTACTGCTGATTCAGTTCCACTTGCAAATGCACCAGTTATCACTGATGCCAATATATACCCTTAAAAAGTGATTGTGACCTGGTCGGAAACAGATGTAGCTGACAATGGAGGCGACTCAATCATTTACTATCAGGTCTAGTGGGACTAGGGAACAGGTTCATGGGTTGATTTGAATACTTACTCAGTTGGCATGGCCGTCCCCACATCTTACGAACACATTCCAAGTGCTATTCTAACAAGTGGTGGCACCTACAAATACAGACTAAGAGCAAAAAATGGCGTCGGCATGGGTTTGCCATCAACTGAAACCTCAATTACAGCCGATAAAGTTCCTAAAGCGAATGCACCAAATATTGCAGTCGCAGATATTTTTCCTCAAAAAGTAATAGTGACCTTGACATAAACAGATGTTGCTGATAATGGAGGAGATCCTGTCATTTATTATCAGCTCTAGTGGGATCAGGGTACAGATTCATGGATAGATTTGAATACTTACTCAGTTGGCATGGCGATTCCCACATCTTATGAGCACATTCCAAGTGCTATTCTAACAAGTGGAGGCACCTACAAATACAGAATAAAAGCAAAGAATGGTGTTGACTTCGGTTTGCCATCAACTGAAACTACAATTACAGCCGATAAAATACCTGAAGTTAATGCACCAGTTATCGCAGTTGCAGACATTCATCCACAAAAAGTGATTGTGACTTGGACTGAAACAGCTACAGCTAACAATGGCGGCGATCCTATCATTTATTATCAGCTCTAGTGGGATCAGGGTACAGGATCATGGGTTGATTTGAATACTTACTCAGTTGGTATGACGGTGCCGACATCTTATGAGCACATTCCGAGTGCCAAGCTCACAAGTGGTGGAACATACAAATACAGACTAAAAGCAAAGAATGGTGTTGACTTCAGTTTGCCATCAACTGAAACCTCAATTACAGCTGATAAGATTCCTCAAGCATGCAATGCTCCTATAATTGATGTGGCTAATATTCATCCTCAATAAGTGACTATAACTTGGAATCAAATCGATACAGCTGACAATGGAGGCGATCCAATCATCTTCTATCTCCTTTAGTGGGATCAAGGCTCAGATAGTTGGACTGATTTGAATTCATATACTGCTGGAATGACTGTGCCAACTTCATACACTCACACTCCAAGTGCTATTTTGACAAGTGGTGGCACGTACAAGTACCGCCTTTATGCAAAGAATGGTGTAGACTACAGCTTGGTGTCGACAGAAACATCAATTACAGCAGATAAAGTTCCATAAGCCTGCAATGCCCCTGTCATTGACCCAGCTGATGTTGAACCTCAACAAGTTGTAATAACTTGGACCGCAATTGATACTGCTGATAATGGTGGGGATGCAGTCAATTTCTATCTCCTTGAATGGGACTCAGGCACTACGGCCTAAGTAGCTACAGCAGGCTCAGGAACTGTCACTTGGACCGCTTTGAACACTTTTAACGCAGCATCTGTGGCACTAACATACACTCACACACCTGCAGCTATACTTCCAGCCGGTGGCTACATTAGATATCGTTTAACATCGAAAAATGGAGTCGGATATGGTAAGGTATCAGACGAAACCCCTGTTCAATGTGACGATATACCTGTTAAGATGGCTATACCTCAAGTTAGCATGATCAGGTACAATTCAATCGACTTGTACTGGACATACCTCACAACTTTGACAGAAATTGGCAGAGATCCAATTCGATACTACAGAATAGAGTTCTTCGATAGACCATGCTATGCAAGTTCATATTCAACATTGGCATCGTGCACAACGGGTTTTGCAGCGGCTGATGGAACGTGGACTGATCTCACGAGTGGAGTAACGACAGTACAAGAATCAAAAAGCCATACTACATCTTCATTTTTCTCAGAGGGAAAGAATTTTGAATACCGAGTTAGAGCAATTAATGGAGTAGGTTCTAGTGAATATTCAGACACGCTCACCATCAAGACTCCAACGAGACCAACATTTATGAATGAACCAACAGTGGATTATATCGATCCTAAGGCAATCTCAATCTCTTGGGTTCCTCTCAGTAATTCAACTGAGTTTGAACTCTAGGGAAACGATATCATCTCCTATTATACCCTTGAAGTGGACATGGGAACAGGTTACTCGGTGCTTAATCCCACTGGGTCACTCGTTACAAATTACATTCATACATCGACTACACCCTTTACAAAAAATGTCGTCTTCAAATATAGAGTTGCGGCTAGTAATGGGGTCGGATTGGGTGCTTTCTCCTCTGATTTATCGGTAACGACAGATGATGTTCCTGTGGCAGTGAAAAATTTAGCGATGGTCTCAACGGCGCCCAAGCAGATAAAGCTCAGCTGGGATGCACTCACACTCGAAACAGAGACGGGACGAGACACAGTCATTTACTACAAGCTTGAGTATCATGACAATTTACCGACTACAACTGTTTGGACGGAGTTGACTAAGTCATCAAATCCTGCAGTCCTTACGTTCCAGCACGATGTCTCATCACCCTTCCCTGCAAACATTGATCAATCTGACCACTTTGTGAAGTATCGTATATCTGCAACTAATGGTGTCGAGTATGGTGTGACAACTGAGTTGCAAGTTTTGACAAAGACTTACCCTCGAAAAATGAATATAGCCACTTTCGATGATCCAACTCCTTCAGATGTCGTTATCAATTGGGTTCAGTTGACAACAAGTGATGCTGACACTGGCAGAGATCCTGTGATTCATTACAGGGTTGAATGGATAAAGCAAACTAGCACTGGAAGCTGGACTGTGCTCACCTCTTACCCTTACTCAGGCAGCTCAAAAACAGTATCTTCTTTCTCAGACAACACCTGGTATCGCGTAAGAATAGCCGCTTAGAACGGAGTGGGTCTCGGCGAATACTCCGATGAGAGACTTGTACTGACGGATGATGTGCCCAACAGATTGGGCAGGATGGCTGCGCCCACAGAGGACGAATCTACCAATGCTAACTTTATCAAGATTAATTGGATTCATTTGACTGACGAGTTGGACACTGGACGTGACCCAGTCAAGTATTACAGAATATACTGGGATTAGGGAACTGGAGGGTCATTCAAAGAAATGGATACCAGTCCCAAAAATACTATGGTCCTCACCTACTCCTGGAGTACATCAATATAAAATGGAACTACTTATAGATTTAAGGTCAGGCCAAAAAATAATGTAGGCGATAATTTTGACTCACCAATCCTTTCAGTCGTGCCTTCTTCTCCTCCTGACAGAATGGCAACTCCTGTCGTTACCCTTAGTAATAGTGACACAATGGTCAAAGTCACTTGGACTTATCCACAAGACAATGGAGATGATGTTTCTGCGTATATGGTCGAATTTAGAGCCAAGGATGGTACTTGGAGTACTTTGAATGATACATGCGATGGTTCATTGCCAAGCATCGTTGCTGGGAAATATTGTTATGTGCACATGTAAAAGCTAAGAGAAGAGCCTTTCCTTCTTCTCAAGAACGATAAAATCGTTGTACAAATCAATGCAAAAAACATAAAGGGGTACAATAATAGTGCTTCTCCTGTGGCAGATAACTTATTTACAGTGGTAATTGAGACAGAACCTGATGCCCCAGGGACCCCTAATAGAGGCTCAAACACGGACTACAACGTTTTGCAGACCTCATGGGCCGGCATTACTAGTTTAACTTTAGCCGCAGGTGGTATAACCAGTTCCATAACCTCCTATGAGATTCAGAGAAATGAAGGAAACACAACAGCACCTGATGCTGACAGCGATACTTGGATCTCATTGCAAGGTTTCACTTCTAATAACACAGCCACGACAGTTCAAACATCAGCTGGAATTATTGGTGGAACAAGATACCTGCTAAGAGCAAGAGCATACAATAAGTATGGCTGGGGCCAATGGAGTTCAATATATGAGATCACTTGTGCGAGAGTTCCAAATGCGCCTACCTGGATATCTACAGAAAATAGCACCACAAATTTTCTCATCAAGTGGTAGGAGCCCTTCAATCGCGGTCTCTAGATCAACAGATACTATATTGGGGTATTGAAAAAAGGAGCTAACGCAAATGATCCAACGAAATATATTTAAACTGACGATTGCCCTGGTGATGATCCCATTGTTAACTCTACTTAGTCATGCTACATTAAGATGACGACACTCAGAAGTACCACGTATCTGTACGGTCTAAATGATAAGATAAGAGTGAGAATATGGGCAGAGAACTTAATGGGATAGGGTGCAGCGACGATATTGTAATTGACTGCTACCAACAATGCAATGGTTCAGACTTAGCCATCTGCACCGACAACTTCAATCACGAATTACCCATTAATAACCACCGATTTACAGATAAAAATCACATGGGCAGTGCTTCCCAATCAGGATTCCTGGGGTGGAATAAAGATTGACACTTATGAAGTGTGGTGGTACGACCCGAACACCTTCTCAGACTATGAGCTTCTCTACACTGACAACGAGCCATTCACTCTTGATTATACACATACCAAGACACTTGCTTTTGACTCTGGTGTAGCTGCAAGAGCAATTATTCCAGGCACTCAATACAAAATGAAATACCGAGCAATCAACATTCATGGAGAAGGTAGCTTCTCTCCTGAGACTTCTATCTACGCTTCCACGATTCCAGATAAACTTGCCCCTCCAGTAACAAGTCTCGCAACTACGACAGTGACTATTGAGTGGGCTCCCACCCCTAACGACCACTCACAACCTGTGACTAAATATGCGATAAGATTCAAGGCGAGCAACGGTGTATTTATGGAAGATTCCGGGTGCTCAGGTGCTACCCCTGCAATAGTTGCTGCATTGAAATGCACAATGCCCATGACTAAGTTCACAAGTGCACCATTCAATCTCAATATAGATACTTTAATCGAGGTCACACTCGATGCATACAATGTAATGGGATGGTCTGGACAATCTCTTCCCAATACAGTCGGTGTTACCGCAAAGAAATTGCCTCAAGCTGCACCAACAGCGCTTGCAAGAGGAATCAATACAGGTAAGAACACCATGCATTTGACCTGGGTTGGTCTAAGTGAAAGCTCTCAAACTGGAGGTCAGAATGTGGACTATAGGATATAGTTCGACAAATCAACGGGGCAGACAAATTGGTATCAACTTGTCGTAACTACCAACAATGCCACCTCGTACCAGGAGACCAGTACTGTAAACTTCAAGACAGGATAATTGTACCATTTCAAAGTACAAGCTTTCAATGATTTTGGTTCTGGCCCTTTTTCTGCAACTTTTGGTATTTGGGCTGCTATTCCCCCAACCGGTTTGTCTGCACCCACAACATCACTGAACTACAACTCATATACTGAAGAAGATGACATTATTGTTGTTGATTGGGATCCTCCCACTGACAATGGTGGTCTTGCTGTCACATATGCCGTTGATATCATGGCCAAAAGTGGAAATTGGGTTCCTGTGGTAATGGACAGCGAATGCTATGAAACTAACAATGAGGTGACTGACTTTAAAATGCCTCTAATCCCAGCTGCTGATTTGGCAACCAGATGCACTCTGATGGTGACAAACTTGAAGTCAAAGTATTTGCTCACTGTTGGAGATGTAGTACAAGCGAGAGTTACCGCTTCTCACGTGGTCGGCTCGGTGACTTCTCTTGAAGGTGGAACTGCCGTCCTCCCTGTTGTTCCTTGCTTCCGTACAACATTTCCTCGTCTCTTCGGAGGATCTAATGATAATTCATTTATCAGAGTTATGGATGTTGATGACAACGGTCATATCGTGGTTGGTGGACACACTCAAGACAGAAATCTTCTCGAAGATAAAGTGGTCACCAATACTGTGCCAATGGCTGCATATATTGCTAAAGGAAATTACTATTAGTGGGCGAAGTATCTCTAAACAACTGACACTGCTAATGCTGCTCAATACCAATATGTCTCAGACATAACATTCAGGTGGGATGGTGAAAAAGTGGCCCTTGCTCTTGACAAAGCAAACTATGATGTTTCATATATGATTGTTGTACTCAACAAGGATGGATCAGTTTATGGAGCTTACAGAGAAGGATAGACTAATGCTCGAGCCAAGGTTTCTCCAACTGGAATGATCTTTGATTCCTCTAATATGATAACAGTTGGTCTTGACTTCGCAACTGACGGCACCTCAACAAAAAGACAAGCCGTATTGAATAGATTCTCTGTTACTCAGACAGCAGCTGGAACTTTTAATACTCAATTTTACTTGGTTGGTGGTGGCAACAGCAACAATATGATAAGTCAGGTATTTTCTCTTTAAAGAATCAGAGGAGAGACTACACAATTCTATTACAGTGCATTAATTACTGATCCGACAGGCTCAAGAAGAGCTATATTTGCAAAAGCATCCTTTCATAATGGTGCTATTCAGAAGAATTTAGTTTACAGTCCTGGAACTTAATACAATTCGGATGCAACAATTGCTGTGGTAAAAAGGTTCAATCTCGATGAAAATGATTTACTCCAGTAACATATTGTTGCAGCATGTATTATGAGCCAAGACAATTACCGCATTCATTTTGGAGAATTTGTCTTCATAGGTTCTTCAAATCCTACAAAAACAGTTCTGTAAGAAACTTATTTATCTGATATTATTTAGGACTCCAAATTTGCTGGCCACTTATAACACTTATAATTGCTTGGGCACTTTCTCGAGAAGCTTAGGCACCTTGTTTTTCTTGTACAATTACAGGGCAGATGCGAACCCAGTCAATCACAGGCTAATTCTTGGAAGAGTGACATTAACCTCGAGGAAACTTGACCAGTTGATGATCTCTAGTCACGATGGTTATAACTAATATGGCGGTGCTAGATTCATTCATATGTCCCGATTTTACTACTTTGGCACCACTAACAAAATCTTTAAGGCAAACACAGCAGTCAATCAGCCCAAGTACCAGGGATGGATTAATATATTTGATCCACTAGAGTGGGCATTCCATTGCAATCCGACAACTCAATCTTTCACGATCCCATCTAGTCCATCCATCAACCTTGACACTGTAGTGGCTGCGCAGATGGATTGGAAGTAGACTACTTTATCGACAACCTCCGGTTTTGCGAGCTCAGTTACTAAGTAGATGAGATCCATCGGAACATTGAATGGAGTATTTAATTTGAACCTTGGAGACCCAATGATGAATAATACATGGTGTCCAATTGTCACAACTGGTGGTGGAGCACCAACGATAACTGCGCCATCAATCGCAAATTAAATGTTTACATATAATCCTGATGAGTCTGGAGCTTAAACTCAATCATTCTAGTTTGATCCATTTATAACAAGTCGCTTCTGTCCGGACACTGTAATCTACAATTTGACTTATCTCTCGAAAACTAATTCTCCTCTTCCTTCTTTTATATCTCTTAAAGGAGATAACAATAGCTATGTTTTCGATGTGTCGACCACTGCTGATGTAGGAACTTATCCTATGATGCTACTGGCAACTCTAGGTAATAATGAATCAGCAAGTGTTGAATTCACTTGCCAGGTGGCTTCTCCATGCCTTAATAATCCTGTAGCTATTCCGAATTATCCTGTTCCTGTCTATGATTTGTCAGAATGGGCACCAAAATACGTAGACCTCAATTGGGAAGTCACTAACTCCACTGCTTCTTGTGGCTCAGTCTATCAAATTTTCCAGATGGTTAATTTTACGACCGGTGGACCAATCGATCCCAATATTTTCACAATTGTAAACTAAACAAGTGGAATCCAGAGAATACAGATCTCAACATCGTACATTCCTTATGCTAAACTTTGGACAGATCTACTAATCAACTCCTTTCTTCAAGGTGATTTCGTTGCATCCAAAGTTTTTACCATTGATATCACAAATGACTGTGAGCCTACTGTTATAACTGAATAGACAATGCCTAACTGGGTGTATTACACTGGAAGAGACTCAATTGATCTAACGTTTGTTTGGACTGAAACTGTCGGTAAATGCGGTCCTATTTCATACACTTTGAGAGAGTACTTATTGAGTGATCCTTCAAGCAATAACACACTTGATTCTTCAATTTTCACGTATCCATCTGTGGCTAACACAAATAATACTTTGAAAATCTTCACTGCTGATGAGTCAAAAGTAGGCACCTACCGTATTCGAGTTTATGCATCTCTTGGAGTCGGTGGATACAAGTAATCGAACACGATATTTACGGTGCAGATAATCCGAGACCCCTGTGCGTACTACACATTTACAGTGCCTTTCATTGAAGATCTTACTCTCTGGGTCAACTAGACTGGCTAGACCGTATCGATCCCATTCTTTTAGATGAGTGATCCCAGTTGGATCTGCAATTTCACGTATTCTATGACGACTCCATCCAATAGCCCGGTGGATCCAATCTTCGTCAAAAATGAAGTGGTTGCATAAGGGACAAACCCGTCTATCAGTCTAGTGACCACAGATAAGACCAAGACTGACCTTTCTCCTTACACCATTAAGGTAAGAGGATGGCCCACTCGATAGCCAAGTTCGGTTGCAATGAGTATCTAGTTTAGAATCTTCATTGCCTATTTTGATAAGGCAGATTGCCCTCCCGGGAAATACTACAATTTCGTTACCGAGACTTGCGATCCATGTACCTCTCCGTGTAGTTAATGTGTTAACACACCGAGTAAATGCACTTGGTGCATCGATAACTACATCTATGTTGAAACATCGAACACTTGTATACCAAAAACCGATCCCTGTCCATCAGGCGTTAAAGATCCCTATCTGCCAATGTGTAGAAAGTGTAGTGAATTCTGTAAGGTATGCACAGATTACTTAACATGCGACTCTTGTATTCCTAATTACAGTCTCGCAAACAAGAAATGCTATCCCCCACGTAATTGTCCTGAGGGTTTCACATATAACGGTGCTGGATGCACAGAATGCTCAACTGGTTGTGCTTCTTGCGTATCTGCATCTGTCTGCAATTATTGCATAGCAGGTTATTATTTGAATACCTTAAATAGCTAGTGTGTAACCACTTGCCCAAATGGATACTATGGTGATGAACAGTCGCGTGTTTGCATGGTTTGCTCACCCGCATGCAAAACATGTGTCAACAATAACTACACTTGCACTTCTTGCTAGGATATCACAGTTGGAGGAGTTACTACTTACAAGTACCTGTTCTAAAACACTTGTGTGGATAGATGTCCATACCTGCAGTACTATCAGAACCACGATAATCGCTCATGTGATCCATGCAACTCTGCATGCATGATATGCACAGGTGCCATTGATGACTGCATCGTGTGCAATAAGGGCAGTGTGATCTCAGGCCGCTCTTGCCTCAATTCATGTCCCCCAAAAAGTTACATCACTGTCATCGGTACGTGCTTTCCGTGCGACCCTGCCTGCCAAATATGCACCGGCGCTATGAACTCTATGTGTAGTGAATGTGTTACTGGTCAATTCCTCACTTAGACGACTTGTGAACCGAAATGTATGCCTCCTCTTTTCCCTGATTCAGCAACAAAATCATGCAAGACATGTCCATACTATTGCAACCAATGCACGATAGCAACAGATTGTTAGAGGTGCAAGACAGGGTACAGACAGATTCCAAATAATTGTGAGGGCGAGATGTTCGTTAGACTCAATGGCCAGTATCAGATAAATGTTCCCATGAATGCCTCACTCGCAACAGTCAACCCAAGGTAGATGACTTCAGAGATTTGGTTCAAAGTTGACAATCCATTGAGCCTTCTAACTGAAGTCATACTAGGAACGGCTCCATATAAGCTGAGGAAAAAGGCAAATTTAGCCCAAGTTCAGCTTAACTTTGATCAAATCAACTATTGCGACTCTTTCAACCTTAAGGCAGATTAATGGTACCATTTCGCATATGCAATCGATGAAGAGGCTGGAAACCTAAATTGTTACCTCAATGGAGAAAAGTTGAGCCCTGGTCTCGCTTCAGTCGGAATTATTAGCGCAGATGTTTTGGGGTTCCGAGAGATCACTTTTGGTGGCAGTATTGAGCTCAAATCATCTGAGAGCAAATTCACTGGTTATGTCAAAGAATTTAGGTGGTGGAAGGTTGTAAGGACATAGTTCTAAATTATGAACTTCAAAGATATATCTTTCACAGTTGCTCCACCAGATATGTACGCCTATTGGCGCCTTGATGAAGATAGAAAGACTTAGACTGCATTCAAAGAAAGTGTAAGAAACGAGCTTTTTACTCCAATTGCACCACTAACTTTGCCTGGTATCGTCGAAATGAGAGAAATCTTTTTAAAGATTTGTCCAGAAGGCTTTTTCGGACAATTTAATGAAACCTCTAATATGGCTGAGTGCATTAAATGTGACGACAGCTGCAAAAATTGTAATGGAGCAACGAATACATCTTGCACGGAATGTGTTTCTCCCTATAAACTCATTGAGGCTGAGTAAAAATGTGT
>VFQS010002827.1_pt1 | contig 13826 bp, 13 predicted proteins | sample 3512361 | NCBI WGS metagenome assembly VFQS01 (sample SAMN10412375, study PRJNA504923) | tailings metagenome | isolation source: Relicate 1 Philex TSF3 active mining | place: Philippines
CCACGGGCATACGGGGTCGAACCAGAAGTCAGCCGTCGAGGGCGTGTTAACGCTCATGGTGGTTGGATTCCATCATGAGCGCTTCCGAGAACATCACCCGGGCCGAGGCCGCCGACCGCTCGGCCCTGATTTCCGTCGACTCCTACGAGGTCGCCCTCGACGTGACCCCGACCGGCCCCACCTTCCGATCGGTGACCACGGTCAGGTTCCGCAGCCGCCAGCCCGGCGAGTCGACGTGGATCGACCTCATCGCCGAGTCCGTCCGCTCCGTCACGCTCAACGGAGTGGCGCTCGACATCGCACAGGTTGTCGCGGGTCCTCGCATCACACTGCCGGGACTTCAGGCGGACAACATCGTCGTCGTCGATGCCGACTGCCTCTTCATGAACACCGGTGAGGGCCTCCACCGCTTCGTGGATCCGGTCGACGACGAGACCTACCTGTACACCCAGTTCGAGTCGGCTGACTCCCGGCGCATGTACGCAGCATTCGAGCAGCCCGACCTGAAGGGCACCTTCCAGCTCACGATCACCGCCCCCTCGCACTGGGCGGTGATCAGCAATGCCCCGACCCCAGCGCCCGTCGATCATGGTGACGGCACGGCGACCTGGGCATTTGCGGCCACTCCCCGGATGTCGACCTACATCACCGCCCTGGTTGCCGGGCCGTACCACCGAGTCGACGACTCCTACACCGGGCCGCACGGCACCTACCCCCTGAGCGTCTACTGCCGCGAGTCGCTGGCCCAGTACCTCGACAGCGACGAGATCCTCACCGTGACCAAGCAGGGGTTTGCACTGTTCGAGGAGCAGTTCGGGATTCCCTACCCGTTCACAAAGTACGACCAGCTGTTCGTCCCGGAGTTCAATGCCGGGGCCATGGAGAACGCCGGCTGCGTCACCATCCTCGAGGACTACATCTTCCGCTCCCGCGTGACCGATGCCGCCTACGAGCAGCGGGCCAACACGATCCTGCACGAGCTCGCGCACATGTGGTTCGGCGACCTCGTCACGATGAAGTGGTGGGACGACCTGTGGCTGAACGAGTCGTTCGCCGAGTGGGCGGCCCACTGGGCCAATGAGCGCGCGACCCGCTACACGGATGCCTGGACCACCTTCGCGAACCTTCGCAAGGCCTGGGCGTACCGGCAGGACCAGCTCCCGTCGACCCATCCCATCGCTGCCGACATGGTCGATCTCGACGCCGTCCGGGTGAACTTCGACGGCATCACGTATGCGAAGGGTGCCTCGGCCCTGCGCCAGCTCGTCGCCTGGGTCGGGGAGGACGAGTTCCTCGCCGGCGTGCGCAACTACTTCGCCAAGCACGCCTGGGGCAACACCGAGCTCCGCGACCTGCTGGTCGAGCTCGAGGCGACCAGCGGGCGCGACCTTTCGGAGTGGACCCGCGAGTGGCTGCAGACCAGCGGTGTCAATCTGCTGCGTCCGGCGCTCGAGATCGCACCCGACGGCAGCATCGCATCGCTGACCATCGTGCAGGAGCCTCCCACGATGCCCGAGGGCATCGAGCCCACCCTGCGCTCCCACCGCATCGGCATCGGCCTGTACGACCTGCGTGACGGAGTGCTGTCGAGCCGGGACCGGATCGAGGTCGATGTCATCGGTGCCAGGACAGACATCCCGGTGCTGGCCGGTGTGCAGCAGCCGGACCTGCTGCTGCTCAACGACGGCGACTTCACCTTCGCCAAGGTGCGCCTGGACGACCGCTCCTGGCAGACGGTCGTCGATCATCTGGGCGTGCTGGACGACTCCCTCGCACGCGCGCTCGTCTGGGGCGCCGCGTGGGACATGACCCGCGACGCCGAGGTCTCGACCGGTGACTTCCTCCAGTTGGTCATCAGCGGCATCGGCGCCGAGACCGATATCGGCGTCGTGCAGGGTGTGCTGCGCCAGCTCCGCACCGCCATCGACGTCTACGCGACAGCCGATCACCGACCCCGCTACCTCGAGCGCCTGGCCGACACCTGTCGCGAGCTGGCGCTGGCGTCCGAGCCCGGAAGCGACCGCCAGCTCGCCTTCTCGCGCGCCTTCGCCGGTGCGGCCGTGACGGACGAGCAGCTGGATCTCGTCGCGGCCCTGCTCGACGGCGCCGTCGTGTGGGACGGTCTGGCGATCGACACCGACATGCGCTGGTTCCTCCTTCAGCAGCTTGTGGGCGCAGGGCGGATGGAGGAGGACGCCATCACCGCTGAGCTGGGTCGCGACGACACTGCGACAGGTCGGCGTCAGGCCGCCGTGGCTAGGGCCGCGCGACCCACCTCCGTTGCCAAGGAACTCGCCTGGGCCGACATCCTCGAGCGCACCGAGCTGCCGAACGCCATCATCGAGGCCACCATCGGCGGCTTCGTGCAGCCCGACCAGGTCGACCTCCTGCGGCCGTACCGCGATCGCTACTTCGCGACGCTGCCGCAGGTGTGGGACACCCGCACGACGGAGATCGCACAGTCCATCACGATGGGGCTGTACCCGATGTTCCTGGTGGACGACGAGACCCTCGCCGCCACTGACGCATTCCTCGCGCAGGACGGCCTCAACTCCGCATGTCGCCGCCTCGTGGTCGAGGGTCGCGACGGCATCGTCCGGGCGATGCGAGCTCGCGCCGCCGACGCCTGATCTCCCGCCCCCCTTGCTCGTTGAGTGGTGAGTTGTGTGCGCGACACCCTGGGGTGTCGCGCACACAACTCACCACTCAACGGTGAACGGGTCGCGTCCACAGGGCCCGTCGAGTATCCACAGCGAGGCGCGCGGATCTGGATAGTCAGGCTCAACCGGGCTTGCCTCACGGATATGACGCCGAGACCTGCTGGACCGATCCTCTACCGAGACGCCCGCGCCCTCGGACTCCCGCGGCGCCGCATGGACAGCACCGCCTACATCGCACCCTCGCGTGGTGTCCGCATCGCAGCCGACGACCTCGACCTTCCCCGTGCCCTGCGCGAGGCGGCCGTTCTCGTCAGCCGGGAGGACGCCGTCCTCACCGGTCTCAGTGCCGCCGAGCACTGGGGGCTCCCCACTCCCCCCGCGGTCAGGGGGAACACTGAGCCCCACATCGTGGTCTCCGTGCCACCGGACGCACCGCGGTCACAGCGTCGAGGAGTTCGGGGACGACGCATCCGGCTACCGGCCGAACATCTCACGACGCACCGGGGGTTGGTCGTGACGACACCGGCGCGAACCTGGCTGGACTGCGCCGCGGACATCACGATGGCCCACCTCATTGCCCTGGGAGATGCCGCTCTGCGAAGCAGGCTTGCTTCGCTTCGAGACCTTGACGAGATGACCCGGTGGGCCTTCCGTCGCCGCGGCGTCGTCAACGCCCGACGCGCGATCCCTCTGCTGGATCCTCGCGCCGAGTCGCCAACGGAATCGATCGTGCGAGCCCTTCTCGTGCTTGCCGGGCTTCCGCAGCCGGAGTGCAACGTCGACATCCATGCCCACGGTCGCTGGATCGCGCGGGTGGACCTGTGCTGGCGGGAGGAGCGAGTCATCGTGGAGTACGACGGAGCCGTCCACCTTCAGGAACGTCAGCGCCGACGTGACGCCGTCCGGCGAAACGAACTTCTCGAGGCGGGCTGGCTCGTGATCACCCTGACCGCCGACGACCTTCAGCGGCCGGCAAGCATGGTCCGCCAGGTAGAGCGCGCCCTCGTGCGCCGGTCCCGCCCCCGTTGAGTGGTGAGTTGTGTGCGCGACACCCCAGGGTGTCGCGCACACAACTCACCACTCAACGGGCAAGGGGCGGGGGTCAGGCGGGTTCGTCGAGGTGCAGGACCCGGGGGTGTCGAGCGTGCTCGGCGAGCATGACGACTCCCTCGCGCACACCGGCCACCAGCTCCCCGGCAGCCAGGGAGGTCGTCATCGTCAGGGCAGCCAGCTGGCACGCGCGGTCGTCGAGGTCGACAGCCACGTTCTCGCCTGTGACGATCTCGAGCACGCGCTCGACCGGGCTCACCGCGACGAGCACCGTCGATGCCGGATCACGCAGGGCGGAGTGGCGATCGAGCGCGGATGACCGGCCGGCGGGGAGAGGTCCGACGTACAGCGCGAACGCGAATCCGCTGATCGTGCGGGCCCGCTCGAGAACGCCCTGCAGGTCCTTGCGCTGGGCGTCCGTGATCCGGCTGGACCCGGACGGGATCGCGTAGGGGTCACCAGCGGACACTGACGCCACCTGCCTTCGTCGAGTCGAGGGGAGTCATCTCGGCCGGCAGCCGCGAGGGATCCGGCACCGGGCGGGCACTCACCAGCAGCAGCGGGCCGTCCTCCTCGACGGCATCGCCGCGGGCTTCACGGATCCACGCCGGGGCGTTCACCAGCAGGTAGATGATCAGGGCCAGGAGAGCGGGTATGCCGACGAAGAAGCCGACGGCCTGAAGTCCAGTCACGGCGATAACCCTAATGGACGGGTCCGGTGAGCCGATCGAGCAGATCTGAGCCCTGCATCACCTGCTCGAGCAGCACCGACCTGCCGCTGGCGTCAGCGAGGGGCACCCGCCAGTTGGGGTACTCCTGGTCGGTGCCAGGCTGGTTCTGCGCCCGGCGATCGCCGACGACATCGGGAAGGCCGATACCGATGAGACGCGCCGGCGACGCGGCCGCCGCCCGGTGCAGGGCAACCACCGTCTCCTCCAGCCCGGCATCCGTCGCCGGGTCGACGTCCTCCGCCAGCCAGCCGCGCTCGCGCAGCTTCTGCACCCACGCCTGTCGCTCCGCGGCCGCCTTCCGTCGCTCGTCCTCGACCGGCGTGGTCAAGAGCCCCAGCTCGGATCGGATGCGCACGTGCTCGTCGCGCAGGTACCCGGCCGTAGGCGGCAGATCATGCACGGTGACACTCGCAAGCACCTCCGGACGCCAGTCGAGCGGATCACGCACACCCTGGGCATCGCCCTCGAACCACAGGATCACCGTCCCGAGGATGCCCCGCTCGCCGAGTGCCTCCTGCACCCACGACTCGACCGTGCCGAGGTCCTCGCCGACGACAACGCAGCCTGCCCGATGGGCCTCGAGCATCAGCACGCTGAGCATGGCTTCGTGGTCGAAGCGCACGAACGTGCCGGCATAGGCGGGCAGCCCCGCAGGCACCCACCACTGCCGGAAGAGCCCGAGCACGTGGTCGATGCGCAGGCCACCTGCGTGGCGCAGCACTGTTCGAAGCATGTCGCGAAACGGGACGAACGCGGCCTCGGCGAGCGCATCCGGTCGCCATGGTGGCTGGTGCCAGTTCTGCCCCAGCTGGTTGTACATGTCCGGAGGAGCGCCGACCCCGACACCGGCGGCCATGACGTCCTGCAGGGCCCACGCGTCGGCGCCCTGCGGGTGCACGCCGACCGCGAGGTCGTGCATGATGCCTAGGGCCATACCGGCTCCCACCGCGCGCCCCTGCGCGGAACGCAGCTGCTCGTCCACCTGCCACTGCAGCCACATGTGGAAGTCGACGAGTCCGGCGTGCTCGACTCGGAACTCGACGACGGCTGCATCGGCGGGGTGGGACAGATCACCGGGCCACGCATCCAGATGCCCGTAGGCATCGCTGATCGCGCACCAGGTCGCGAAGTCGACCAGCCCCTGTCCCTGCTCGCGCACATAGGCCTCGTACTCCATGGCGCGAGCGGAGTCCATGCCCGCCGAATGGATGCGCTCCAGCGCCGACCGCTTCGCCGCCCACACCGCATCCCGGTCGAGGAGATCGTCGGAGGTGTTGAGCCGGCGAAGGGTGCTCGCCTGCTCCTCGATGAGCGCGATCAACGCGGCATCGAGCCGGCCGAACTCCGGGACGTCCTCGACTCGCAGGTAGATCGGGTTCGCGAATCGGCGCGTGACCGGCAGGTAGGGCGACGGGGTCATCGGCGGCACCGGGGATGCGGCATGGAGGGGATTGATGAGGACGAACCCGGCCCCCAGCACCGAGCCGCTCCATGCCGAGAGATCGGCAAGGTCGTGGAGGTCTCCGAGTCCCCATGACTGCGCGGATCGCATGGCATACAGCTGCGTCATGAACCCCCACTGCCGCTCACCGATCAGCGCATCGGGATCCAGCCGCTGTGGTGCCACGACGGCGACGGCACTTGCCGAGCGGTCGTCCGACTCCGCGAGGATGCTGTGCCATCCGAGCGGCAGGTCACCGGGCATGCGGAAGCTCGCCTCGCCGATGCGCGTCCCGTCGACATCGACCGGGTCGACCCAGTGGTCCATGGGCTCGAGGTCGATGCGACGGCCGTCCTCGAGCTCCAGGCGGGCGCGGGCCGGTGCTCCGTCGCGCACGTGGACCCACAGGCGCTGGTCCGCTCCCTGCCGCATGACGAACACCGGTGGGAGCATGCGCCGCCAGTCACGCAGGCGCTTCTCCTCCAGGGCCGCCTCGACCGCCTCCGGTGTGCTCGTGTCGAGGCCGAGGGCCGTGAGCACGGCGACGACGGTCTCCTGACCCACGTGCACCAGCGCGCCCGCCTGATCCCAGTACTCCGTCGCGACGCCGTACGCGGCCGCCAGCCGGGCGATGTCGTCCGGCAGGGACGCCGTCGACCCATGCATCTCCACGGCGGAAGCCTAGGGTGGTCTCCGTGACGCCCTCGACAACTCGGCTCCCCTACCCCGATGCCCCACGCCTGGATCTCGTCGACGAGTACCACGGCACGGCTGTTCCGGACCCGTATCGCTGGCTGGAGGATGCCGCGGATCCCCGCACCGTGGCGTGGCTGGAGCAGCAGGGCGAGCTCATGGCCGAGGAGCGCACGTCGTGGACCTCACGTGATCACTTCGCCGAGCGCGTCGAGGGCCTCCTCGGCGCCGGCACGATCTCACCCCCGTACTGGCGAGGAGACCGCCACTTCCTCAACCGCAGGGAGCCCGGCCAGCAGTTCTCCGTCCTGTACGTCGTCGACCCCGACGGCACCGAGCGGACGCTGATCGACCCGATGGCCCTGGACCCGGAGGGCCTGACGACTCTCGACAGCTGGCAGCCGTCGAAGGAGGGCGGCCGCATCGCCTACCAGCTATCCGTCGGCGGGGACGAGGAGTCACTCCTGCACGTCATGGACGTGGCGACGGGAGAGACGATCGAGGGACCGATCGATCGCTGCCGCTACTCCCCCGTCGCCTGGCTGCCCGGAGGGGAGGCGTTCTACTACGTGCGCCGGATCGCACCGGAGCTGCTTCCGGAGTCCGAGCGCAACTTCCACCGACGCGTCTACCTCCACCGTGTCGGCACGTCACCTGATGACGACGTGCTCGTGTTCGGCGCCGGGATGACGATGACGAACTACTACGGGGTCGAGGTCAGCCGCGACGGTCGCTGGCTTCAGGTCTCGTCGTCCGAGGGGACCGAGCCACGCAACGACCTCTGGGTGGCGGACCTGACGACCTGCCCTGCCGACGCTCCTGCGTTCACCCTCGTCCAGGGAGACGTCGACGCGCAGACTGGAATGAGCTTCCTGCGCGACGGCCGGGTCATGGTCAGCACCGACCGTGACGCCCCCCGGGGGCGCGTGGCCGTCACACAGCCCGGTGCCTGGTCGGCCGACCAGTGGGTGGACCTGATCCCCGAGGATGCCGAGGCAGTGCTGGAGTCCGTGACCGTCCTCGACGGACCGCACCTGGACGAGGACGTCCTGCTCGTCGTCCGCACATCCCACGGCGTCGCCCGGATGTCCCTGCACCGCGCCGCTGACGGGGCCTTCATCGCCGACGTCGAGCTGCCTGGCGCCGGGACGATCGGCGGACCGGTCGAGCACATCGACGGCGGGCCGGTGACATGGTTCGTCTTCACCGACCACACCACCGTTCCGACGGTGTACTCGTACGACGCCCGCACCCGTGAGGTCACGCTGCACGCACGCCCTCCGGGCGTCGTCGAGGTGCCCACCGTCCACTCGCAGCAGGTGACCTATACGTCGAAGGACGGCACCGAGGTGCGCATGTTCGTGCTGTCGCCGACGGCAGTGCCCGATAGACCACGCCCGATGATCCTGTACGGCTACGGCGGCTTCGGCATCGCGATGACCCCGGGCTACTCCGCTGCGATCCTGGCCTGGGTGGAGGCCGGTGGCGTGTGGGCCGTCGCCAACATCCGCGGAGGCGGAGAGGAGGGTGAGGACTGGCACCGGGCCGGCATGCTCGGCAGCAAGCAGAACGTCTACGACGACTTCCATGCGGCAGCGGAGTGGCTGATCGACCGGGGCTGGACCTCGGCCCAGAACCTCGGGATCTACGGCGGCTCCAACGGCGGCCTGCTGGTGGGGGCCGCCATGACGCAGCGGCCGGAGCTGTTCAATGCGGTGGTGTGCGTCGCTCCCCTGCTCGACATGCTCCGCTACACCACGTCCGAGCTCGGTCCGACCTGGACGGTCGAGTACGGCGACCCGGATGATCCGGAGCAGTTCGGCTGGCTGCACGCCTACTCCCCCTACCACCGCGTGACTCCCGGCACCGACTACCCCGCGACGATGTTCGCCGTCTTCGAGAACGATTCGCGCACCGATCCGATGCACGGACGCAAGATGTGCGCTGCCGTGCAGCACGCCACGTCCGGAACCCGGCCGATCCTGTTGAGGTCCGAGGGCGACGTCGGCCACGGTGCCCGATCGATCTCGAAGTCCGTCGTCGAGACGGCCGACACCCTGGCCTTCATGGCGCGATGGACGGGGCTCACGTGACGACCGTCCTCATGGCGGCGAAGGACGAGCCTGCGTTCTGGGAGACCGCGCGGGACTGGGTCCTGGGCGTGCCGCTGCGCATCGCCGCGATCATCGTCATCGCACTGGTCGTGCAGATCGTGCTGTCGTGGGTCATCCGACGGACCGTGAAGCGGGCGACCGAGCGCGCCAAGGTGGAGCGGCTTGGCCAGTCGAGGCGAACGGCGCGCACGGTGGAGCTGTCTCAGATCCTGCTCACCGAGCGCACGGAGCAGCGCGCCGCCGCCATCGGGGGCCTGCTGCGCAGCATCCTGGCCATTACCGTGTGGTCGATCGCCCTGCTCACCATCCTGCCGCTCCTCGGCATCGACATCGCCCCTCTCCTCGCGAGCGCAGGTGTCATCGGCGTGGCCCTCGGCTTCGGCGCCCAGACCATGGTCAAGGACTACCTGTCGGGCATCTTCATCATCATCGAGGACCAGTTCGGCGTCGGGGACCTCGTCGACGTCGGCCCGGTCATCGGCACGGTCGAGGAGGTGGCCCTGAGGTTCACCAGGCTCCGGGATCTCACCGGAGTGGTCTGGTACGTGCGCAACGGCGAGATCCTCCGCGTCGCGAACCGCTCGCAGGGATGGACCCTCGCCATCGTCGACATCCCGATCGCCTACGACGAGGACATCGACCATGTCCGCGAGATCGTCGAGGCCGTCTCGACCGACATGGATGAGGATCCCGCCTACGACGACATGCTCCTCGGCCGTCCCACCTTCGCGGGCGTGGAGTCCGTGTCCGGCGAGGCCGTGGTCGTGCGCATCACGGCGAAGGCTGCCCCCGACGAGCAGATCGCCGTGGCACGAACCATCCGCGAGCGGATGAAGCTCGCGTTCGATCGCGCCGGCATCACCGTTCCTGTCCTCATGAGGCCGATGCAGGGTCCCGGTGGCACGTCCGGCACCCCTCGTCCGACGCCATGATGCGCGACAGGAGAATCCACACGTGAGCGAGCAGCCTGGGCCCGGACCGGAGACCACCCCCTATGAGGACTTCGGCGGCGAGGAGTTCTTCACGTCGCTCGTCGCGGCCTTCTACCGGCGCGTGGCGTCGGACGACATCCTCCGCCCGATGTACCCGGATGCGGATCTCGCCGCTGCCGAACGTCGGCTGCGGCTGTTCCTCATGCAGTACTGGGGCGGACCGACCACCTACGACGATGAGCGCGGGCACCCCAGGCTCCGCATGCGTCACATGGACTTCGCGATCGACGGAGCGGCCCGCGATCGATGGCTGACGCTCATGCGCGAGGCGATGGCTGAGCAGGCGCTCACCGAGGAGCAGGAGACCCGGCTGTGGATGTACCTGGTGAGCGCCGCCTTCGCCATGCAGAACATCCCGGACGATCCGGCGGGCCGGCCCTTGACGACTGTGGAGTGACCGCGGATCTACCGCACGACATGGAGAGCGAGCCGCGCTGACGGACCCTGCAGGTACGTGAACACCTGACCGCGAGTCGTGCTCAAGCGCTTCCATGGGCCGCAGGTGGCTGCCGCGACGCGCGAGCGATCGTTGGAGATCATGCCCAGTCGGTGGGCGGCATGGAGCACCCGCATGGGCAGTCCTGCGAAGGCGGCGCGATCCCAGATCTCGTTCGCGACGTTCTCCTGGGCCTTCGGCGGGAGCCCGGCCGACCGGGCGTTGAACTCCGCCGTCGCCTCGTCGAGGCTGGGGATCAGGTCGCCCGACAGCCCGTGGATCGGCATCTGCCAGCCCTCCGTGGGCGGCAGGTGGTGCAGGCTCGGGGCCGAACCCGGGGGTACGAAGGCTCGCGGCAGGGACTCCAGGTCCAGGCCCGTCGTGCCCTCCGCCCTGATGAGATCGGCGAGTCCCGCCAGAGGCACCGTGACGTCGTGGGGATCGCCCTCGGCCACGGGCTCGGCCGTGGGCACCGCGAGGAAGACGAGCACGCCCAGAGGGGGCGACGTGAACACGCCGAGGGCTCTCGAGGTCGTGACGACCCGTGCCGCCTGAAGCGCATCCCAGGTGAGCTGCCGTCGGGAGAAGCCTTCGAGGACCTTCGCCTCAGCCTCGCCCAGTCGGATGGTCACCCGTCAAGTCTGAGGGGGCGGAGTGGGGGTCGCAAATCGTGCGCTCTCGAGCACCTCGCGCAGAGCATCGGACATGCGGATGGGTCGACCGGTCTCGTGGTCGACGACAGCCATCACCGTGGATGCCTCCGCAGCGAGGTCACCGTGCTCATCGAGGATCCGGTAGCCGATCGTGTAGGAGGAGTTGCCGAGGCGCTCGACCCAGATGCCGACGCTGATGGGCTCGGCAGCGTAGAGCAGAGGCTTGCGATAGGTGACCTCCTGCTTGACCACGACTTGGGCGAAGTCCTTGCCGCGCACGAAGTCGAGGTCGCGGAGCAAGCCGATCCGCGCCTCCTGCAGGTAGTCGTAGAACACGACGTTGTTGACGTGACCCAGCGGATCGAGGTCGCTGAATCGACGATAGACGGGAACGGTCAGCACTGCAGCCTCGACTGCCCGTCCTAGCCGCGGGTCAGCTTGCGGTACGTCGCCCGATGCGGGCGGGCGGCGTCAGCCCCGAGGCGCTCCACCTTGTTCTTCTCATACGACTCGAAGTTGCCCTCGAACCAGAACCACTGGGAATCGCCCTCATAGGCGAGGATGTGGGTCGCGATGCGGTCGAGGAACCAGCGGTCGTGCGAGGTGATGACGGCGCATCCGGGAAACTCCAGCAGCGCGTTCTCGAGGGAGCCGAGGGTCTCCACGTCGAGGTCGTTGGTCGGCTCGTCCAGCAACAGCAGGTTGCCGCCCATCTTCAGCGTGAGGGCAAGGTTCAGCCTGTTGCGCTCACCGCCGGACAGCACCTTGGCCGGCTTCTGCTGATCAGGGCCCTTGAATCCGAACGCCGAGACGTAGGCGCGTGAGGGCATCTCCACCTTGCCGACATTGATCCAGTCCAGGCCGTCGGAGACGACCTCCCAGACGTTCTTGGTCGGATCGAGCCCGGCCCGCGTCTGGTCGACGTACGACAGCGTCACGGTGTCGCCGACGCGGATATCACCACTGGTCGGCAGGATGTCGCTGTTGTCGCCGTTGTCGGTGATGCCTTCGGCTGCCGCGACGATCATCGTGAACAGCGTGGTCTTGCCGACACCGTTGGGCCCGATCACGCCGACGATGCCGTTGCGCGGAAGGGTGAACGACAGGTTGTCGATCAGGATGCGGTCACCGAACGCCTTGGTGAGGTTCGTGGCCTCGACGACCACGTTGCCCAGGCGCGGACCCGGTGGGATCTGGATCTCCTCCATGTCGAGCTTGCGGGTCTTCTCGGCCTCGGCAGCCATCTCCTCGTAGCGCTCGAGACGGGAGCGGCTCTTGGTCTGGCGAGCCTTGGCATTGGACCGGACCCACTCGAGCTCACCCTCGAGGCGCCTCTTGAGCTTGGCGTCCTTCTGCCCCTCGACCTTCAGCCGTGAGGCCTTCGTCTCCAGGTAGGTGGAGTAGTTGCCCTCGTAGGGGTAGGCATGGCCGCGGTCGAGTTCGAGGATCCACTGGGCGACGTTGTCGAGGAAGTAGCGGTCGTGCGTGATGGCGACGACGGTGCCCGGGTACTTCTCCAGGTGCTGCTCCAGCCAGTTGACGCTCTCGGCGTCGAGGTGGTTGGTGGGCTCGTCGAGAAGGAGGAGATCAGGCTGCTCGAGCAGGAGCTTGCACAGGGCCACGCGGCGCTTCTCGCCGCCGGAGAGGACGGAGACATCGGCATCGGGGGCCGGGCACCGGAGGGCGTCCATGGCCTGCTCGAGCTGGGCATCGAGATCCCAGGCGTTGCGGTGGTCGATCGCCTCCTGAAGCTTGCCCATCTCCTCAAGGAGGGTGTCGTAGTCGGCATCGGGCTCGGTGAGAGCGGCGGAGATCTCGTTGAACCGGTCGATCATGCCCTTGGTCTCGGCGACGCCGAGCTGGACGTTCTCCAGCACGGTCTTGGTCTCGTCGAGGTTCGGCTCCTGCATGAGGATGCCGACGGTGAAGCCCTCGTGGAGCATCGCCTCGCCGTTGGAGACCTCGTCGATCCCGGCCATCACCTTCAGCAGGCTGGACTTGCCGGCGCCGTTCGGCCCGACCACGCCGATCTTGGCACCGGGGAGGAAGGCCAGCGTGACGTCGTCGAGGACGACCTTGTCGCCATGGGCCTTGCGTGCCTTGCGGAGGGTGTAGATGAACTCAGCCATGAGCGGGAGCCTAGTCGGGGCTCAGCCACCCACGACCCTCACCTCGCATCGACTGTTCCGGGACCGAGCCAGTCGGGCATCGGCGGTCAGGAGCGGGGCATCGAGGAGCTCGGCGAGCACCAGGTAGGCCGCATCGTACGCCGTGACGGATCCCGAACACTCGACCAGGCGCTCGCCGAGCGGCCACGTCGGCAGGCGCTCGATGGGTGCCGCGATCAGGCGCCGAGCGAGTGAGGAGACCTCGGCACTGGGCAGGTGCCCACCCCTGACCAGGCCCCACCACGCACTGATGCACTCCACATCGAGGATGTCGGGGGCGGCGAGATGCTCGAAGTCGGCGAGTGCCGTCGCGGCGGCCACTCCGCGCGCGCCCCGACCGACGAACGCGTCGACCAGCACGGACGCGTCCACGACCGCAACGGGCGAGATCACCCGGAACCTGCCCGCTCACGGCCCTGTCGGATGACAGCGACGGTGTCGACGTCGGCACCGACACCACTGCCCTCCGTCTCCCGGCGCTGGGCCGCCGCGACGAGGTCGGCGGCGAACGCCCCCACCGGCAGGCGGGCGGCCGCCGAGGCCAGCAGTCCCTGCAGGTACGCCTGCAGGGACTGGCCGGCCGCGTCGGCCCGGGCGATGAGGGCGGCATGGACCTCGTCGGGGACGTTGCGGATGGTCACATTCGGCATGCCTGCATTATGCATGCAACTCGCCCGGTCTCACAGCTCGGAAGGGTCGAGGATCTCCCCGGTCTCCGGATCGACCACCTCGGCGTCGTCGAGGTCGTCGAGGTCGGCCGGATCACCACCGGCGTCGCGCCCCAGCAGCCGCGCCGCGAGTGCACGGGCCTCGTCCTCCTGCGCGATGCCGGCCTCTGCCATCGAGTCTGCGAGGTAGCGGGTCTCGTTCTCGATGACGGCGGCACGC
>VFQS010002829.1_pt1 | contig 13823 bp, 10 predicted proteins | sample 3512361 | NCBI WGS metagenome assembly VFQS01 (sample SAMN10412375, study PRJNA504923) | tailings metagenome | isolation source: Relicate 1 Philex TSF3 active mining | place: Philippines
ACCAGTCCGGATGGTTCAGCGTCAGTCCGGTGATGCTGAAAAACAGAATCGCACCGAACGACATCAGTGACAGGTAGATATCCTGATCACTGGAATACCACCGACGCAGGTCCCGATGCCAGCGGGGACCGGTATCGTCCGCCACCGGCCGACTTCGCGATTTCAAATTCAATCTGCAGATCGAAGGGAGTCGGCCTGGCGGAAGCCTCTGCCTTCGTCGATTTTTCATCGGCCTGGGCCGGTGCAGGCTGCTGAACTGGCCAGCACATCCGCAGTCTCTGCGTCGGCGGCTACCACCGAAGCACTGGGTACCTGCACACAAGGGAGGGCTGTGCGAGGATCCATGATGTGTGATACGGCACGCCCGGCCACGCTCCATGATCGTTCGGACATGCCGCTGGTCGCGATCGCCTGATTGGCAAGCTGCAGAACAGCCAGTGGGGTCGCATTCAAGGCATCACGCTGCGGAGCAGGTACCGTTACAGCACACTGCCCGACTCCGGCGACTCGCAGGTCACCACCGATATTCACGACCAGCCCCTCAATCTGCGGAAACTCAGACTGCAGTGCCAGCACTACCGAATCCACGATAGTGCCCTTCGCAATGGCGTTCAGAGTCAGTGGCTGCTCAGTGCGACGAATCAGTCGTCCCCAGCACCTGCTCGTGCGAAAACAAAAAGTCATCCGCTGCAGCAGGTTTGCCGCACAGCCAGGCTGCGACGAAGGCCGGCAACAGCCAGTATCTCAGCGTATTTCTGTGATCAGCAACGGCAGCAGAAAGCCATGTGCGAAACAGCATCACCATACCCCGGATCAGGATTTTCCAACTGGGATGGCTGCCGGAAGGCACAGGAAACAGGTCCATCCGTACAGTTTGAAACCATGCCAGTCGGCAATCGGCGCCGGGGATTGGGGTGGATTTCCGGGAATTGGGAGGCGGGTGTTGGCCAGAGATCAGGGCTGCCGCAAATCCACCAGGTGTTCCTGCTCCAGCACTTCAACCTGCTGGCTGATTTCAGTGTCGGCAATGCTGACCGTGACCTTCAGGCCGGTGGGGACTGCGGTCGTCAGGTGGTCATTGGAGTCAAATCGATCGTCTTTTGATTTTCCCCTGAACAGTTCGTTGCCGGTGGCATCCAGAATCCGGATATCCACGGCAGTCCGCGTTCCGGCGGGACCGATCACCCGGACTCGCAGAGCAGAGTGATTCGGCGGAATCGGTGATCTGAGTGCGGTGTAGCGATCAGTGACATTCACCGCGAAAACATCCGAGTTGTCTCGAGCCCAGACCATGGGGAAGGTCTGACCATTTTTGCGGAACGTCACTGCATAAATGGCATGTCTGCGTTCATCGCGGATGGCTTTTGATGCGCGATCAATGAACCATCCCTGATCCAGAGCATTTCCGGTGGGTTCGCAGGCTCCGGTGAAGTGCCAGCCATTATCCCAGATTTCCACCCAGGTGTGATTGCCGCTGTTGTCGGACCACAGTGGCGTGCCCACGATTCTGGCGGGGACTCCAACGGCTCGGCAGGCATCGACCAGCAGCACGGACAGTCCGGTGCAGGATGCGAGTCCGCTTTCCATGCTTTCGAGTGGGCTTTGATCGGCTTTTTTGCGCTGGGTTGAGTACCTGACATTGACCATCGGGAAGACCTGCTGGTTGAGCACGGCGGCGGCCTCAGACGGGGATTTCGCATCCTTCACAAGTGGCCGGAATTTTTCGAAGAATTCTTTTCGCCACGCGTCTCTGCGTTCGTTGATATTGGCGTATGGCAGCAGTGAATCAAAGACAACGTCCTGCGGAATGCGGTCGGTCCAGGCGGATTCCCGCAGTGCCTGCCACGTCAGTCGGCTGTTTTCCAGCAGGAAGTCGGCCGAAAGTGACTGCAGATCGGACTCCGGCATATTTTCGATGAGGAACCTGATGCCGTCCTGCTGATCCTGCGGAGCTTCAGCGAGGGCTTTTTCCAGCTCTGTTCGGTTCTGCCCGGCATTCTTCAGGGCAGCCTGCAGCAGTGCGTCATCAGCGCGAACGCAGTTCAGAGTCAGCAGGACGAATGCAGGGATCAGCAGCAGTTTTTTCAACATGGTTGATGTTTCCGGATTCAGAGCGAAAGCGAGACGGCGACTTCAGCGCGGAGCCCGCCAGTTGGCACGATGTTCGGCAATCAGACGATCAGCAGCGGCCGGTCCCCACGTTCCGGCCGCATAAAGTTCCGGGGACGAAGAACTGGCTTCCCAGGCTCGCAGAACGGGAGTCACGAAACGCCAGGCGGCTTCGAGTTCATCATTTCGGGTGAACAGAGTTGAATCGCCGCGCATGACGTCCAGCAGCAGTCGTTCATAGGCTTCGGGCAGGACTGTATCAAAATGTTGTCCGTAATCGAAATCCATGGAGACCGGCTGGACGTGATAATTCATGCCGGGGCGTTTGGCCGAGAACTTCAGTGAGATGGCTTCCTGCGGCTGGATTCGCAGCACGAGCTGGTTGGGGCGAGTTTCCACGATATCGCAAAGATCCCCGTCACATTCCACAGTCGAGAACAGATTCAGCGGCGGGTTCTTGAACTGAATGGCAATCTCGGTGAGCTGGCGGGGCATGCGCTTGCCTGTTCTCAGAAAGAACGGCACTCCCGCCCAACGCCAATTGTCGATCAGTACCTTCATGGCGACGAAGGTTTCGCGGTTGGACGCCGGATTCACACGGTCCTCTTCGCGATACGCGAGTGCCGGCTGGCGTCCGACCAGTCCGGCTGCGTACTGGCCGCGGACTGCCCAGCTGCTGATGCCTCCGCTGCTGCCGGGTCTGAGTGCCTGCAGGACCTTCAGCTTTTCATCGCGGATTTCGCGAGCCTGAAACAGGCTGGGAGGATCCATGGCGATCAGGCACAGCAACTGCAGCACATGATTCTGCAGCACGTCCCGCAGGGCTCCTGACGTGTCATAATAGCCGCCGCGGGAACCTTCCATGCCCTGTGATTCCGCCACGGTGATCTGCACATGATCGACGTGACTGCGATTCAGCAGCGGTTCAAAGATGGCATTGCCAAAGCGAAACAGCAGGATGTTCTGTACGGTTTCCTTGCCAAGGTAATGGTCAATTCGATAGATCTGGTTTTCCAGCAGGTGCCGATCCAGTTCGGCAGCCAGCTGGATAGCCGAATCGAGATCCCGACCGAATGGTTTTTCCACAACGACGCGCAGTTTTCCGGACAGTTCCCGCGGCGGGATCAGCCCGGCGGCATTGAGTCCGTCCACAGCCGCGGCAAACAGGGCCGGTGCTGTGGCCAGGTAGACCACTCGCGTAGGGTCTGACCCGGCCCCGGCGACCTGTTCGATGGCCTGCAGACTGCCATGCAGCCGCAGGTAATCAGCCGGGCTGGAAATGTCCAGTTGCTGATAGAACAGGCGACCGGCGAATTTCTGCCAGGCGGCCGCATCGAATTTGTCACCCATGCGGTTCGCCACGATCTGCCGCATCTCCTCCTGAAACTCAGCGTGAGTTTTTTCGCGACGAGCGACCCCGATGATCGGACAGCCGTCCGGCAGGAAGTTCTGGCAGTACAGTCGAAACAGTGCAGGGATCAGTTTCCGTGACGTCAGGTCGCCTGAAGCACCAAAGATCAGGATCGAAAAGGAATTGCCGGGTTGCATACTGTTGTCCATCAGCTGTTGACAATTCGTCGCAGTCGTGCCACCGTGACTTCCTGCAGATCATTCAGAACGCGATCGTGAGCTCCCTCAAGCTGTTCCCAGCGACGTCCTCTGGAAACCACTCCAAGACACCGCGCACCGGCAGCAATCGCTGCAGCCAGACCCACCGGGGCATCTTCCAGCACCACACACCGTTCCGGCGGCAGTCCCAGTCCGGCCGCAGCCTTCAGGAACACGTCCGGATGGGGTTTCCCCTGAATCACATCCGCACCGGTGATCCGCGTCCGAATCAGGTGGCCGGAATGCAGCTGTGCTGCCACCGCTGCGACATTCCCGGGAGGACCACTGGAACCGATAGCCATCGGAATCCCGGCATCTGCCAGCGAGCGGATCAGGTCATCGGCACCGGGCATGTGAGGGAAGTCCTGCGAGATCAGTTCCCGCCAGGCCTGTTCCTTCTCTTCATCGAACGCTGCGATCCCGGCGTCATCCGGCGGATTGGTCCAGGTGTCTCGAATGACTTCGCGACTGGTGCGGCCGAACCCCGCCAAAAATTCGGCTTCCGTGCAGTCACGGCCATGCCTGCGGCAGCATTCCTGCCACGTCTTCAGGTGCGATTCATAGGAATTGACGAGCACACCGTCCATATCGAAAATCACACCGAATTCAGCCACCATGCGATCGTATGTCCTCGAGCAGAAGTTGACACGTATTGAAAGTGCGTCCGTTGGTTTCAGATTCCGGTGTCAGTTGTCATGTCGCGGCTGCAGCGCTGCAATGTCCTGCACAGTGGCCATGCCGCGCGGCCAGCTGAGTACAAATCGCGTTCCCTGTCCGGGACCACCCTCCACTCGCACACGTCCGCCGTGTTCGCGCAGAATCTTGCGGCTGACCGGCAGGCCTATACCCGTGCCGCGGGAACCTTTGGAAGATTCAAACACATTGAAGATGGACTGCCGCTGATCCTCGGGGATCCCCGGCCCGTTGTCACTGACGGCGACAAGCATCATGTCGGCGACCCGATCATACCCGGTCTGCAGCACCACAGCCCCACGCTCAACACCCTCCACCGCTTCAATAGCGTTGCCCACGATATTCAGAATCGCTCGATGAATCCCCTCAGCATCGAAGCTGGCCGGTGGCAGTTCCTCAGCCGGACGATACTCAAACGTTACTCCGCTTTCCGCAGCTCGCGCCGCCGCCAGCTCAGCCACCTCCGCCGCCAGCTTGTTCAGATCCGTCAGCTTGAGCACAGGAACGCGATCACGGCTGAAGCTGAGCATGTCCATGACAAGGTCGTAGATTCGCGTCTGGTTGCGTTCCACAATACCCCAGCCCTGCCGAATCAGTTCCTCACGGCTCTGGTCCAGACCCATCCGGATCAGGTGGCTGCCGCCGCGAACTCCCTGCAGGATATTCTTGATGTGATGACTGAGCACTGCAATGGTCTGGCCCATGGCAGCGAAGCGTTCGGCCTTGACCAGAGCGTCCTGAAACTGCCGCGATTCAATCGCCAGAGCCGTTTGTCTGGCGGCAGTCACCACCACCCGCAGATTTTCTTCAGTAAGACGACCGGTGGGAGCTCCGGATACGGCCTGTTCAAGTGTCGTTGTGGTGTCGAGATAGAACACTCCCAGCAGGTCTGCACGACCGCGCATCGGCGCACAGATGGCTTCACAGATGCCCTCAGAGACAATGCTCTGACCACCCGTAAATCGCTCATCCACGCTGGCGTCAGAGGTCAGCACTGCCGTGCCATGCCGCAGGACATAATCAGTGATTGAACGGGAGACAGGCATCTGCGAATGCAGTCCTGAACTGCCGTCACGCCGGGCAAAGGCCATGACTGTCAGGTCGGCACCCACGGGGTCGCGCAGCAGCACGCAGCCGCGATCGGCACCAATCGCAGAAATCGTCAGTTCAAGAATCCGCTGCAAATGGCTTTCCAGTGTCTGCACCGGAGTAACCAGTTCCTCAGCGACTTTGTAGAGCAGATCCAGGCCGGCCTGCGTGGCCTCCAGCGGCACCGGAGCAGTTTCGTCATAATTCAGAGTCTGCTGAATCGCCGCCGCTTTCAGCCCGCCGGCATCCTCAACAAACCGAATCTGCCCGGCATCAGGCATCGCCGGATGAGCGGAATCTGATAATTGAAATGTAAGCTGGCTGGTTCCCAGTGCCAGCGTGTCGCCGTCCTCGAGCACCCGTTCACGAACCGGATGCCCGTTCACCCGACAGCCATTCGCACTGCCCAGGTCACGCAGGACAAAGTGCAGTCCGTCAAAGCTGAGCCTGGCGTGATGCCGGGAAACTTCGGAGTCATCCAGTCGAATATTGCTGTCGACGCTGCGACCGATCACCGCATCGTGCGCAGAGGTCAGTTCAAATCGACTGCCGCGATTCGAACCTTTGGTGACCAGCAGCGTTGCACGTATCACGGGATGTTCCGGAAGAAACAGTGGGGAAACGAACGCTGCGGTGCAGGCTGGTTGCAGGAATGATGTCGAACGAGCATGCATTTCAATGAAAACAGCGCAAAGTCTCAAGGGCTCGAAGGCTCAACACGGCGTTTCCGGAGACTCGGGAGCCTTGCAGGCTGACCCGCTGTCCACGCATATCCCCCAGGGAAACTGTGCTTCAGCAGGTCTGTCGCATTCGTTACAACGCAGAGCCACTGCAAAACTCCGGAAACTCCTGCAGCATATGAAGCGAGAACATCATGGCTCAGATCCTGACAACTGCCATCCTGCTGGTGCTCAGCAATGTCTTCATGACCATGGCCTGGTACGGTCATCTGCAGGATCTGCGTCACAGGCCTTGGTTCGTGGCAGCCCTGATCAGCTGGGGGATTGCGTTTTTCGAATATCTGATTCAGGTGCCGGCAAACCGGCTGGGACATCAGGTGCTGAGCGTGGGTCAGCTGAAGATCATGCAGGAAGTGATCTCTCTGGCCGTGTTCGTGCCGTTTGCGTGGCTGTATCTGAAGGAAAAGCCCAGCTGGGACTATCTGTGGGCTGCCTGCTGTCTGCTGGGTGCGGCGTTTTTTGTGTTTCGCAGCCGGCTGAGCGGTCACTGAGCGACTGTGCTGGCCTGCGTCTGTACATCCCGGGTTTTGAAAACGAAGAAAGCCCGCAGCCGAAATTCGACTGCGGGCTTTCTTACGAGGTCGACGGGACTCGAACCCGCGGCCTCCAGCGTGACAGGCTGGCGCTCTAACCGACTGAGCTACGACCCCAATCCAGAAAGATCCTGAGATCCGTCTGCGGACAGACTACAGCCTGCAGCCGACGAATGCAAGAAACTCAGCCGATATTTCGACACCTGAGACGTCAGGCTGCAGGACAAGCCGACATTCCCGTCGGATTTGTGCCTTTTCGGACAGGGCTGTGGCCCCGGGCGTTCGCTGAATTTTCGGGCGGTAGCGATTAAATCGGCGAGTTTCCGTCGGGGAACGATGATTCCAGCCCCTGAGACTCCCAGGGGGCAGCTTTGAGAATCCCCGCAGCACGCGTCCGTGAAACCTGTCATTTTCTGCAGCTTTGTGCGCAGAATGGTGGTCGGAGGCGATCATCATGAGTACCCCAGGGCCTGTTGAACAGCCAAATTTCCCCCGGCAAACAAGACCTGCGGAACCGCAGTCCGCTGCGTTTCCGGGGCGCGGGTACCGTCAGACAGCAGAGCGTGCTGCCGGGACAAAGTTCTTCCTGGGAATGCTGTTTGCCGTGGCGTCCTTCTACGCGATGGTGCTGCTGTACCACGCTGCCAACCCGGCCGGTGCGACAGTCACGGAAGCCGGCTTCCTCGAAAATTGTCGTCAGATCTGTCTGCAGTACGGTTTGATATCGACCGGCAATCTGCGGAAGGATGCAGAGTCGTATATTCGCGTGGTGCAGAAGGAGCGATTGACGGAGTCGCTGGCTCAAATTCTGCAGACGGACACGGCACCGGTGACATCACAGCCGCATCCGCTGCTGCACCGGGCGGCCCCGCAGGTCGTGCTGCCCGATGATAAAAACCAGCTCGCCAGTCTGCAGCAGCTGGGACTGCGCAGGCCCATGGTGGTTGTCTTCTATCTGGGGTACGGCTGCAGCCACTGCGTTGCCCAGCTGGTGTCTCTGGAACGTGACCTGCATTACTTCCGTGAACTGGATGCGGACATAGTGGCTATCAGTGCCGATTCGCCGCAGCACACGGCCCAGCGTTTTCAGCAGTATGGCAGGTTTGCATTTTCTGTGCTTTCTGATGAGAATCGACTGGCGGCTGCGGAATGGGACGTGTTTCATCCGGCGACTGAGCAGTCAGAGGAGCTGATGGATCACGGCACCTTCATCGTGGACCGGAACGGTCAGGTCATCTGGGCATTCCGCGGCCGGGAACCATTTCTTGACAATCGCAGTCTGCTGCAGGTGATTGCGAAGTCACAGGGCCTGCTGCCGGAATCCGTCGCTCAGGCACAGTGACCAGCGGCAGCACTGCAGCATGCAGGAGCATTTCCAGTGGGCATCAGACTGAACTGCCGATGCGGCAGGTCGCTGCATCTTCGGGATGATCTGGCGGGTTTGGCAATCCGTTGTCCTCAGTGTCGGAAGATTCTTCAGGTTCCCGACGGCTGGTTGCAGGGTACCGAGGCTGACGAAGGAGTCGCAGCACCGGCAACTCAGGGTCGCAGCCGGCGGGCAGCGTCCGGAACTGCTGGGTTCGCGTCGTCCCTCGGTCGCATTTTTGTGGCACTGGTCACCAGTTTGGTGTTTTTATTGGGGTTATTTAATGTCGCGCGTGTTGTAAGGAATCGCTCCGGGGGCGTTTCAGAGACTTCAGGAACCGACAGCTACCGCCCCCCGCCGGTTGAGTCAAAGTACGGGTTCAACAGCGAGACTGCCGGTTCAGTCCCCGCAGTTCCGACCGGATTACAACCGGGGAAGATCCCGGTACCTCGATTTTCAGAACTGGGCCGTCCGGTCATGCGTTTTCCCGGCGGGCAGTTAATGTACTCTGTGCAGGCACAGTCGGGTGGCTCAATTCCGGGTGGCGACATGCAGATGTTTGTGTATCTGCCCGCGGAATTGCCTGGGCCCGCGACATTACCATGCGTTTTGGTGGCACCTGCCGGGACGATCCTGCTGACCGGAAATGGTGTGACGGATGATTACCACAAAGAAGCCCTGCCGTATGTTGAGGCGGGGTGTGTGGTGGTGCGTTACTCACTGGACGGTTCGGTGGATGACATGGACAATCCGGCGCAGCTGGAGGCCGGGATTCAGGCTTTCATGAAGGCCGAGGGTGGCACTGTCAACGGGCGTAACGCTCTGGAATTTGTACTGCAGAATCTGCCCCATGTGAATCCTCGCAAAATATTTGTGGCCGGACACAGCTCAGCCGGCACGGTGGCCCTCTGTATGGCCGCGGTGGAGCCTCGTCTGGCTGGTTGCATCGCCTATGCGGCCTGTGCTGATCCCGAAGCGAGGCTGCGGGACGGTCTGGTAAACAACGGTCCGGCCTACACTCTTCTGATGCAGTTTCTGGCCGCGACGTCGCCCATGAAGCATGCGAGTGAAATCAAGTGCCCGGTCATGGTTTTCCATGCCCTGGATGACAGTAATGTGGCTTACAGCGAGGCGCAGAACTATGTGGCGACATTGAAGTCCGCGGGAGTTGAGACGCACTTCGTGACGGCAGCCTCCGGTGACCACTACCAGCCCATGATTGATGAAGGCATCCCTGCCGGGATTCGCTGGCTGCAGCAGCAATGACCGTGGCGTGCGCAGCGGTCACGCTGCTGGTGGACGATGAAAACGCCGAAAGCTGAGCAGTACCATGCTGAACACAAAGCTCATGAAAAACACCAGCAGGCAAAAAAACGGCACCATCTGCAGAGGCTGTCGGCTGACATTGGCCGTGAATGTCAGATGAGACAGCACCAGCATCATTGTTGCCATGCCGACACTTATCCATGACAGCATACCCGACATCCAGGCCAGACTGTCATGGCGGCGATCGGGATGCAGCCAGTACTCCCGATATGGAATGTTGACCATTGTCACAGGCAGCACGGACGTCAATTTTCCCAGCAGCAGCACGATGAATGGAAAGACGATTTGGAAGCCGGCCTGCAGCAACACCGCCTGAGCGCGGGGCATCCAGTCATCGGCCTGTCCTGAAGGTCCGAAATGTGTGGCAACGGATTCCGGCAGCCTGCGCCAGTACCAGCTGTGCTGCAGAATTCCCACCGGAACCAGCAGCAGCAGAAATCGAAACGCCAGCCGTCCGGACTGTGCCATGGTCATGATGCAGCTTGTTCAATGCGAACATGCGGTGTCGTGTGAGTCTGACTATTGAACCCACTGTCGCGGCATTATCACCAGCTTGTGGGGCTGAATCAAGACTGGGTGATCGCTGATGTTCAGCGGATGTCCGGAAGCGGATTCTGAGTTTACCGGAATTCTTTGCAGATTAAGTGGTTTACATCAACACCCTCGCGCCGCCGCTCCGGTGATCTCGAACTTTCTGATTTCGGCAGCAGTGAATGTGCTGTTAGCAACAGACGGCAAACGACCGTTCCATTCGTCAAAAGGCGGCTTTTCGGAACTGAGAATCGCCAAAAAATGACAGAAATGTCAAGGGGGTCGGACAATAGGCTGTCCGGCCACCGTTGGTACCATGCGCGCGGATCCTCAGCGTAGAAGTACCTGCCAGTTGCATATTCCTTCCCGGTGGTGGACAGATTCTGTCCTGACTTCCGTGCAGGTATGTTCGGTTGTGGGTAGGATTTCTGCCGCCGGATCATGGGCGGTTGTGGCTGTTTCCGTAATGCAGCCCCAGCCTCCCCCCGAAACCCAACGATCAAAACAGCGAGCCTCCCATGGACGTTTTTGACCTGCGAAGACGCCTCGTCGACGACTATGAACGCTACATCCGCAGCTTCATTAAAATCGCTGACGCCAAAATCTCCGCACTCGTTGAAGACGCCCTCAAAACCGGCACATTCTGGCCACAGCCACTGCTGCAGTTAAATCCAACATTCCTGCCCGGCGGAACGATCGACTCATTGGTCGACCAGAACATGCTGCATGCGGAGTGTCGCCGCATTTTCCGGGCCGACAAATCAGAAACAGACCTGCTTGGCAAACCACTGACCCTGCACACGCACCAGACTGAAGCCATCCGCAAGGCAAAGGAAAACAAAAGCTACGTTCTGACCAGCGGCACCGGTTCGGGCAAAAGTCTCACCTACATCGTGCCCATCGTTGATCATGTCCTCCGCAATGGCACGGGCCGCGGAGTCCAGGCGATTGTCGTCTATCCCATGAATGCTTTGGCCAACAGCCAGGACGAAGAACTCGCCAAGTTTCTGAAACGGGGTTATCCGGAAAACCAGTCGCCCGTGCGCTATGCCCGCTACACGGGCCAGGAGAAAGGCGAAGAGCGCGAAGCGATCCGCAGCAACCCGCCCGATATCCTGCTCACCAACTACATGATGCTGGAACTGCTGCTGACTCGTACCGAAGACCGCGAACTGGTCCGCTCGGCCCAGAACCTGCGGTACCTTGTCTTTGACGAACTTCATACCTATCGCGGTCGCCAGGGAGCCGATGTGGCACTCCTGATTCGCCGTTGTCGCCTGGCATTCAACAGCCCCAACATGATCTGTATCGGAACCTCGGCTACGATGGCATCCGAAGGCACGTCGCTGGATCAGAAAAAGGCAGTGGCCGACGTCGCCACAACACTCTTCGGAACGACCATCGACAGCACTCAGGTGATCGGGGAATCACTGCAGCGTGCCACACCTGAACTGGACTTTACGCGTCCGGAAATTGTGGAACAGTTGCGGCACACCATCACCAACCAGGCAGCACCACCGGACGATTTCGAATCCTTTCGCAATCATCCTCTGGCCTCATGGATCGAAAGCACGTTCGGAGTCCGCACGGAAGCTGCTACGGGACGACTGATCCGCCAGACACCCCAGCGACTGGAAGGCGAAAAGAGTGCCGCCCTCGAATTGCAAAACCTCACGGGTCTCGATCAAACGCTGTGCGTTCCCGTGATTCGCAGTTTCCTGATGAAGGGCTCCAATCTTCGCCCTCACGAAGCCGCGCGTTTTCCAATCTTTGCATTCCGCCTGCACCAGTTCTTCAGCCGCGGTGACACCGTCTGGGGAACCATTGAATCCGAAAACGACCGGTTCATCAGCATCCACAAGCAGGTGTCCGTCCCGAAGCAGCCGGAAAAACTGCTGTTCCCCATCGTCTTCTGCCGGAACTGCGGCACGGCGTACTACCGAGTTTCGCGGCGCGACGAAAAACACGGGAATTGCCTGATTCCTCGGGAAAGCCGCCGCGATGCCGATTCACAATCCGCCATCGACGCCTACCTCTATGTGTCCTCCACGGATCCGTGGCCAGCCGGCGAAGGTCCCGCCGTTGTTGAACGTGTTCCCAGCTCCATGAAAGAGATGACGGCCAGCGGGGTCGAACGAATTCGCCCTGACCAGCGTCGTGATCTGCCCCAACTGGTCCACGTGGCCACCGACGGCCGACTGGTGTCCGAAGGTGAAGGCCTCCCGGCTGCACTGATCGAAAAGAACTTTCATTTCTGCCTCAACCCACAGTGCGGTATCGCGTGGACTCGCCATCAGCGCTCTGATCACGGCAAGCTGGCCACACTGGGTGTCGACAGCCGCAGTACGGCCACCACGATTCTGGCGGTTCGAGCATTGATCGAACTGCAGTCAGACGAAAGCCTTCGCAAAGAGGCCCGTAAACTCCTCAGCTTTACCGACAATCGACAGGATGCCTCACTGCAGGCTGGCCACTTCAACGACTTCGCCCAGGTGGCCTTACTACGATCCGCGCTGCACAAGGCGCCTTCTGCAAAGGGAGCGACCGGGCTGTCCCACGGCGACCTCTCACGCAGTGTCTTTGAAGCCCTCTCGCTGAAATTTGATGAGTATGCAGCCGATCCTGAAATTCGAGGCCCTGCTCGCAACGCCACGCACGACGCCCTGCGCCGCGTGATCGACTACTACCTGTATCGGGACCTGCAGCGGGGCTGGCGAGTCACCGCGCCGAATCTCGAAGACTGCGGCATGCTGTCGTTCGAATACGACGGATTGACGGGCGCCGACGGTTTACTGGAGGAGCAGGATCTCTGGACTGACGGCTTCTCGATCCGCACGGAACGCGAAGCGGAACAGCACCTCGATGTCCCTGCTCAACTGAAAGCATGTCCTGTGAAAGCCCGGGAAGAAATTCTTCGGACGCTCCTGGATGTTCTGCGGCGCGGGCTCGCCATCAAGGTTGACGCCCTCGACCCACAAAAACAACTCGATCTCGTTCAGCAGACAAACTCACGACTTCAGGAAGGCACTGTCTGGCACCTCGAAGATACTCGCGAACTGATCCAGTCGCAGATCGCTTATCCACGAGCCAAACAGCCGCGCGAACACTCCGGACTTTTTGTGTCCTCCTTCGGGAGTTTCGGGCGATACCTCAAGCGGACGGTGGCCAACTACCTGCCGATCAACTCAAAAATTCCGCGAGAAGACGTCGACAAATGCATCCAGTTTCTCTTTCTCGCCCTGCGTCGTTACGGCATCCTTGAACAGGTTCGCGGAGGCGAATTGCCGGGATATCAGATCAACCACGATGCGCTGCGCTGGATTGCAGGATCGGGTGAGATACGCCCCATCGACCGCACACGATTGCTTGATGCCGGTGAAATGCCGCCCGAAGTCAACAAATACTTCGTCGACTGTTACCGAAATTTCATCAACCTCCGCTGCCTGCTGGAAGCTCGCGAACACACTGCCCAGGTGGCCTCAGAAGACCGTGAAGAACGTGAAGATCGCTTCCGCAAGGCGGACCTGCCGCTGCTGTTCTGGCGGGTCGGCCATGGCGCTGGGTGTCGACATTTCGCAGTTGAATGTCGTCAATCTGCGCAACGTCCCGCCGACACCTGCAAATTACGCACAGCGCAGTGGTCGGGCAGGGCGCGGTGGCCAGCCGGCGCTGGTCTACACATACTGCGCCGGCCAAAGCCCTCATGACCAGTATTACTTCCATCAGCCGGGACACATGGTGGCCGGTTCCGTTGCAGCCCCACGCATCGACCTCCGCAATCGGGATCTTGTTCGTTCACACATCCATGCCATCTGGATGGAAGTCGCC
>VFQS010002832.1_pt1 | contig 13819 bp, 23 predicted proteins | sample 3512361 | NCBI WGS metagenome assembly VFQS01 (sample SAMN10412375, study PRJNA504923) | tailings metagenome | isolation source: Relicate 1 Philex TSF3 active mining | place: Philippines
GCTTGTTCATATCGATTTCAACGGCCTCTAGTGGCTTGTCAGCGATACGCTCAAGCAGGGAGCCACGGAACTGCTCAATGCTCATACCTTTGGAGATTGCCTCATCAGCGAGGGCCCGTTGGTTGTGGCGGATAGCCAGGGAGAGCATTTCGCTCACTTCTTTGTTGCGCTTGGCGATAGCGGCCTCTGCGGAGACCACGCCGTCTTGATTCGTTTCCATTTTGATTTCCTTTTTAGGGATTGCGGGGACGGTTGGCGGAATCTCAGCAGAGCGGCCCACGCCAACGGTCGGGTCGGCAGGAATGCTCACAACTGAAACTTCCATCGGCTGCCAGGACGTTGCGCGATAACCGCTCTCGGCCCGGGCGACCTTCTTCACGTAGTAGCCGATGCTCACGTTCCCGCGAATACCGTCCACCACGTCATCGTAAATCTCGCACGCACGCTCGCCTTTTCCAAAGCGAACGACCGCTCGGAGCTTCCGCGCCGATTCGTCGAGAGTTACAGATTCAATAACGCCGATCTGCTGCGTTGGGTCATGATCGACCAGCAACGGAGCGCGACCGGAATTCAAAAATGAGAGATCAATCGATGAGCTCGAATGGTCCAAAATCTCAGTTCCAGCTCCACGCTCAACAGGCGTTTCGCTAGAAATTGCCATGCGGACCCGGCGGTCCTCTTTGACCTCAGCGTCCATCGAATCGGCGCGATGCAGAATCGGCTCGCCTTTGCGGTCGGCAGGGAATACCGTCCCCTCATAGATTCCAGCCTCCATGAGCTCGTCGGTGCCCTCGATTTCTTCTTCAGCCATCTCGACTTCTAGCGTTTCTTCCGCTTCGTGTATATCTTTTGCGAATACGACCGTCACCGTTTCTTCGGTTTCGGTAACGCCAACAACATGTCGCTTATCCATGCTCACCTCACTAGATTGGCTCGATATTAAAGCCGAACGTGCTTCGTCCACAAGCCCCCTGATTTCCTCTGCCGATCGAAGCGCGTCAATTTTTGTGAGAGTTGAGAATCTATGTCCAACGAGAGTATTGGTGGCTTCATATCCGCCCTCACCTTCTCGGTAAAGTCTAATCAGAGCTGCGGGGTCCTCATCCGTCCCTTCTATCTCGAAGCTCGAATCAGGAACATTGATCTTCCCGTTCCTCTCGATTTTCTCAATGCGCCCTCTGGCCCGCCCGCCTGGATTATCCCAGGAGACAAAATCACCGACGCGCAAAGCATCAGGAGCAGCCCTGTTATCGATTGAATCCATACGCGCAGCCCTCGCTCTAGCCCATGATTGTCCAGCATCACCACCCCACAAAGCCCAAGCGATTCGGCCTGCCGACGGGTATCCATCCTCGCCGGGAGAGAATCCCTGACCCTGCTTATCTACCTCATGCCTCGAAAAAAACGAGTGCATCCGGCGAACAGTATCGGGAGAAAGGTCCTGACGGTTAATGAGTTGCCTCGCCCTGGCGACGCCGACTTCAGTACCGCCACGACCATACTCACGCCGCCAATCGAGTCCACGCTGCGCTTCCTCTGCCATCGCCTCGGTCGGTTTTGTGTCGATCTCAACGCCTTTATAGGTTGCCATTTATGCCGCCAGTAATAGTTGCCATTCTTCGTCGGTCGGGTTGATAACGCCGCGAGCTTTTGCATGTTCAATTCCTGTTTCTACCTTAACGGATTTTGTGGCCGCACGTCCATCGATATGAATAGACCCAAAGGCGGAAACCTTGCCGACGAGAGAGTCAGCCTCCTGCGACAGGCAAATGGCGTGTGCGCTTATAGAAACAGGAGGTGGCGTATATCCGCCGCCATGATATGGGATGAAGGTCCCGGGCTTGCGCCTGCGAGACGTGCCGCTCTTGACGACGGGGGCAGAATCGGACGAGGCCGTAACCCCTCCAACGTCTGCGGTAACAGAAACCCCGGTGACAACTGCCGTTTCGCTCCGGGTGCCGTTACTCGTAACAGTCCCAATGGAACTTTGCGCTTCGAGGCCCGTGACGCTTGCCGCGCCATTGACTACCCCAGAATCATCGAATAACCCCGAGGCCGCATCAAAGAGGCCAACGCCGGAGTCGAATAAAACGGTCATGCTATGCGGATGAGACTAGACGCTCCGGCTGCCGGGAAGTCAACGGTAAAAGTTCCGTTAACGGATGAAACATCGGAGCCGAAATCAAAAACCGCGACCGCCTTGTTACTTTTGCTTGAGTTGTAAATCAGGCAGCCGCGAGCCGTAATTGTGGAATCCGCCCAGGACGGATCGGAAAACGTGAGATAAGCCGTGGATGTGGATAAGCCTGTGGATAACCCGGAAAGAGTAGCTCCGCCAGCCGTGTAGCCGGTCCCAGAGACTTCGTTCGTTGCCGAATATGCCGTTGTCGCTGCGCTCAGAGAGGCCGAGCTGGTATAGAGCGCGACTTTATAGGTGTCTGCGCTGCTATGCACGCCCTCTAATATTTCCTGCTTGTAGGAGTTGCAGATTCCGCTCGTAATCGCCATTATTTTTCCTCGACTTCTGCGCCGGTAATTGCGCCGTTCTCATCGCGCACCAGTTTCACGTTGCGCTTTTTAGTCTTTGGCTCGGTATCAATCCGCATGTCAATTTTGATCGGATCGTGGCGAACCTCAACCGTAGGATTCACGTTGATATTGTGCTCGGTCACCTCCGGAGCCTTTACATTGACCTGCGATCTGGCCTCGGGCTCCGCAGAACCGGAAATGGTCGGAGGGGCTTGCATCTTCTGGCCGAACGGCTCGAAAGCAAGCTGAATTCCGTACCGGTCCGCAAGCTCCTTCTCAAGTGCGATCTGCTCGAACGTTTCCTCAATATCGCGCCCGTAATTATTGGCCACGTCCTGCATAGACATGATTCCGTTCGTAATCCCGAGGATATTTGCCTGGATTTCGCGCTGCGGATCGACCCATGGGAAGCCCCGACCGCGAAAATGGACGGTCTCCGCAAATTTGTCGTATTTGGAGACGGGAATCGGAATGCGGTTTGCGGTCATGACCGAAGTGAGCCACATGCGATAAACCGGCTCCACGAAGTGCTGGATCATGAGCGTTTGAAGGGTCTTGTAGAAGTCCCGGTCCGCCAGCTCGCCCGCTCGGATACTGGAATACGAAACCGCCGTTAAATCGTTGGCAAGGGCATAGTAAGAAACCCCCAGGCCGGAAGCGATACCGCGCAAAACGGCTCGCTCAAATTCCCCGAATGCAGTGGAGGGGTGGCTCGGGTTGAATTCTTGGAAATTGACCCCGGCCGGGAGCTGATGAAACGTCCCTGGCTCCGCGCTCATAACCGGCGTGAAGGTGTCCTCGTAATCGTCGGCCGTGAATCCATCGCCCCGCGGGGAAGTGAAGAATCCCATCTTAGACGCGCCCGTCCTGGCGGCCACAAGCTCGGCCTCCCGGTATCCGTGAAGCATCTTTAAGCTCTCAATGGCGGTGCTCATCCATGGGACGCCACGGGTCTGCTGCGCCCGATCAGCGTCATACACGTGGAGAATTTTCTCGGCGGCCACACGAACATGCTTTCTGGCATAGACCTGCGAATATTCCATGTCGCCAGGGTGCTCGCTCAGGATGTAGTAGGCGAGCGGTTTGCGGTATTTATTGATCTCGACGCCCATACGGATACGATTACCATCACGCGTGAGCTCGTTTTTCTGCTCATCGAGAACGTCCGGCTCCAAGAATTCGAGCGCAAAGCGATCCTCGTTGTCGTAATTGACCATGCGAATCAGGACCTCGCCATCTCGGGCTAGGCTCTGAATAAAAAGATTTTGTGCGTCTACAAATGATAGGCGACCATCAACAGTGCAATTACCGCGCTTGCACCACTTGTTCCAGGCGTTCTCGATGATCGTATTGCCGGGGGCATCGAAAGACCCGTCGCTATTCTTCGCTTTCACCTGCATAGAGACGCCATGCTCTCCGACTACGTTGGTCTTTAAGAGATTGAGGTATCGGCGGGCGTATTCGTTGTTCCTCGCAAGGTCCCGGCTGCGGTTTCGCAAAGTCAGCAGGGCAGGCCGAATCTCAGAGTCCGGCGAGCGCGTGGACGTCATAAAGTCTGCAAAAAGACGGTCAACTTTCGCGCCCTGGTATCCGCGCTTGACCATCTTTTGTTGATTTGATTTCTTAAACCGGTCGAAGATTCCCACTATTAGAACCTCACCTTAATTGTTGAGCCAGAGGCTTGTCCTTTGCGAATCCGCTCCGCAATAGTCTCTTTGGCAAATTCTGCTTTGTAGTCATCCCTGGCTTTTTGCAACTCCGCAAATGACATTTTTGTAAGGCTGCGACCGGCGACAGAATAGTTGGCCACGTCCGCGTCTGCTTTGCCCTGCAACAGGCTCTCGATCTTCCCGATCATTATCTCAGCATGAGAGCGCGGGTCTGCACCGTTTACGTCCAGGTCTGCAATTGCGGTAAACGATCCGCGATCAATGACGATCCGATTTGAGTCAGAATTACGAACCGCCTCTAGCTGCCAGTGGTAATAGCCAGCAGTGAATGCAGAAGAAGTGGTCGACGAGACAGAAAAAAGATAGTCGCTGCTATACGCCGACCCAGTGAGCTGAATTTCTGTGCTGCCGCCTCCGGTAATCCGGGCGACATATGTCATCGTGTAGGCGGTGTTCGGATAATCGGTGCCCAAGTCCGTCCTGCGCCATTGGATAAAATCTCCAACGACAATCTCGGTCGGCTCTACGGTTGGGCTTTGTGCGGGGTCAAACAGGTTGGCCATGGCCACTCCAAGCAAGTTTCAACCGATTCTAACGCCATCCATGAATAAATCCACTATTTCGTTTCACGGCTCTACGGGAAACAGTGACTTCCGCTTTCTCTGGCGGCTCTGGCGGGTTGTCTTTCACCATGAATGCGCGATCGTGGAGAGTATTTAGGTTGAGGTTCAGAATTCCGAGCGCAGCCATTGCGTAGACCCGAACGTCTAAAGCCTCATTTCGCGGGCGCATCTTGACCCATTCTCGTCGCGCAAAGCCCTTGTGATACCTGACTACGATCTTCTCTGCCGTGAGCTGGCGGAAATATTCGTCGCTCCGCTTAAGCGGAAAGTGCAGATAGCCGGGTCCTGGCTCTGAAATCTTCAGCCTGGAATAGAGCAAGTCTTTTGCGGTATCGACGCCAACGGGAAATAGGCGAATCTTGCCGATATTATTTCTCCCGGGCTTTCCGACCAGAGGCTTACCCTCGCCGCCGACGCCCTTGATAGCAAAAATGCGCTTTCCCTCTCTGGGCCGGACGTAGGCATAGACCGAGTTTGTATGGTGGCCGCCGGAGTCAATACAGGCCGCACGCACATGGAGAATCTTTCCGTCCTCGCGCTCGAATTCTTGTGCGAATGCTGAGTCCAAGTCCTGCCAAACCGCCGGAGAGGACGGGTCGCCGTAAATAGTCTTGTAATCAAGAGACCAGGATTCCTCATCCTTGCCCCATCCGACGATCTCAATCTCTAGGCGGTCATCCTGGACGTCGACGCCTGCGGTTAGAACGAGAATCTCACGCGGGAGCTGCTCCCCGAAATCCTCCCGCCTTTCAGCCACTGCGTAATCATCGACGCGCTCGCCCTGATCCTCCCACGTCTCTCCCAGGTAGGTGTTTACAAAGACGCGCAGCGTGGCGGGTTGTTTTTTTGCCTCAAGGAAATCAAGAACCGCGCTTTCGAGTGGGGTCCAGGGACTATAGAGGCCGGAAAGATGGAATCCGGCGACCCTTTTTGATTCCGCCGTAGCCTGCCAATTGCCGTTTTTAATCGCCCGCACCCGCTCCGCATCCGTCCAAAGTACGCCGCAGTCGTCGCACATATAGGCAGCGGTCTCTGGCCTCCCCTCGTCCCATCGGACTTGTGCCCACTTTAGCGTTTGCTCATGCCCGCAATGTTGGCAGGGCACGAAATAAAATCGCTTGTCTGACTCCTCGAAGGCCGTTTCTATTCGACTATTTCCTTTTAACGTCGGGGTAGAAAACAGTCCTATGCGCCGATTCCAAAAAGTAGCGGCTCGTTTCCTGGCCAAAGATACCGGGTCGCCCTCAGCTCCGGCAGAAATGGGATAACGGTCAACCTCATCGCACAAAACTACACGGACAGGGCGGGACGCAAGGGAGCTCGGGGAGTTGGCTCCGCACGCCGTGATGTGGCCGCCAGGGAAAATCTTGTGCAACGTCGTATTGCCGGAATCTCGCGAGCGCGGATCGGAGACAAGATTCGATAGGGCGGGGGTGTCGCGCAACATAGGCGCGAGCCGGTCTTTAGACCATGTTTGCGCCATATCGAGCGTCGGCTGCACGACAAGCATCGGGGCCGGGTCCTGGCCAACGTGGAAACCGACAAGGTTATTGAGGATTTCCGTCTTTCCGACCTGGGCCGAGGACATAACCACGACGGTTTCTATTGCCGGGTCCGCAAAAGCATCCATGATTCCGCGCTGATACTCGGCCCGAGACGTGGACCATTGCCCCGGCTCTGCGGACGCCTCCGGGGACAATTTGCGCTCAGTATCGGCCCACTCAGAAACTTTTAGATCAGGAGGTGGCCTCAAGACCGCGAGCGAGCTCTCGATCACCTTCGCTAGGCTCTGATGCTTTGATGGGATTGTGAACTTCAACTCTGACATTGGCTAATTCCGCAAGGGCCTCGTTGACCGATTGTTTCAAAATCGCTTTTACCTCGACGAGGGTATCAGCAGCGAATACTTCCGGGGCGGTTTTTGTCGGTATCGACAACAATTTAGCGCGACAGTTTCCGAGCACCTCTACCCAGGCGTCTTGGACGTCTTGAGCCGGGATGAGCTCTCCGACCATCTGCGCTTTTTCCATTTCCGTTAGATCGGCCCGGGCTTTGACTAGGCGCGTCCTGTGCGTTGAATAGTCGTCACCATGAACGTCGCCCTTAACCGCTCGCTCTCGCAAATACTTCACATAAGCTTGGACTACTGGAACCAGCTCATACCGGCCGCGCTCGGCTCTAGGGACAATGCCTTCTCGAACGAGTTGATTTATGCGCTGCGGAGTGAGATCGAGCAGCTTGCAAATGGTATCAAGAGGAAAGGTCTGCGCCATTTATGGAGCGTCAGGGTCGGTGTCGCGCCGCCGCTGTTCGGTTGGAACCGCCATCGCCTGCTTCTGACGCCTTGCCTCAAGAGATACTGTTTCACCTTTATACATTCCCGCGCCCATCTCGTCAATTTTGCTGTCCTGGTCTGACAATTCGCCAAGCTCGATCCGCAACATTTCCGTATCCCACCCAGAATTCAGCGCGAGCTTGTTGTCCGCGATCACATAGGCTTTCTTCTGGGCGTCGGTCAAATGCCCCAGGCGCAGGCATGGGACTGTTTTCAAATTGAGACGCATCGCAGCGGTCACCCGCCCATGGCCTGCAATAATTACCCCGCCGCCATCCACTAGCACCGGATTGGTGAAGCCGAACTCCCGAATAGACGCCATGATCTGCGCGATTTGCTCATCCGAATGCGTCCGGGAATTCCTCGCATACGGGATCAATTCAGAAACATTTAATTGTTCGATCTGCATAGTTAAGCCTAAATGAAAATGTGGTTACTGTTTCTATCGCTAGGCGGAATCGGCGGTCGCGAATTACCCGCCGCGTGTGCCCTGCGGTAGGACCCAATACCGGGGGGGCTTATTGCTCTCATCTTGCGGTAGCGATCGCTTTTTGTATGGCTTCTTGTAGTCTCTTGGGGAATCTGGAGCGCACAACTCCTGAGGAAATCTTATCGATAGGGAAGATTGCCTTGTATTTCGCAGAATCGACATAGAAAGCCATGGGCTTTGCGGTTTCCTTGTTTACCTTTTGATAGACCCCTGGCGTTCTATTTTCCCGCTTTCCTGCGCTGAAGTAGTCTTTCTTTCCTGCGATGAATGCTTTACGGGTCGCACGAGAGATGTTGCCGTATTGATTCTTTGGCGCGAATCTGGTCGGGACGAGGATTGCCTTCTGCTTAGGCGTACGGATACCCCCCGCAATTTGGAAGCGCAAATATTCAGCCTGGACTTTTCCTGGGATCAGGATAGCGACAAGGTTTCTTTTATTCGCAAACTTTCCCTTGAAGGTCCCGCGATTCGAGATATAGGCCGCCTTCGTAAATGGCGTGGGGTTTTCCAGATATTGGTCCATCTGAACGGTGATTGCCTTGGCCACGTCATTAGCGGTCTCATTCAGAGCTTTCGATGCCGCAAAAGGGACCTGCTCGCGCTCGATATACGAAAGCCTGCGCTTTAGATCGGATACGTCGGCCGAGACGTTAATCTTGAGCATAGACCATCCGATATGTGTAGATCGAGCTCGGGCCCTTCTTTAGACTGTTTTCGATCTTCTCGCGCACGACTTCTTTCTTAGCGTGCATCTTGTTCAGCGCAACGCGTACGCCCTGGGGCGGAATGTTCCCGGCTGCGCTGATCTCTTTGCTAGTCAGGGGCCGGTCTGCTTTGGCCAGGACGTCTACAACGGTCTGCTTAATCATCTCATCTCCAAAAAAAAAGACCCGAGGGAAGTCGGGCCTAAAGGGGGGAAGGAGACTACATGACGCACCCTTACTTTAGACCCTGCTGAGATTTTAGTCTAGATTGTTTCTGGAAACAATCCCGACATAGCCACCTTCTATTCTTGCCGTTGTTAAAAATCTTGAAATCGCCTCCCGCAACTGGTCTGAATTGTTGGCAGTGGGAGCAGAATTTGGGTGGGAGATTTGGTCCAGCCATGCTTTAGCCTGTCGTTTGTAAAATTCCATGTCAATGACCAGGGCGTCTATCTGGTTCATTAGCGCAATATTCATCTGCCGCGTCTCGCGCAGCTCCATTTCCAATTGACGGTTTCGCTCTACGAGCAGTCGATAATCCGGTGCGTCCATCGGTTCGAGACCTTTCGCCATCCCATGACCCAGATTTTCCACCCTGCTTTGCGTACTGGTCCGGCAGTTTCTGCGTCCGCGATCTTGGCCACGCGGCTAGACGTATTCGCGTATGAGGTGGCCTGGACCGCCAGCGTCTCCCCATCTTTCACCGCCAGAATGTCAATAAATCCAAAAAGGTCCTGCCTGATTCGCGCATGCGGATTCCATTTCTCCACAACGGCAGCTTGGTAACCGGCCTCGCGCAAGTATCGGAGAGAGAGCTCGGTCGGGCTCACAATTTGATCCTGCCGCTCTCGAAAAGCCAGCCGATCGTTTTACGGTGCGCTTCATCCCATAGGTGGAAACGCTCCGCTTTACTCATTTTTGAGCCCTGATCGATTTCCATGTGGCAGGCATAGCAAAGGGCAGCTACGCGGTAATCATCCGCCTTGATTCCCTTCCCTTTCCCGTCCCTGAGCTGGTTGGAATGAGCCGCGACGACCGTACCATCCTGGCGACCGCAATTGGAGCAAGGCAGCTCTCGCACCGCCTCAAGGAGTTTCTGATTTCGATAGTTCACGGATATTTTGTAACCGCTTGCATGATTTTTTGCAACCGCAATGGGGTTCGGCCTGCCAGCCATCAATAGCCCCCCAGGTCGAAATCATCCTCTCGACTTCTTGCTTTCGCAACAACTTGCAGTCCACTGACAACGCTAGAGAGGTCCTGCACTGCGGGCACGTTATGTTGAATGTCCCGTGATACCCCTGCGCCCGAGCTTTGCATTCCTGACAATCCACCTTTAATTTCCTTCATGAGCGTCCCCATGACGCGCTGATAATGTAGCCTCGGGAATAGTCTCTCGTCTACCATGCGGCCCGCACGATTCTCGACAAAGCCCGCACAAAGGTCCTGGCGGCCGTTCCTGCTCGCAATGGCATCAAAGGTATTGGCACCGCTCTCGATTGTCTCTGCGGCCTCCCAAAGCTCGCGCTTGGCCCGTATCCGCCGAGTGATCTCTCCGCTCTCTTTGCCGGACTTCCCATAATGGAAACGGCAGTAATAGGTCGAATTGTCTCCTGCTGAGTGGCTTATCGTCCCGAATAGCCCGCAGTCATGGGCCGCGCAAGAGCGATTCGCAACGGTCGTGGTCTCGTTTGTTTCTAAAAATTTAGCCCGCATGATATTTCCCCTCTACTATTTTCGTCCAATTTTGCGGCCGGAGTATCCATTCCAGCTCGCACTCGAAAGCCCTCGCCCCGGGCCTGGGGGTTACTTTGCCCATCAAAAAACGGGATTGGCGCAGCCAGGTAAAGAATTTCTCAAACCATGCAATACCTGCCTCCTGGCTCTCCCATTTCTCCTGCGTGGCCATCTCCCGCCATCTAGCCTTCAGGAAACCTTGCCGGGTCTGATTCCATATCCGCACCTCTGGCAGCTCTGGAAGCGTTTTGTGAAAGAGCTCGACAATCTGCTCATGGGGGCATGGCGGGAGGCCATTCCCCGAAGATGTTTTGATCTTTATATCTGAAGGTGAAGGTGAAGGTGACGGGCATTCCTCAAGCATGTCGTTAGCATATCCTCTAGCATTGCTACTAGCATTTGTTGAGTGATTTCCCCATCTTTTCTCGGCTGCCGACCGCGCACGAGCCTCCAATTTGTCCTTTTTGGCCCTGGCGTCCCCTATCTCGCGCTCTACCCGAGCATGTATCCATAGCCCGTTGATGATCTCAAAGTATTGCTTAAGCACTGCTTGAGCATTGCCCCAAGCATCCGGACTCATACGAGTTATTTGCGCCAGAATGCGGTCATCGTCTGGTGGTGGCCCGTTGCGCCAGTAGTCCATAAGCAGGAGCAAGTACGCCCCATGCTGCTCGGTTGTCAATCTGGTCGTGTCCGCAAGATAGTCCGCCACATAAAGGGGCATCCAAATGTCAACCTTCATTTGCCCGAGCCTTTCAAACGGGCGAGCTGCATCAAACCCTTTATAGCCTCCCTGTGCCGTTTGTTTCCCTCTTTGGCCTTCTCAGTCGAGCATGGGACACATGTAGCGTTTACGGTCCATTTGACGGTCGCTCCGCAAGCTTTACATGGTTTCCCGTCATATTTGTTGAGGCCGCGCTCGGCCGCTTGCATTCTAGGGGTCATTTCATCTCCTTAAAAAAGTCCGTGCATAATACCCTTAAACCCATACCAAATCAACAAAGCCATAAACCTACAAAAAATAGGGTTTCTCCCTAGACTTTTTGGAAATAGTCGCGCTATACTGTTTCCACGGTCAAACGCTCCCGACCGGGTAAAAAAGGAGATTATGAAATGGCTTATATGAATCAATCCAAAAAGGCAAAGATCGCCGCAGCTCTCAAAAACGTAGTTCCCAAGGGCTGGAAATATTCGCTCGCAGTAAAACATCATTCCGGAATCGCAATGACGATCCGGGCGGCAGATGTAGACCTTCTCCGCGCATTCAAAGAAACGGACTATTACCGCCACGAAAGCGCGACTTGCTATGAGGTCAATACCTTCTGGCTGCGCTCCCATCTTGCCGACGATGAGCTCTTGGAAACATTTGAGCGAATCATCGACGCGCTCAACCTAGACAATTTCGATCACTCGGACCTTATGACCGACTATCACCACATCGGGCATTACGTTTATCTTTCGATCGGTGCATGGGACAAGCCTTTTGTATGCATACAAACGGAGGCCGCATGAGGGCCGCAGCATCAATGGCCGCCCTGCTTTTAGCTGGGTGCGCCTCGGGGCCGATCATCGACCCGAAATCATCTAAGACGCCAGAGAACTTCTATCTCGATCAGATGGAATGCGAGCGCATTTCTGAGAACGTTTCTTACCCGGCGGAGATGGCCAAGTCCAGCGCGATCAACGCAATACTCTCCGGGCTCATGGGCGCAGCTCTAGCCGGGGGGAATGTATCAGCGAGCCAGGGCGCACAAGTTGGAGCAGTAAGCGGTGCAATTGTAGGGGCAGGGACGGGGGCTTATGGGACGTATTCCAGACGCCAGAAAATAGTGACGAAATGCCTGCAAGGTCGCGGGTATTCAGTTCTCGATTAGGGGGAAGAAATGAGGGATTACAAGCACATCATGATTCGGGCCGAGCGCAAGAGGAAGGGCCTTGTCGATGAGGAACCGATGAAAGACAAAGTTCTAGGTGGAGTATTCGTTCTAGGGCTCCTGCTCTTGGCGGCCTTCCTATGAGGCTTTTCTACATTTATCGGTTTTATAGGCAGATTGGATACCCACGATTTAACGCCCTTTCACGGGCATGGAGAGTAATAAATGGAAAATAACGTTTACAAAGCGATCAATGCAGTTCAGATGGCACTCGCAAAAGTCGGCATTGGCAAAGATAGCAAGAACCAGGCCCAGGGCTTTATGTTTCGAGGAATCGACGCGGTCTATAACACCCTCTCACCGCTCCTGGCGCAGAATGGGCTTTGTATCCTGCCCAGGATGGTCTCCCGGAGCTGCGAGGAACGCGTTAACGCAAAAGGGACCGCTCTTTTTTACGTGACGGTTGAGGCTGAGTTCGATCTAGTCTCCGCCCTTGACGGTAGCAAGCACACGATCAAAACCTTTGGGGAGGCTATGGATTCTGGCGACAAAGCCACGAACAAGGCCATGAGCGCGGCATACAAATATGCGTGCTTTCAGGCTTTCGCAATACCGACCGAGGGCGATAACGACGCGGATGGCCAGACGCACGAGGTGGCCGCAAAGCAGAAAGCAGACCCGGGGCTCGTGGCCAGGATCGAGGCTTGTGCGGATATGGCCGCATTGCAGGCGATTTGGAAAACGCTAGACGAATCGGAGCGGAAACAATGTGCGGAAACTGTAAAAGCGATGAAGGAAAAGCTCTCGTCATCTTCTTCTGCGGCTTAGTAATCCCGCCTCTTTTAATGCTAATCAACATCAAACCAGGAGCCTGCAATGTCTACCAGCACCACTTCTATGCGGACGGAAAATGCGTCTATCGATCCAGCTCAATGCCTAGTAGAGATCGAGAGGGAGGCGAGAAATCTTCGGGCCTTACTAGCAAACATGAGAACGCTAGACTTTCGCCCGATCATTGAATCCGCCACAAAAATTGAGGAGATGGCCTTCGAGATTGACCGATGGGCGAGCAGCATCGAGCTCGACAATGACGAGGAGAAAGATTGGGGCGGGTTCGTAAAAATGTGCGAGCGGATCAACAAATACTTTGGGGAGAAAAAATGAGCCAGACGCAATGGGTATTAGACCGCCTGCTTTCAGGGTATTCGATCACACCTCTTGATGCTCTTAAGGGCTGCGGCTGCATGAGGCTTGCGGCCAGGATCAACGATCTGCGGCAGGGCGGTTTCAAAATCAAAACGGAGAAGATTTCAAAAGGAAATAAAACCTTTGCGAGCTATAAGCTAAACGAACCGTGGGGGCGCAAAAAATGAGCGCATGGGAGCAAATGCAGACGCCGTATTTCCGGGAAATGTATGACCGGTGGAAAACAACGCCGCCAGAGCGATTGACCGAAGAAGGAGAAAACGATTTTTTGGAGGACGAAGGAGACAGCGATGGAAACCTATAAACCAACTTTCATGACCTATTACGTTAGCGCAGAGGCAATAGACGCGATGACAAGAGCAGCGCAAGTACTAGAGGGGCTCAAGGACCCGCAAGCAAGAAGCATCATTATTGCGGCCTGCACAATCCAGGTCCGGGGGGAGCTTAAATCTGCGCCAGGATCGATTAGGGAGCTCGACCGATGACTGACGAGCGAATCAAAGAACTGGCCAATAAATGGTGCTTGCACCCCACCGACAACGCATGGGACGAGGTGATGGGATTTGCCTATGACCTGCTGGCAGAGCAAGGTATCGATGCCGTAAACATATCAGCAGAACGTGTCGATGAAACGGCAAAAGGTGAACATGA
>VFQS010002833.1_pt1 | contig 13817 bp, 14 predicted proteins | sample 3512361 | NCBI WGS metagenome assembly VFQS01 (sample SAMN10412375, study PRJNA504923) | tailings metagenome | isolation source: Relicate 1 Philex TSF3 active mining | place: Philippines
CAAATTAATAATTTCGTCTTTAAATTTTTGGTCAGAATTATTAATTTTAATTTTACAACGTCCTAAATGTCTATTTAAACTATCGCTTCTTGAAAAAATATTATTACAATATTCACATTGATATTTATTTACCGATATTATTGTTGACTCGGTTGATTTTATGTTTTGGTGGATTTTTGGTGTATTTTGGTGGATGTTATTTACATTTTGGTGTAATTTTGGTGTATTTTGGTGTATTTTTGGTGTAATATTATTATGATATTTTTTATTGTGTTTCCATATACCAGATTTATTTTTATACGATTTATTACATATAATACATACAAACTCATCATCTAAATTTCCATTATTTATTTCCATTATGTTTTTATAATATAGTGTCTTATATATTTTTTAAATGGAAACTTATTTCCATAAACCTTAAAGTCGGGAGAGAGAGATAGCCTATTTTTATTTTCATTTTTAAAAATGTCTAAGGTATAAGTTCTAAAATAATACCAAAATATTTTTATTTTATATTTTTACCATCATAAAACAAAAATATTATTAAAATTTAATTAATTATTAATTTTTCTTTTTACCTTCTCCATTATATTCATCAATTTTATTTTCTACATCTTTTACAATACCATTAACAATTTTTGTTATATCTGGTATTTGATTTTTAAATTGTTGTGCAGCATAAACACCAGTAATAAAACCAGCAATGAACTTGAACATATTATTTTAATATAATGATTATTTTTTAAACATTTACTGTTATTGTTATAAAGATTTTTTTCATATTTAGTTTATAACATGGAAAAACTTAAAAATGAATATAAAAGTAAAGTTAATGAATATTGTAAATTAATTAATTTACAACCTGAAAATTTATTCAAAGATCCTAAACAAGAATATAGGTATTTTTGTTATAGGCATATAGATCTTGTTAATAAAATTAAAATATCCGAATTGAAATTAAATCTTGATAACGAAGCGGTATTGGTCGAATTTAGAATATTACCACATTTAGAATTTCTTTTAATCAATACAATATTAAAATTAGGTAATAATTGGTCATATACAATAGTCTGTGGATTAGATAATTATGAATTCATGAAAAAATTAACAAACAAATTATCGCCAAATATTAAATTAATAAAATTAAATTATAAAGATATCGACATTGATTTATATAGTAAAATGTTAATGAGTCAAGATTTTTGGAAACTATTTTATGGAACAAAAATACTAATATGGCAAGAAGATAGTTGTATTTTTCAATCAAATATTAATGATTTTATTAAATGGGATTATATTGGTGCACCATGGCCTCGTAATGATAATTCATATGGTGTTGGTAATGGAGGTTTAAGCTTAAGAACAAAATCTATAATGATTGATATTATTAAAAAAATTACTCCAAATGACACACAATTGTATTATACTTATGACAATACAATACCAGAAGATGTATATTTTACAACAAATATGATCAAGTATAAAATTGGTAATTTAGCAACTAAAAATGAAGCAATTAAATTTTCAGATGAACAATATCAATATTCAAAATCATTTGGAGGTCATAATTTTTTTACACATAATAAAAACTGGAAAGATCTAATGTATTCAAGAGTTATTTTAAATTATTTACATGATTAGTATATAATATTTAAAGATACATATATAAATATATTTAAATATGATACCAAATATTGTTCATTTTAATTATGGACTTATGCCACAAGATGAAGATTTTCTATTTGTTTATTATGTTTCAGTATTATCGTGCAAACTAATAAACAATCCTGAAAAAATATATTTTCACTATCATTATGAACCAAAGGGTTATTGGTGGGAAAAAACAAAAGAAATTGTTGATATAATTAAAATAGATGTTCCAAATTATCTTGGTAAAAAACAAATTAAAAAAGTAGCCCATAAATCAGATATAGCTCGCATGCAATCGTTGAAAAAATATGGAGGTGTTTATTTAGATATTGATACCATTTGTATACGAAGTTATAAAGATCTATTACATAATAAATTTTTTATTGCAAATGAAATTACAGAATCTGGAAAAAATATGGGATTATGTAATGCAATTATGGGAACTGAACCAGAAGGGAGTTTTATTACTGAATGGTGGAATAATTATGAAGAACATTTTAATCCAGATGGGTGGCAAGAAGCATCTACTTTTTTACCCTTTCAATTATCAAATGAAAATAAAAATTTAACAATATTAAAACCGTCAAATTTTTTATTACCAAGTTGGGAATCTATTGATTTAATTTTTGAAAAACAAAATGAAATTCATGAAGATTTAATTGTATTACATTATTGGAATCAATATTCGATTAAAAAATATTTACCAAATATTAAAAATTTTGATTGGGTGATTGATAATTCGCATACTTTATATGGCAAAGCTTTGTTGAATGTTTTTAATAAATTAAACTTATTAGAAAAGGAAAGAATTAATTATAGTTGTTTTTATGACATTATTAAAAATATAAATTTAGAAGAATTTAATGAAATTAATAATTTAAATGAAAAATCAGTTGAAACGGTTAACAATGTAATTAACAATAACTTAATTTTCAACATAGTAATATCAAAAAAATTTATGACCCAACAAAATTTTATTGGATTAAAAACTTTTCCTGTTATTAAATACGATTTAGATATAACAAAAGATATTAATATAATTTCCAATAAAAATGATGTTAAAACACAATTTAAACAAATTAATAACAATGTTGGGAAAATTAATTTTGATAATGTAAACTCTAAAACACAAATTGAAATTAATCAAACAAATAACAAATTAAAATTAATAAATTTATACCAAGAAAATTCATTTTATTTAATAGAAAAAGAATTTACTAATAAACATCAAATAAGTAATATTACTATTAATCCAATTATTACAATAAAAGATATTAAAATTTTAGCCACTCATAAATATATTGATCAGTCACATGTATTAATAGAATTAATAAGAACAGATGCCGATTGGGGATGGAATAAAGACCTATATTTAGATATATCAATTGGGTCAAAAAATTATTTTTATTATGTGGGAAAAAATTTAACAAATATAAAACAAATTGTTATTGAAGTTAATGATAATTTAGAATTAATACAAGAATATAAACAAATTATACCAAAGAAAATTTTTCAAACATGGAAAACAAAAAATATGGATTTAGAAATGGCTAATACAATAAAAATAATTCAAAATTTAAATCCAGAATATGAATATAAACTATATACTGACGATGAATGTATTAAATATTTAGAAAATAATTTTGATTTTAATGTTGTAGCTGCTTTTAACAATTTAGTCCCAGGAGCATTTAAAGCAGATCTCTTTAGATATTGTATATTGTACAAAGAGGGCGGAATATATATTGATTGTAAAATGATACCAACTAAACCTTTTAGACAAATTATAAATCCAAATGATAAATGTATATTAGTAGAAAACACTTTTGAATTTAATTCAACAAGTATTTACAATGCATTTATGTGTTCAGAACCTAAAAATAAATTATTTTTAGAATGTATTAATAAAATAGTTGATTATTCCAATAATTTATATTATCCTCAAGATCCTTTTGCAGTAACAGGACCTTCTTTGTTATATAAAATTTATAAGGAAACAAATTTTAATTGTAGATTATTAAAACATCCAAATATTGGATTAGCACATACTGATCATAATAATGGAATTTTTAACGAATCTAATCAACTTGTAATTTATAAGACATATAAAAATTATTATAAAAATGCAAATGGTGGAGGATATATTAAAATGTTTCAACTAGGAAATTGTTATGCAAATATATTGGATTTATTAACAGTTTATACTCCAAAAAATTTAAAGAAAATTAAAAATAATGATTTTGTTTTAATATATGCTAATCCATTTGATGATGTTTTATTTATAAATCAATCAAACGAATTTTCAATAGATACTACAGTATCAAAATGTTCTAATGGTTTATTGATACTTACATGCGATAATATTTGGGTAAAATTAGCTGAAATTGATTTAACAAAATATTCTCAAATTTATATTAAAGCTAAAACATTTTTTAATGAACAACATTCATGTGTTCAAAATAAAATAGATATGTTTAAAAAATTAAATGAAACTCATAAATTAATTCATGCACACGGCGATAATAATTATGGAACAATTGAAATTAATGATAAACAAATACCTTTAGTTATTAATTTAACGTATTTAAGATCAGATTTAGATAATTTTGAATTAAACAAACAGAAATTACCGTGTGATTTAGATATACCATTGGTTTCTTCAAAACCAGACATAAATTTAAATTTTAAGCCTTTTGTTAATTAGATCCAAGTTGTGCAAAAAATTCGTTTTTACCATGTTTAGCAAGTAATTCCATGTATCTCATGGTGCATCCAAATGAACAACCTGAATGACCAGTATACCCAAGTTCTTCCATTTTCTTGGTTATTTTCCAAATCATTGGACTTTTAGACATCATAAATGATTCTTCATCAAAGTTTTTAAGCCAATCCCACGCTTCAGAAGCACATACTGCCTTATATGCATTTTCAAGCATTTCTCGCGTATGCCGGTCGGTAATATTATTAAATTCACTATCTTGAATAATATATGACATTAAATACATATAATTTATCAATTGCTAATTATTTTCAATTTTTATTTAAGTAAACATTTATTTAAATAATTAATGATATTGGTAACAGGTGGTTTAGGTTTTATTGGAAGTCATGTTGTGGTTGAGTTGTTAGAAAATAATTATAGTGTTATTGCTGTTGATAATTTAGCAAATTCTAATATAGATACAATAATTAAAATAAAAAAAATTACAGGTGATAAATTTAAAAATTTTACATTTGAAATATTAGATGTAAAAAATGATATTTTATTAAATAATTTATTTAAACATAATCAAATATCACTAGTTATACATTGTGCTGGTTTAAAAGCAGTTAGAGAATCTGTTAAAAATCCAATTATATATTATCATGAAAATTTAAATTTATTATTAACCTTATTAAAAGTAATGGAACAAAATAATTGTTATAATTTAATATTTTCTTCGAGTGCTACCGTTTATGGTACACAAATTAGTCCATTATCTGAATCAAATATAATAGGACAAGGTATTTCAAATCCATACGGACAAACTAAATTTATGCAAGAGCAAATATTAAAAGATGTTGTTACTTCTAATAATAAATGGTCAATAACATCTTTGAGATATTTTAATCCAATAGGGTCACATTCTTCTGGAATATTAGGAGAAGATCCAAATGGACCTCCAAATAATTTAATGCCATATTTATTAAAAGTATGTATTTATAATTATTTAGATGATACAATTGGTAATTATAGTCATTTAAATATTTTTGGCAATGATTATAATACTCAAGATGGTACTGCAGAACGTGATTATATTCATGTTATTGATTTAGCAAGAGCGCATGTTTTAGCACTTAATCAAAAATTAGGATATAATGTGTATAATATTGGTACTGGAAAACCAACAAGTGTTTTACAACTAATAAATCAATTTAAAAAAATTAATAATATTGATGTTCCATATAAAATTTCCAAAAGAAGACCAGGTGATTTAGAAATAACTTATTGTATAAATCATAAGGCTAAAGAAGAATTAAATTTTGAACCAATATTGAATATTGATGATATGGTTAGAGATTCTTGGAATTATGTGTTATACACTTACGGTAAAAAATAGATATTAATGGTTTAATATAGAATACCAAATTTATTTTTTTTCTTTTTGTCTTTTTCTTTTTTCTCGCGTTTTTCTTCTAAATTAATAATTTCTTGTACAGGAACAATTTCTGGTTGAACTTCAAAAACAGGTGCTAATATTTCGTTTGCTGTTTTTATAGTAGGCGATCCTACCATATAATTATTAATATTATCCATATATTGTCCCATTAATTTAGTATTTGGTAATGGTATATTAGATGTAAAACTTAAATTATTTAATTGTTTTTGATAAATAGATTCGTCGTATATCATACCAAATTCAAATGTCATTGAAAAATCAACACCGTCAAAATTTACTCTTTTACCTGCATAATCTAATATTTCAATTTCCATTCCTGTTATGTTAGTTGGTTGCCTAAATTTATGAGTTTTATAAATTAGATCACTTGAGTTATTATATACATAAGTTTTTTTCCAATTGTCGACAACTATTTTAGCAAGAACTTTTGATGGTGTTTTAGGACTAACATAAATATTACCATAATCATTAATTTTAACAAAAAAATATTTTTCACCTTCTATGTCAGCTTGAGCAGAACCAATAATTTTATTGGTTTGATCTAAATTTATTTGTGACAACCTAAAACCTAACATATAACCAAGACTATTATAATCATAGTTGTCATTTGAAAAATTAACAGAAAATTTATATCCTGATTCAAGATTAATCAATGAATATTTATTTAAATTGGAATCATAATCAAATTTTAAACCATTAGACACTTCAAAATCACCAACACCATTGGTCGTGCCTATATTAAATTTATAGCTATTTAATGATTGATTTAAATTATTTAATAATTCATTATTATTATAATTTCCTTCTTTTATATATACTGTTTTAATACCTTCTTCGATATTTGGATTTTGATTACCGTCTACATTAATACAAGTAATCTCAAAAAATGTATTGAATCTTTGATTTTGAAATACGTAAAAGTTATTTGGAAACTCAAACGATACTAAACTTATATAGTCAACATTTTTAAAATTTACATAATTGTTATTTATATATTTCAGTTTTGACTCTTTTTTTCCTTCTTTATCATAATAATTATAATCATCACTATATTCAAGTTTAAAATATGAACTTTGAGGAAATAATGTTAGATCTCTTTGCCTTGAATCAATATTTAATAAAACTTTTTCCATTTATTATTATTAATATCTTATATTTTAAATATATTATAAACAAATTACAAAAAATTAAAATTTTTTAATTTAAATCTAACTCTTTATAATGGAAAATACCATAGAATTAAAAAATCAAAAAATCTTAGTTTTTGGAGGTATGATATTAATTTTAATTTGTTTTTTAGCTCATTTTATTAATAGATTATGCTTTGAAAATAAATTAAAAAAAATAGAACAATTATTTGGTTCTGAATCTTTTATAACAGTAGATAACAAAAAATTTGGTTCAGATTATAATTTAACTTATGGCGAATTAACATGGGAAGGAATGGAAAATGTTGGTAAATATATGGAATTAAAAGACTGGCCAAAAAATACTTTTATTGATTTGGGTTCTGGTAATGGAAGAACTTTAGCCTATGCTATTTTGAACGGTTTTAAAGAAGCAAAAGGAACAGAAATTGTTGAAGCTAGACATGAATACGCAATGAAAATGAGAGAAAAACTTGACGAATATATGAGAGACAAAATTAAATTGTCTAAAACTGATTTGTTTAAATTAGATCCGTCATATTTCCCAACAGGATCTGTAGTTTTTATAAGTAATTTAGTATTTCCTCAAGAGACTAATCAAAAACTTATAAATTTTTTAAGTAAAACAACTCCATCGGATACAATAATTATATTATCAGCATTACCAAAAGACATAAAAAACTTTAAAGTTATAGAAACAATAAATACTCCAATGTCATGGGCTAAAAATTCACAATGTTATGTATTACGTAAACAATAGTTAAAAACATAATAGCTTTAAGCTAAATTACACATTAAAACCTTTATTTATTACATTTATAAATATAATTTAAGGATAAACTTTTATTATATTTCTAATGCACAGATTTTTTAATGTATCAAATAGTCAGATACGCAATTCATTAATTACTTCAAATAAAAGTTTTTCAACAAGTATAAATAAATCAACATGGTCGTTCATAGAACCTTCAAAACCAGATCCAATTTTAGGATTGTCTGTTGCTTTTAATAAAGATACTCATCATAAAAAAGTAAATTTGGGTGTTGGTGCTTATAGAGACTCAAAAGGAAAACCTTATGTTTTACAGTCTGTAAGAAAAGCTCAAGAAAAACAATTAGGCAAAGACTTAGAATATGCTCCGATTGAAGGTTTACAATCATTTATTAAATGTACTCAAAAATTAGCATTTGGTAACAATCAAGATTTAATTGATAGAACAGCAACCGTTCAAACATTGTCAGGTACTGGTTCTTTAAGAATAGCGGCAGAATTTTTACGTCACAATTATTTACAATTAAATAAACCAACAATATATATACCAAATCCGACTTGGCCTAACCATAAAAATATTTTATCGCATTCAAATTTAACTTGGTCTAACTATCCTTATTATTCAAAAACTAAAAACCAAATAGATTTTGACCAAATGGTTAAAAAATTAAATGAAATTGAATCAAAATCTGTTATTATGTTTCATGCATGTGCACATAATCCAACTGGAGCTGATCCTACATTAGAACAATGGACTGAATTATCAAAAATATGTAAAAAAAAGTCACATACTGTTTGGTTTGATTCAGCATATCAAGGTTTTGCATCTGGAGATCCAGTAAAAGATGCACAATCGTTTAATATTTTTATAAATGACGGACATAATATTTTATTATCTCAATCATATGCTAAAAATATGGGATTATATGGAATGAGAGTTGGAGCTTTGTCTGTTGTTACTTCAAGTCCAAATGAGAAAGAAAATGTATTAGGAAACCTAAAATCAATTATTAGACCTATTTATTCAAATCCACCAATTGAAGGAGCTCGTATTGTTAGTGAAATTATTAATGATCCTGAATTAAATAAATTATGGTATGATGAAATTAAAATGATGTCTGATCGTATTAAAGAAATGAGAAGTCAATTGAGAATGAAAATAGAAAAATTAGGATCAAAAAGAGACTGGTCTCATATTACTAATCAAATAGGTATGTTTTGTTATACTGGATTATCAGAAGAAGAAGTTGGTGTTCTTGTCGACAATTATCATATTTATATGACATCAGATGGCCGTATTAGTATGGCCGGAGTAACACCTGAAAATGTTGATTATATCGCACACGCAATATTTAATGTATTAGCAGCGCGATCCAAATTATAAAAAATAAAATAAATAATTATGATGTTATTTTATTTTTTAGATTTTTGTTTTGGTTTTGGTTTAACAGATGTGTCTTTTTTATGACATCCACAATGTTTACATGTTATTGGTTTTTTGTTATCAGACCATTCATGAACACCAGATTTAGTACCTTTACACATAGTTGGGCATTCAGTACCACCAATTTGACTTTTTAATTCAAGATATTTAATTTTATATTTTAAATATTTTTGGTAGTAATATTCTTCAGATTCATCTAAATTAACACTCATTATATAATTATAATTAGATAATATTTAGCTAAAATATAAAAATTCAAATAGAAAATAATACTTTTTTATAAACTTTGGCTATAAAATGGGCAGACAGGGCGCGTGTGTAAAATTTCACAAAAGTTTAAACTTTTTAAAAATGAATTTAAAGAATAATTATCTAAAGTATATATATACTTTAAAATTTAATGGAATATAAATGTAATATATGTGATAAAAATTATATGTCATATCAAAGTCTATGGAATCACAATCATAAATTCCATAATATAAATACTACGATACATCCACAAAAACCCACAAATTTATCACAAAAATCCACAAAAAATCACAAAAGTGATAATTCAGTTACAAATATCAATTGTACTTGTGAATATTGTAATAAAGTTTTGTCTAGAATTGATAGTTTAAATAGACATCTAATAATTTGTAAAAAAAAATTAGAAAATAATAATAAAATTGAGGCAAAAATTAATGAACTTGAAAAAGAAATTATACAATTAAAAAAAGATAATAAAAAACCAACAACAAAAATAATTAATAAAGTTCAAGGAAATTTAATTAATGGAAATAATCACGACTCTGGTCCCAAACAAATTATTTATAAAACTGGAACTGAAAATATGGACCTGTTAAATTATAATGAAGTCAGTACAATTTTTGATAATGAAATATCAAGTGTAATTAAGTTAATTGAATTAGTTAATTTTAGTGAAAATAAGCCAGAAAACCATTCCTTCTGCTCAACCGCATTAGAAAGTCCATACTTATCTTTCTATAATACTGATACCAACTCTATTAATAAAGAAAGAAAAAGACATTTTTTTGAAGAAGTTATTTGTAAAAGTATACAAAATCATGAAATATTATATAAAAAATTTAAATTAAAATTTAATTTAGAAAAAAGAAGACAGATTGAAGATAATATTCAAAATTTAAAAATGATAAAGGATAATAGTTTTAATAGTAAAATAATGAGCGAATTTATAAGAAAGCTAAATTTAATATCATACAATAATAGGGATTTAATTCAAGATACATGGACTGGATCTAATGGTAAAAAATACGAACACGATAGTGATGAAGAATTTATGGCGATATTATTAGATGATCCGGAAACTCAAAAAATTATAGAGGCTAACAAAAATACAAATAACGATATAGATATAGATTCTGATAGTGACGATGAATCTCGACCCCAATTGGTATTTGCAAGTAATAAAACAAAGAATAAAAACATAGATTTATAAAATAAAATTACATAACTTAAAGTAGTTTGGTATTTTTTAAAAGTTCATTCAATTCCTTTGGGTTTGTGGTTGAATTGATTTCAAGTTGTTCTTTATTTAATTCAAGTAAATCAGAAATTAAACAATACTTACTAATTAGTCCATCGTCTTTAATACAATGAACTGCTTTAGAACCTTTGATCATTTCTACAAATGGTTTTTCCTTATCAAGTTTCCAATTAGATTCAATGTCACCCGATGAACGTTTAATTTTAATATTTTTGTTGCGCAAAAAATTAGCATCACCCCATGCTTCAGTAGCAAACCACTCTTCAACGGCGTCATTCGCTTTGTTATTGCATTTTTCACAACTAAGAAAACCAATTTTATAATCAAAGTTAATATAATGATTATATACTCCACCTTTTGGATTTTCACAAAATTGACAAAAATCTTGACATTTAATCATTACTAATCTAAAGGGCTCAGGTTTTGGCAATGCCTTGAGTGCATTATCTCGTGCATCAATTTGATCCATAAATGTATCTGAATCATTAACAATAATCATGGCTGCTGTCATTAACTTATCATTTAAATTAATAATATTATTATTTTTTCAATTTTTATAAAAATTGAAAAAAATTAATCAAGCCATTAAATATATAATTATAATGTTGTATTCTAATTATTATATAATAAATTGTACTAAAAATCATATTCCAATTAATACTAAATTTGTTGATTGGATTAATGATATAGAGATTTACATACAATCCAAATATAAAGTTGGTTTGTTAGACATTCCGGATGAACCATATATGATTAATTGGGAACAAGGAATGAGTTCTTTTCAAATGATTAAACATATTGAAGAAGATTTAGAAAATATGATGTATTAATTATAAAAAAGATGAAAATATAACCGATTATTAATTTACTTTATTTATTAATGTTAACTATGAACAATTCAAATGAAATTATTAAATACCTTTGTGCTAATGATGGTACGAATGTAGAATATGAAGTTAAATATTCTGATGTTGAAAATTTGGTTAATGAATCAATTGAAAAATCAACCGGTTGTACTTTATTCAATAAATCGAAGTTGCTAGAAGAAATTAAGACTGAAATGGAAAATCAACCAGAAAAATTACTTGAGATATCATCAAAATCAATCAGTAAAAATCTAATACCACAAATCAAATTTGATACAATGTTTAAATCCAATTTAGATTTTACATTAGTTTTTAATCAAGACGAAGTTATGATTTTGTATAAAAATAAAAAAGTAGAACTAAAATCGATTAATGAAGTTAAAAAGGATTTACTAGAAAACAAATTAAATTATTTGCCTGTCATTACTGAATTATATGTAAATAATATTTGTAATATTGTTGAAAAACTTATTAATAAAGATTTGTCTGTAAAATACTATTTAATTGATTTTCCAACTCCTTATTGGAAACTATTTGAAATTAAAGCAAAGCGTTCCAACAAAGACATGGTATCAACTTATAAACATGTTGAAGATATTATTAGTGGTAAAAATTACAGTCCAGTACAAGTTTATAATGATCCTGAACCAGATGATGAATTAAAGGCAATTTTAATGCAAATTGAAGAATATGAAAATAAAGGCACTAAAAATGTTCCAGTAACTGCTATTAAAAAAGAGTTAACTGATAATCAAAAGAAAGAACTTGATACTCAATATCGTATGGAAGTAATGTCTTATCTTAACGATAATGATATTGGATACTTTTTAGAAAAACTTGATTCAATTGATAATCAAGAAAAAAATATTATTATTGATGAAAAAAATTCAGTTACCTCATTTGTTAAATTATTTTTAGATTTAATTTCAGGAGCTCCAAATAAAATGATTAAATTTTATGGAGTATTTAGAATGTTTGATTTTATTTCAAAATGTGAAAACTTTATGACTCAACACGATGCATTTAGAAATACTGTAATGGGCAAAATTAATGAACTAACAGAAGATCTTGTGATTATTCAAACTGCGGGCTTAGCATTATCAACTGAAATAACAGATACAATGAATAAAGCAAAAGAAATGATTGATAAAATTGAAAAGCAGAAAAATCCATCATACAAACCAAATTGGAATAATAGTTCTCAACAAGAAATTATTAATCAAATTATGAATCAAAATAATAATATTAATAATAATAACAATATTAATAACAATATTAACAACAATAATAATGCAAACAACTATATCGACCAATCTGATGAAGATTCATATCATAATTCAGACGATGACATGTCAGAAGATGAACATATGTCAGACGAAGAATAGAACATATGTCTAAAAAATTTTTTTATTTAATTGTATAATCATATAAGAATTATTGTCAAATATTTTACAATTATTTAAAAACTGGTTCAGAACTTATAATAGATGATTTATTGTAATCATTAAAATATAATGAAGGTGCGATATATGCCTTTTTGAAATTATCGGCAATATATCTAATAACAATAACAAATTTTCCATTTGAAAAAATAAAATTACCAACCAATTCTATATTATTGTTTAACATAAACTCAAATAATTTTATAAAAGAAAAATACACAAGCTGGTATTTAGTATAACCATCTTCTATATAATAATCATGAATTTGATCAATAAATGTTAATAGTAAATAAAAAATATGCTCGGTATCAGTTTCACCTTTAACTTCATTTTGAAATTTACTATCTATATTTGCTAATATTTTTTCTTTACAATTTGAAAAATTATTAATAAATCCATTATGAACAAAGGCATAGTTATTAAATAAAAAAGGATGAACATTATTAATATCCACATTACCATCACAGCTACCTTTATTTCTTAAATGTCCAATTAATATTAAAGGTTGTAATTTAATTATTGAGTCAACAATAGATTCAATATTAATATCGTTAATAAATAATTTATCTGATTTGTAGATTGACCATTTATTTTCATCATTTGACCAATAAGCAAAACCATAACCATCTTTATGATAATCAGCATCTAAATAATTAGTAAGTCCAGGTGTGTTTTTTTTATTAATTGACTGAAATAAAAATCGTGTAATTAATTCTTTATTAATGTTTTCATTAATGCATAATAATAATCTACACATATCTAAATTGGTTTATAAATAAAATATTGTTTTAACTAAATTTTATTTTTTAGTAAAAGATTTAA
>VFQS010002834.1_pt1 | contig 13813 bp, 12 predicted proteins | sample 3512361 | NCBI WGS metagenome assembly VFQS01 (sample SAMN10412375, study PRJNA504923) | tailings metagenome | isolation source: Relicate 1 Philex TSF3 active mining | place: Philippines
TAAGACAGTCCGCGCATCTCTAATGGCAACTACCGCACAGCCCCGTCAAACCCGCACAGTATCATCATCGCATCATGCCGAGCAGAAGCCGCTTTCGCTACGCCCTCTTGCGCCCCAGGCACGTGAGGCCGTGGCTGCCGTCATTGAAGGTGCAATCGGCGCAAACTGGCATGTGAGCCACCGCATGGATATTCAGAAGGATGGCCGTGCGATTTCTGGGGAGACCTTCTACGCCTGGCGGCGGGAGGGCCGTGAGCGCCCTGGAATTCTCGCAATTATGGGCGGTGATGAGCCGGCGGTGTTCTGGGATATGGACCGCGACGAGCCGAATGGGTTGCGCATGCAGATTCCTTATGGATTTACGCGGGGCGGACCGACGCTTTTTGTGGCGACGCTGCTGCGCGGGGAGCGCCGGCTGATCCTGGAGGATATTTGGGTAGATGCGGGGCGGCCGATGCGTTCGGTGCCATTTTCGGCGCGGTGGCGGGCTCTTGGTCGCGCGTTTTCGGCCCTGACGGCACAGCAACTTTATTTGGGATTCGATTTGGTGACAGTTGATCCGCGGCCTCTTGAGGAGTTCGCTGCGACGGCCGAGCCAGGGACGATCTGGGATTTCCAGCCAGAGGTTGCAGGGCGGAAGCGGCTCTACTATGTGGTCCCTGGGGCGCGCGTGGGTTTATCAGCTGGTGCCGAGGCACGGGCTGCGGAGGCGCGTGCACATATTAGCATGCCGGCGGTGGTCAATAAGAATGTGCTCAAGCGGACTGCCCAGGTGCTGACGATTCGAATTGCTCGACTGCGCCAGGATCCGGCCACTGCACTGCCTGATTCCTATGTGCTTGAATCGGCGGATGGGGTAGTCATTGGGAAGCCGACGGTGACGCGGATGGCTCAGAGCAAGGAGTTGCGTGCGGCACTGGCGGCCACCCCTGACGGTTTTCCGGTGGAAGTCGGCTGGCATACCGATTTCAAGAAGTATGAGGTGCTGCGTATTTTGCCGGCCGATTCGCCGCTCACTAGCGCAGGGGCCTTTTTCGAAAGTCGCGGGGTAGAGTAGACTGACTATGAACAATAATGCCCCGCTTTATCCAACGGAAAAAAATGGAGTCTGCAATAACTACACTTGAGGCTGCAATTAGAGATTATAACCATGGTATACAATCTCAGTTTAGACTTGATGAGTATATGGAAGAGGTAAAATCACATTTGCGCAACGCTGTCGCTGATATCAATTATGCATATGGAATGATTGAGCCTATGCCGGCTGGCGAACCATTGGATGCTGCTGGAAATGCAATGAAAGAAAACCACGCTGGTGGTGCGCGGCAGAAGCGCAAATCAACGCGGGGCAAGCGGCAAGCGGAGCGGAGAAGGCATAGCCGGCACCGGCGTCATAGCAAGCGCGTATAAAGTCAGAAGCGTCAGCGCGTTCTCCTCGGCACCCCGTCCAGCCCAAGGTGTCCATTGCGCAGCTCGGCAAAGTGGGCACGCGGCACACTCTAAAAGCCAATAATTAATACAATCACGGTGATATGTGTGGCCACAATCAATGCGTCTAATTTCTCTAGGGGACTCGCAGTCTTCTAGACAAATTATACATGGCCCTGGGGTCTCAGGCATACTCTAGCATAGGCCCGTGCATAGCCTTTAGCATGGGCCTAGCCCTCCCCCAATAAAAATCCCACCACTTCTATTAGAAATGGTTCGTCGTCATCGCAAAAGTGTGCGCAAATCGCGTCGCGTCAAGCGCCGTGTGTGTGCGCGTAATGGAACTATGCGCGGTGGTTCTTGGGGGTTCGGCTACCGCAACGGCGAGATGCTTTCCCTCGGATACCCCGAGCATGCCCGTTATGAGTCGTGTGGCGGCGTTTCGCGCCCCGGTATGCTGTCCACGGAGGCTGCCGCGGGCCTCGCGAAGGGTCTCCCTGGGATGTCTGGGGGTCGCCGCAAGTCCCGCGCCTCTCACCGTAAGTCCCGCCGCCGCACAATGCGCGGTGGCCGCTACGAGACCGTCTTCGATGATGCCGCCCAACTCGGCCTCGGTCCCCGTGGAGGCACCCTCGCGTCCGTCAACAGCCTTGGTGGGGAGCGCGGTGCCGGCACGCCCTACCCTTCTCCGACCGAGTGCACCGGTCCCAAGATGACTGGCGGTGGTGTAGGGTGCTCCAAGATGCCCGTCGAAAATCCTACAAAGTATAAAGCCGGAGATGAAGTATATATCAAAAGCGCCTCACACAACGGACTTCGTATCAGAGGACCTGTTACAATCACATCTGTCGTATCATCCATACCGCCGATTGGCTACTCAGGTATAGATGCAGAAGGAACGTTGTCCTGGATCCCAGAAAGTAAAATAATAGACGAAGCGATGAGCGGAGGTGGTGCACAGTTGGCCGCGGCCCCCTTCAGCCAGGAGCAGACCGCCGGCTACAAGTTCGAGCCCAGCACATACCTCAACTCTGTCGGCGCCCCTCTCGACCTCCGCACACCCGTCGGTGGCCAGATGGGTGTCCCTGCGTGCAAGCAGACTGGGGGCCGTCGTCGTGCCCGCTCCGTCCGCCGCCGTCGCTCCGCTCGCCGCGCCCATCGCAAACATTAGTCATCCTCTGCAGCAGACTCCTCATCCTCTTCTTCCTCAGTCTCGGCCTCGTCGCACACTCCTAAAAGCATACACCCGTGCTCATTTGCGGGAATCACCGTCTCTCTAAATGCAGGTCGACCTTCTTCCTGAATGTTATATCCGCATTTTTTGTAATACGCCAGGCGCAGTTTCCATTGCCGCTTATATGTGTCATGGGGATCCACCACATCCACAATAACGGGTTCCACGCTCCGCTCTTCGGGTCGCATTCGCAGAATACGCCCAGTGCTCTGTTCCACGCGCTTCCGTGGTGAGGCCAGCACAACTGCATTTAGGGTCTTGATATTGAGACCTTCGTTGGCCATGGCGTAGGTCGCCAATATAACCTGGCAGTCGGCGGCGGTTGCGTCTAGGTCGACTTGTTTCATGCCACCGACATAATATCCGACGGTGGGCTTGGGCGCAGCGGAGTAGGCTCCTCCTGCGCCTCCGCCCCTGCTTCGCTCGCCTCCTGGTCCCTTAAGTGCAATCTCCACATTTTCCAGCAGAATTTTGCGCTCACTTAGGATGAGGATTTTGCGCCGTGGATCCGCCGCCAGCCCACGAATAATCTCCACGACCTTCGCCGTCCGCCCAGGATGCTCCACGACTTTCGATAGAAGGCGAGCGAGAATGGGCTCCCCGCGGAAATTCGTGGGGACTTCACGGAAGACCGCATCGTCCGTCTGGAAATGCACCCCACGCACCTGCACCGTCGGATCCGGTTCGCGCGTCTTATCCCAGTGCACTGGCTGGCCCAAATATGATTCGAAGACAAATGTGAGGCCGTCCTCGCGAGTCGGCGTGGCCGACAGGCCGAGGAGGCATGGCGGCTGCACTTTCCCGAGCGCCTTCGAGAAATGGGGTGCGCCGAGTTTGTGGCATTCGTCGAAGATGGCCAGCCCGTAGCCGTCGAAATATCCCTCAGGATATTCGTGGAGAGCCAGCGTCTGGAGCATGCAAATCAGGCAGTCATACTTCGCAGGGTCAATCTCGGCCTTCGAACCCTGCAAGATGCCGACACGCAGGCCGTCCACGAACGCATCCATTTCGGACCGCCACTGATTCAAGAAGAATTCCTTGTCGACCACGACCATGAACCGCCGACCCAGCCTAACTGCAGCGGCAAGGGCCATGAATGTCTTCCCTTTACCACATGGGACACAGAGCAGACCATTACAACCAGCGTCGGTGAATTTCCGTAGGATGTCCTCTTGGTAGTCATACGGGGTCCCCTTGAATCGCACGGCGGGCGGCAGGGGCAGTCCCTCCGGTAAAAGAGACATTTCGGGGGCGCCGAATTTGGCGGCGGCCCAGGCACGGGGCAAATAGAAACGCGCGGGCGACTCAGCGTAAATCTGGAATGGCTGGATTCCTTTGGCGAACCGCTCCGGTATTTTGGGAGAGACGAGGAGTTCTGTGCGAATTTGCTCCGTTTGTTTGGCAGTTAGGGCAGTCTTCTTAATTGCATACCCCTTACGGGTGAGAATTCGATCACAGTCCTGAGGGGTTTTTGCTGCTGCAGGGGCTTTGGCTGTTGCGGTGGTGGCTTTAGCGGGGCGCATAGGTGGCTTGGTTGGATGCTTTTAGGAGTGCTGCAGGGTGCGCTATCAAATTTACTGAGGAGTAAGTAAGTGAATGGACCTCGATACGGCAATATTGCTTGTGATAGTATTTGCGGGTTTCATCGCAATTCCTTATGTGCCACACGAGTCATTTATGGTGATGGACAGTGCAATGGTGCGTATTATATTGCTCCTAATTATGGTATACTCACTGCGCTACGGGCCCGTGGTCGGTGTGGCGGTTTTCATGCTGGTCGCAGGGCTTCTTTTAGAGCGGAACTACCGCATAATTTCATATTCGAGCACATTCCTGCGGTCCAAGCGACGGGGCGCGGCCCCTCGGGACGGACCTGAGCGTGACATGCCCGAGTCTGCCGCGGTCTATTATGTGGATGATGAGGTGCCGCGTGAAGGGGATGTCGAGTATCGGCCGGCGGATGATACAGGGGACAATGAGTTCGAGCCGGTTGCCCCGTCGCAGGACCAGAAGGTTGTTATGAAGTCTGCGCCGCTCGGTGCGCGGTCTGGCACGCTTTTCTTTTAGGGGTTGCGCGCTGAATTCATGAAAAATAGACAATAGTTATTCATGTGTGCAAGTTGGCTTGCATACATGACTCACGATGCTTACGGGCCGTTGATGAAATTCATGATGGTTTCAATTGCCTTATACACTTCGGCGTTACCCGGTTCTGTTTCTGTGGACGCCTCCTTTAGTTTGGCGGAAATGTTGATCTTCCTCAAGATGTCATTTAGGTTGGCGGTGGCTATCCAGAGATCATGCTTTGATTTGGATGTTGTGCGCTTGTGCGCGGGAATCTGTGTATATGATGTGGCGAGGGACGGGGACACAGGGACTACCGCAGGGGCTACCGCAGGGGTTGCTGCAGGGATTGCTGCAGGGATTGCTGCAGGGGCTGCCACAGGGGTTGCTGCAGGGGCTACCGCAGGGGCTGCCGCAGGGGCTACCGCAGGGGTTGCTGCAGGGGCTGCCGCAGGGGCTACCGCAGGGGCTGCCGCAGGAGCCGCCACGGAAGTTGCTGCAGGGGCCGGTGCAGTGGTTGCAGCGGGTGCTTTTACACCTTCCTTAATATCCGCAAGTTTAGGAGAGATTTTTCCAGCAAGAGTCAATTTAGGTCTATGACCATGAGATACTACTTGAGCTGCCACAGGAGCTGCGAGGGCCACAGGCGCAGGTGCCACGGGCGCAGGTGCCACGGGCGCAGGAGCCGCCTTCGCAATTTGTGCAGAGAAATCCTTCCTTACCCGACTGATAGTCTCCGCAATAACCTTGTCGAAATTGCCGACATCAATGCGGCTCTTATTGACCTGAATGTCGAAATAGTCATCCAGATCAGCACTAAATGCAACTCGGTGACACGTATCATCCTTGAATGTATACTTGTCCCTATCACCCGATTCAGTCGCCGGCACATCCATACGAGACACAACTTTTCCGTTGCGCTCGTAATAAATCCCATACAAATACTTGCGTGATGTTTGATCCCAACGCTCTTCACTTGTATGAATAATATCATATTTATCCGCGTATGTGCGTGTAATATGACGCAGTGCGTCTTGTGGCAAATAAAGACTTTCCACGCAAATTTCGCCGACCTTCGCCCAGCCTTCAGTGGGCGCTTCCTTTAACCACTTGCCCTTCTTTGAGGAAGAGAAATCAATATATCCGAGACTACCATCCTTCTTGTAATATGCACGCGTCTCCTTCCTATCTGCACTTTTATATACATCAATGGAAGTGCTTGCACGATGCTTTTTCACAGTATACTCGGGATACAACGGGTTCACAGGAAGAATTGCCTGGGCAATTCCATCAACTTTAATAGTCAATTTGAATCCTGCAGTTAGAGCGTTATAGTATGTCCTGCCGAGCCAGAAGGTAAGACTCTCGACAATATTCCGTGTCTTAATTGCGTCTACAATAGTCTTGTATTGTGCATATGCACACGGAATATAGAATACTGTCCCTGATCCATTCGGATTAACTGCAAATTGTCTCCAAAGTTCCATATGACTCTTGCCTGCTTCCCTTTGAGGTCGAGGATCATACTCATTCTTCGCAATACATTCCTGCCAATTAATTTCAACGGCAAGAGGATCTGCTCCAGCAAGTCTTTTCTCATCTATAAGTGAGATACAGACAGATGTGGTTTCAAGATTCGTCAAATAGATAGTGCTTTGAGCACCACCACGACCAAAGCAGCCATGTTTAGATGCGGTTTTCTCTTTACGATTGTTGATACGATGGGCATCCTTTGCCTGCGCTTCGGTCATACCTGCTCCATTATCTGAGAATGCAAGCATGTGCGTAGTTGTATTGGTATGAATAATCATTTCCGTTGCACCTGCATCAAGGGCATTGTCGATTTTCTCGGAAATACTGGCAAATTTTGAGAACCCTTCATTTAGCATATTTTGCAGGGTTCCGCGGGGGTCGATGGCTTGTTGAACGGATGACATGTGGCTTATGGCTTAATTGGCAACTTTTGGGCGGGGGCAGCAGCACATGTCAAGTTTTTGAGAAGTCTGCCCGAAAGTCCCGTAATTATCGAGACATATTTTGGCACCATATGAAAGGCACCGCGACCCCCCCCCGCAAAGTAAAGTTTCGGATGCGCGCGCAAAATCGCGTCGGCAAAGTGTTTCGGACCGCCGGTTGCCGATCGACTTTCTTTTTGCGTTTTCGATGCAATCGCTAAAGTTTCATAAAGTATCTCCCTGCGCCTCCCCGTAAAGTATTCCATTACAAACCAGTCCACCCCATTATTCTAAATGAACATCCGTGCGACCCACAATGAAATACTTTAGCGGACCCGCCGGCAAATACTTTTAGGAAATTGTCGCGCGCACCAAATCGGCAAACCAAAGTGGTTGGCGAACTTGCCGGCCGAAACACTTTGCCGACGCGATTTTGGAAATGCAAACTTTATCGCCGGCGCGCCTGCCAGCGGACTTTGCCACATTCCTAAATGACATTTCCGAGACATCCCGTGCAATTCTTTAGAGAATTCTTTACGGAGGAACTTTAGCGGACCGCCCAAAAGTCTTTACCAACCTGCCGGCTGCCCCCCCGATACTTTACTAAAGTTTACTTTGCGGTCCAAAGAAAACTTTACTAATACTTTACTGTGCGCTCTTATAAACACACATCATTTACCCCAGGTATAACCTCCTTATTCACAAAGACCCGCTTAGCGACCGCACAAATGCTTATGTTTTTATCGAGCGCATACTTCGGGTCCTGCTTCCATGCAGGATTACGCACATCCAAATAACGGGCATAGGAGGCACCGTCCATACACATCCGAGGCCGCGGCACATCCTCGCCATCCACCATAAAAGTCTGCGAAAGAACCGCGGGCATGGCATCGGCGAGCGACATCACGGACTTCTTGCAGCCAGGAACTATGCACTCAAAACGATCCAGATCGCGCAAATTCTGGCAACTCGCCGGATCCGTAGCATTCCTAATTGCATCCGCGTGGACTGGGCATTTAGGCATGGTGGGGTTGACCGGAGCTGTGCCGGCCTGATTGAGACCACTCGCCGTGCACCCACGGGCACCTGTGGGGGTCTCGTAGTAATTTGGCATGGAGGCCGGGCAGAGATTCGACTGGATACGCTTATTAAGTTCTGTGCGGATTTCTCCACATGTGCGAATGCCGTTCTTGGGGGCCGAGAAGGTGCACTCGATGTCGCCGAGACAGCGATTGCCGGCCACTTCGCCTGCACAACAGAGAGAATCGCCGGCCTTGTCGATGAAGTATTTGGTGTCGGCAGGGCAGAAGGTGAATGCTTGGGTTGTGGCAGCACCGGAGCCGTCCTCGAACGACTCGACGGGGGCATACGGAGAATCGTCGGGGATTTCCTCTATAATGGGTGGGTTGAGGGCCTTGTAGAGTGCTATTAGGAGTATAATGAGCAGGCCGGCCGCGATTGCCCATGGTAGGGGAGATTCTTTAGCCATATCTACAAGTAGTTTGGCGGATTATTGGGATTTATGCTGGCACGGCGGTGGCTTGGCGTGTCTCAACTTGTGGTGCAGGTGGAGTAAAAGGCTGTGATGGAACACCAATCGCCCTAAATGCAGCACCTAGTTCATTGTTAGTCATCTGTTGGTTTGTTCGTTGCACTCCAGCGGCTGCTGCCCTTTGTGCTTCTTCAGTTGGTGTTAGTTGTAAACCTGTGCCGGCTATTCCACTTGGGCGCTGTTCAAGAGCCGCTGCAGGAGCCACCGCAGGAGTCACAGGGGCCGGTGCAGGAGTCGCCGCAGGAGCCGCCGGTGCAGGAGCCGCCGGTGCAGGAACAACCGCTAGAGGAGCAACTTGTGCTCTTCCACGAATTGTTGGCATTTTATCCTTAAGTGCTGCCTTACCTTTTACGATTTTAGCCGCAATTTGCCCAGGTAACGCTCTCACAGCAGCCGCAGCCCGTTGCATGCGTGTAGGATCTTCAGAGGCAGCGGTAGCAGTTGCAGTAGGAGCGCCAGCAGCAGCCGCTGCTTCATTTATTGGGTTTTGTGCGCCAGTTCCTACACTGCTTCTGCCCCTTGCTCCCATACCCCCATCTACATCATCATCTGATCTAGAAAACTGTATAGCCGCACTTAGTCCTGAGCCAAGACCAGCAAGTGATATGCCATCCCCACCTCCACTCCGCCGCAATATCCACCACAAAACTCCACCAATCAACGCAACTCCTAAAAGAACCCCCAACACAATTGCGAAAATACTAATCGCCGACATCTTCGTCGACTTTGACACGGGCGCCGGTCCAAGCGCCCCACCCATATCAGCCGACAGGTCCTCTGCGCGACCCCCCAACTCATCCGCCAAAGTCCGTGTGCCAGATGCCGGATCCAGCAAGACCATATTTCCAGACACATCCTTGATTTCGTCCAGCGGCATGCATTTATACTGTTGAGTCGTCCGCAAGTCCGCCGGGTCCCTCACATATTCCAGGCGCCCACCCCGACCCAGCGGCTCCACAGGACTATCCGTCAGCGTATAATTGAGCAGTTCCAGGGCCCTGTTATTCGATTTCAGAGTGGTCTGCCCAGCGGCCAGCACAGGAGTTTCTCCGCCGGTCCGCGGAATATTGGACGGCCACATATATCCCCAAGCCTTGCTTGCCAACACATCGCCGAGTGACTTCGCAGTGGCTGCAGTTAGGAATGCCGGCGGAGAAATGATGACCTGCACGGTCATTGTGGGGGCCGCCGCAGCCGCCGAACCGACGAGCCCCATATTGAGGCATGTCGAGTATAACACACGCCGCCCCTGCATATAAAAGAACGGCTCCACGGACTTCACTCGCGGAGTCTGCGCGGCCCCCTCAAGAGCCTCCGCCAAATATGCGTCGATCTCCGTGTTCGCCTGCACACCGCTCACACCGGTCGCAGCCACACTCACTAATGGCACAATATAGGCCAACGCCTTATTGCCCACATAATTGCCCGCCAGCATTTCAAAGTAAAACACCACATCGGCCAGCACCGTCCCCGTCGGCACGGCACGCATATCCGTTATGTAATTGGGATTGTGCGGCTTTGCCACCTGAACCGCCGCCAAACTATAGGGGGTGTTCCCGAATGTGAATGTTGTGCCGCCGATTCCATTATCATTTAGGAAACCGGTGGACTCGTCGAAGCGTCGCGCGACAGTCGTCGGGCTCGCCGCCAATTTAAATGACATTGCCTGGGTCGCTGGCGCCGTTGCGCTGGCAATTTGCGATGCCGGCATAACGGGGAACCCCAAATTTCCACTTGCAGGACATGTGGACATACTCTACTTACTAATAACGGCCGATTCAAATTATTCCAGGAATATACTTCGGGCCGTCATTGCGGTAAATGTGGACCTTGCCACTGTTCTCGTTGCCGAAGGTGGTAACCTGTTCACCGTTCATTAATTCTTCACAACCCGTGTCTTCCATGCAGTCGCGGCGCTTATAGGACACCGGAATAGGGACGGGGTTATATGTGTCGGTGCGCGTATAGTAATTCCAGCGGTCCGTGGAGGTGGCTGTGCGGCGCCCGTAGAGAGGGAGCACTTTGCCGTCCGGGAGGGTCATTATGCCGACCGACTGGAAGCGCTCGGGGAGACCTTGTGTAGGAATGTTGATGGGAATGGGGGCGATGCCTCCACGGGGAGGGAACTCGGGGCCGCCATACCAGGACTTGAGGGGCTGCGGGGCCTGCATGTAGCGACCGTCTCCGCCACCGTCTCCGCCCCCCGTGTGAATTATAATGGGTGAGGAAGGGATGGGCCTGGGCACCGGTCCATGCATCGCCATCGGACGCTGCAGTAGCGCTGGCATTCGCGCAGGCTCCGTGCCACGAATCAACACTATCCCTAAAAGAACCGCAATTATGCCGGCCAGGATGAAAAAGATGGTCGAGGAGGACGCACAGAAGGCTCCAGGAGGGCACTGGGCAGCCGCGCCACCACTGAAGCCGCTGCTGCCGCCTCCGCGCATTTTGATCGGGCCTGGCGCTGAGCCACCGCCGCGCATTTTTAGTTTAGGAGCAGAACGACCCATTTATACTACAGTAATACAACATAATTCACATTAGAATTCTGTTATATTCCTAATTGCAATTACAAACACCAGCCGTGTTTACTTCCCAAACATCCCCTGGAACTGCGACAGGAGCCCCGCGCCGTCGCTGAGAATAGGCTTCATAGTATTGAGCATACCCATAAGAGACTTCTGTGTATCAAGGAGTTTCTTGGTGTCCTCGGTTAGGGAGCTGATCTGGCCAGGGTTGAGCGAACTGAGGGCGCGCATAATAGTCGTGCCGGCATCAATGTGGGGACCATTCTTGCCTTCCGCGGGGAGTTGGCCGAGTTTGAAGAGACCATCCTCGCTCTCCGCCTGGAACTTCTCAATGCCCGAGGAGAAACCCTGAGTGACAGCACCAGGTGCGAGGGCGGTTGCGACGGTGGCCTGCTGGCCGGCCGCGGGTGGGACGGCAGTCCCAGGAGTCATCCCAGGGGCCGCAGGGGCGACTGCAGCAGGGAGCGTTGAAGGAAGAGGGGGACCGACGGGAGCCGCAATGCTTCCGCTCGCACCAGGAATAGTGGCAGTTAGAGGCGTTGCACCGGCTGCACCAGGGGCCATCGCAAGGGGTGCCCCCATGGGGGCCGCACGGGCCGCCGCGCCAGGAGCGGATGCAGTGCTGGGCATACCGGTCACTGGGGCGGCCGACGGGGCCGCCATGGCAGTTGGGGCCATATTCACAGGCATCATTATGGGAGCCGATGCGGTAGGTGATGCGACTGGCACAGTGATTTGACCGGGGGTCGCTGCAGGAAGAGCCGCAATATTCGAGGCGACCCGCGCAGAGTCTGCGGCCGCACCAGCAGCGCCGACAGCCATATTACCTGTCATCGCAGAAGGCATGCCAGTGCCTGCACCAGCGCCCGTAGCACCAGGAGGAAGAGCCGGCACAGCGGCAGGCATTGTAGGCGCGACAGGGGCGGCTGGCGCGGCGGCCTGTGCAGACTGCACAGTGGCACCAGGGAGGGCAACACCGCCAGCCGTGGCGGGTGCGGTGGCGGCGGATGCATTTGCAGCGGTTGCATCTTCGAACCCTTCAACTCCCTTCCGCATATTATTAGAAAATCCCTCAACCTCCTTCGCACCACCCTTCATCGCCCCCAGGCGCCGAATAACCTTCTCAGGGGACTCGTGCATGGCATTTCCCTCAAAAGCCTCCTTCGCCGCCCCAGCCTCCACCCACTTTGCCTGCACAAGCGGCAGCGCATACTTAATTGCAATCCCCGCGACTATGATGGCGGCCACCGCCATTTCAATGCTCGCATCCATGCTGTAAGAGATCATCCCCACAGCAAACGATGCAAGAAGACCCACTGCACCCAGCATGCGCGAGGCCCATAACAGATATACGACAAATACACTTGCCGCAAATGCACTTGCTGCTACTACGCCACTCATCTGACTAAAGCGGCCAAAATTATGGGGCAACAAGAGGCACCAGCACCCGTTGGAGGATCCAGAAAAACACGCCGGCCCCGACCGACTTCACTAACAGCCCGACCGTAGTGAGATCCCCGCCGATCCGAAGAAGGCGCGGGAAGTAGAGCCCAAGCATCGTATTAATAAGTGGAAGACTCACCACAAATACGATGATGGCCACCAGGAGCGGCGTCTTGACCTCTTTTAGGAATGTCGTCTTGGACGATGTGAACCAGCCGTCCTCCTTCGGAGGTGCAGGAGGTATAACAGGCATCATGCCGGCTCCAGCCCCAGGATAGTATGGCGCCCCCATCGAAGGAGGCCCGAAGTGCCCCTGGTTCGGCATAAGTGCCGCGAAATCTGCCGGGCTAGGATGCTGTCCACCAATCATGTGGGCGGTCGGTGTGGCAGGGTCCATTGCATGGTGGATCATTGTGTTAGGGTTCGGATCCGTCATTGCCGGTGCCGCCCGTGCGCTGGGGGCCGGGGGGAGTGCAGGAGGTTGTGCGGACATCATCGCATTTCCTGGGTTTCCGCCAGTGTTCATATCGGCCAGAATCTTTTGCACAAGGTCTCCGTCATTGTCGAGCGGGGCCTGCGAAGCGAGATCTTCGAGACTAGTGCCAGCGCTTGCCATATTACTTTTTCAAACTCATGAAAAAAGTGCTTTTAGTTGGCCGCGGTTGCGGCAGCGGCGGACGCGAGCCCCAGTCGGTTCGCGAACCCACCCTTAAATGACTCCACAATAGCCCCCGTGCAATCCGTGGTGGCCGTCTTGAATTTGAAGCACTTCTCCTTGAATTTGTAGACGGCCTCGTTCACATCGGCCACCGGCGGGGCCTTATAGCGCACACATGCATCGCCGACACAGCCACCACCGCTAATAATCACAATTATGCCGACGCCGACAATGAAACTAAACAAATATCCGAACTTCGGGTTTCTGATGTAGTCGATTAGCATATTCTAAGATACAGCCCGATAATTGCCTTCTGCGCCCCACCCAATAAAACACGCGCCCCTAATAGATGTTATTCAATCCCGCACTTTTCCTTGCAGGACTCGCCGTGGGAATTTTCCTGGTATGCTCACTTGGCCCGGAACAAAAGATTGTCGTAAAGTATCCTACGCCAGAAAACGGCGGCACCGTCTACAAGGACGGCAACGGCGTTTGCTACAAATATAATTCGGCCGAAGTAAAGTGCGACGGCGAAAAGGTCAAAGAATATCCCATCCAGTCGTCATAAACCTGCCCCGTCCCACCTCCCATCAACCCCCTCTAAAAGCGAACGCGGCGCTGTATTGCGTTTATTACAGCACCCCGTTCACTACGCTCCCGCTCACGAGCATATGCCACATCACTAATTGCCTCCTCCACCGCGCCTCCCTCGGCGGCCCCGTCGCCCTCCCCGCGCTCATCACGAATGGCCGACCGCACCTCCATGAGGATTTTACCATAGAGATTCCCGCCACGCCATTCAGCCGAATTGGCAATTTTGGGGTCCGTTAGGGGAAGCCCGATACCGTCTTTCTTTTCACGGGTGTCGGCGAGGACGAGCGTCTTATCGCCGGTCAGGAGGAGTTTGTCGGCCAGTTCGGGATGCTGCTTGAACTTTGCCAGGGTGGCTTC
>VFQS010002836.1_pt1 | contig 13803 bp, 11 predicted proteins | sample 3512361 | NCBI WGS metagenome assembly VFQS01 (sample SAMN10412375, study PRJNA504923) | tailings metagenome | isolation source: Relicate 1 Philex TSF3 active mining | place: Philippines
ATTTTTTGAAAAACAATTTTGACTATGTTGATTTTTTAGATGTTCCACCTGCAATTGGAAAAGCCTATTTTATTGGAGATAACGAAAACAACACTATAAAATTAGATATCTTTTATACTGATACATTTATTCAGCCTTACATCGAAGAAGATGGAATTAGAATGGCTACTATTGAAGAAATTATTGCTATGAAGGTAGATGTCATACAAAGAGGTGGAAGAAAAAAGGATTTTTGGGATTTACATAATTTACTTGATTCTTATTCTATAAGTCAAATGATTGAACTACATGAACAAAGATATCCTTATACTCATGATAGAGATTTAATTACTCAAAACTTTATTCTTTTTGAACAAGCTGATGATGATTTTGACCCTATTTGCTATAAAGGAAAATATTGGGAGTTTATTAAAGAGGATTTTGAAGAAATAGTAAAAAATAATTTTCCCTCTAATAATTAATTTTGTAACACCTCGAGCACACCTCCACTCTCTTTAACCTTTATGAATAAAGAGAAAAAAGATATTGTATCGGGAAGTAATTTGAAGTTTTATTGACACGCGAATGAAACAAGTCCGTCTAGGCGGAACGTAGATTTGGCGGATTTTTAGTTACACAAAGTAGCACTACGTTTTGCACAGAGTTACACGGAGTTTCTATGAAGTGGATTGTGTTGAAGAGTTACACAGAGGCGTTGCACTTTTATAGGAACGCGGATGACGATGATTTAGCGGATGGTTACGGATTTCTTATGAAAAGTTATAACGTTTAAAGTTCTTGATAGGAATTGTCCCCTTGAGAGCTTGTTCCGACTTTTCGGAGGGACTACAGGGGTGTTTCGGGTGTTTTTGAACTTTGAATATTGAATAACGAATTTTGAATTTTGAAGTTGTTCTTGCACTTGAACTTGTTCTTGCACTTGCCCTTGAACTTTTATTTTTTTTGGAACACAGATTGAAGAAATCGAAATAATCTTAAAAATCGAAATTAAATAAAAAATCTTTGAAGGAATTGTCCCCTTGAGGTCCCGATAGCTATCGGGATTAGGGGTGTTGCGGGTGATTTTAATGTTGAATGATGAATAACAAATGTTGAATTTTGAAGTTGTTCTTGCTCCTGAAGTTATTCTTGAGTTGGCACGCGGATAAAACGGGTTTGCTTACGCAAATCGCTGGTGGTGGCGGATTTTTTTTAAACAAATAGTCACAATAGGTATTGTGCTCGTTGTGCTTTCTTTGTGCTCTTTGTGGTTAAAATTTACACAGAGCCTCACCGAGTTTTTTTATTTTTGACCTTACCCATTAACTTGCCCTTGAATTAGAACACGTTTTTTTTGCTTCTCAAAGTGAGGTGGTTACGGATAAAAAAAATGACAAAAACAAGGCAAATAAGTTGAAAAATAAGCGATTAATCTAATTCTACAATGTAATAGTTAATGTTAAGATTTTCAAATATTTACACTTTAATAAAGTGAATTGACGTATTTTTTAACTCATTGATTTTTAAATCATTAAAAAACAATACTGGTAAACTGACAATCAACAACTTTGTTAAAAACATACTTCAATTGTGAATAACTTTGCTTTTATTTTTCCTACAAATTTATAAACTTTGTAAACGTCGGTTAGGCACGAATTCCGAAGCTAGTGTACTATGACAAAAAGTAAATATTTCATTTAAAACACATGTAATCATGAGTGTTAAGTACAAAGTTCTTCCAAGAAAGAACCCTCAGGACATCACAGCGCCTGAAAAATTTTATGCAGCTGCCATCGCGGATGGTGAAGTTGATTTAGACAAATTAGCCGAGCAAATTTCGTATCAGTGTACGGTAACCGAATCGGATTGTTATGCAGTATTATTGTCGCTAGAACGCAACATTATTAGCGAATTAGAGCAAGGCAGAATTGTCAAACTAGGACGTTTAGGTAATTTCCAAATTGGAGTAAGCTCTGAAGGAAAAGAAACAGCTGAAGAGGTAACCTCTGGAGCCATTACCAAAACAAGAATTTTATTCCGTCCTGGTAAAAGATTACGTAGTTTATTGAATGATTTATCATTTAGAAAAGCGAGCTAGAACCCCACTTTTTACATAATTTTGTAATAAGACCTCGAGTATTCCAGTGCTCGGGGTCTTTTTTTTGTTATAAATGTAACAATTTCGTCCTGATGAAACATTTGCTTCGTCCTGATGAAAGATTTACTTCGTCCTGACGATTCCTGTTCTTCGTACGGATGAAATTACAAAACACTTCTTTTGCTTTTTTTTTTAACGAAAAATACTAGTGATTGTTTCAACTCCCTTTCCAAAAACTTGAAAAAGGCCTATTTTTTTTTCCTTTCAAAGGTTTTTTAGTGCCAAAAAAGCATAAAAAAAGCTCAAAAAAATTGGCTAGAACCCCACTTTTTGAGCGTAATTTTTGTAATAAGACCTCGAGTAGTTCCAGCTACTCTAACGAAATTATAGTGTAAATATAGTACTATATTTTATTTTGCATGCAGGTTTTTTAAAAATTTAACACGATAAAACCAAATTTTTTATGTCTTGAAATTTTAAAATTTTTATTGTAATGCACCCCATAACAGTGTAAGAGAAAATTTTCATTTTACGCGTTTTTATTTTTTAACACGCTTCGTACGGATTTACGTATTTTTATCTCAATTCCTTTATTTACTTTAGCTGAAGAAGACACCCCCGTATTTCTACCTGGTTTGAAAATCAGGTATTTTTACGGGTTGTTTACCACCTTTTTTTTTCTTATGTTTGAGAACTTTTAAAGTTAAAATTAACTTTATTATTCATAAAATAAATTTACAATTTTTAAAATAATGACTAGTATTCTTGAAATTCTTGAAAATGAAACAGATGGAAAATGTTACACTTCATATCGCTATTGTGCTGATGAAGAATTTCGATTTCCAACTCTTTCTTATGATGAAGAACAAGCTTTTACCATAAAAAAAGACAGATATGGAGAAACTGACCAAAGTGGAACAACAAAAAATTTAAGAGATTACGCTGAAAGAATAAAAAATAGCAAACCACTTTTTAGATTTTTTTTAGACGGCTCAAGAAAAACATACAAAATTGATGATTTAGAAATAAATCGCAGAATATTTCCAATAATGGCAGGTCAAATTGGAGTTGCATGCTGTGAGCGAAAGTCTCCTAGTCAATTCAAGTGTGCCGAAATGGAATTTAGTTTAGTCTTATCCTTACCTACTGTTGCTAATCCTAATGTTACAAACTCTAATCTATTTTTTAATGCACTTGCGTCAAAAGTTAATCAAGCAAAAAGAATTCAAAATACTAACATAAAATTTTCGAAAATTCTTTCATACAATTCTAGTAAACAAGAAGATAATAAAAAATTTGAAAATTTAGGAATTGCAACTATACAAGACGAAATGATAGAATGTGAAAAAAGAATAGTTGCCAATCTTTACAAGAAAAATTTATTAGATGATAAAAATTATTTAATTAAAGATGGTTCATTACAATATACACCAATAAAATCTAGTGATTTTAAAGAGCTTTCAAAATTTAAGAATCATTATAGAAGTGTAGTTGGAGTATCAAAAATGTTTAATCCTGAATTATGTGAAGATAGAAGTGGTAAAAGTAATGCTGACAAAATAGCAAATTTAGGACTTTACCATAGAACTCCAGTATATATGTATCAAAGTGATAGAGTTGGAAATGTAAATTTTGCAATATGGTATGTAAGGATTAGGGATATTAATCACACTGAAAGTAGATTTTCGGGTATACTTAAAATTGAAAAAATACTTATAACTGATGATGAAAACGAGAATGGATTAGATAGTTCTGAAGTAGATATAATAACAGCAAATATAATAAATGAAAGAAACCCAGTATGTTATGGAAAAGATAGTCGTTGGGCAAATCATTTATATCCGGTATATTTAACAGAAAGCTTTATAAAAAGCAAATACTTAAGCGACATTAATTTTATTAATTTATTCTAAATGAAACAAATAGGAAAAGTAATAGCAACCGAAAAAGCACCTACAACTGTAGATGAATTTTATTTTTGGACTGACAAAGAAATGATTTTAAAACCATTTGATGTAATCAAAGTCAGTCATATAAAGGATTCTGTAACTTTTGGCGTTGTTGAGGAAATCTCACATTTAACAGACAATACAAGTTTTATTGGAGGGTTTATTTCTAGTGATTTTGGTGATGTTTCAGCTACTTCTTACACTCAAAGAATCGGAATGAATTATGTTAAGGCAAAAGTTGTAGCTAACTCAAAAGATATTTATACCCCGGTATTAGATAGTAGTAATGTCTCACTTGCAAATGAAGAAGATGTAAAAGAAGCACTTGGATTAAAAAATCCAAAAAATCCATTGGCTTGTGGATATATTGAAATGTATGAGAAACCCGACAATATTTCAATTCCTGTACATTTCAATTCTCATTTTTTGATTGGACCTGAAGGAGCTCACTTAAATATCTCTGGAATATCTGGTTTAGCATCTAAAACCTCTTACGCAATGTTTTTATTAAAGGCAATTCAAGATAAATATCTTAAAAGCAATTCGGAAGAATCAGTTGCTTTTGTGTTTTTAAATGTTAAAGGAAGAGATTTATTAGCAATTGATGAAGTAAATGATGAATTAGAAAAAGAGCAATTAGAGATTTATGAAAAATTAGGTGTTGATGCTACTCCTTTTAAAAATGTAAAATACTTTTATCCTTACTCAAAAGACATTTCTTCATCAACATATTGTAAAGTTGATGATGTTAAATCGCAAATTGAATTGAACAAGGCAGAACTTTTCAAATACATTTATGAAGATGATAAAGAAAATATCGATTTGCTATTTTCTAATATTGATGACCCCACTCAAACAATGGATTCTATTGTTAATGTGATTGCCTCTGGGCAGGGTAATTTTTCAAATATCACAAATTGGAGCGACCTTTTAGAACAAATAAAAAATAACACTGTTTCAGGTAGAAATTTAGATAAAGAAATTACAGTTTTAAGTTGGAGAAAGTTTTATCGCATTTTTAGAAAAACAATTGAAAAAACTACAATTTTCGCTAACTCCTATAACAAAGAAAAAAAAGAAACAAGGCTTCAAGAGTCGATAAAAGGGATTAATAAAAATGATGTTTTTGTTGTTGACATTGCAAAATTAGATGAAGAAACTCAAGGTTTTGTTTTTGGAGATGTTATGAGAGCAATTTATGATTTAAAGCTAGGTCAAATTGAAGGAAGAGATGAAAAAGATATTCCTTCAAAAATAGTTTTATTTATTGATGAACTTAATAAGTATGCTTCGAAAGATGTCCCAAAAAGTTCTCCTATTTTAAGACAACTTTTAGATATAACTGAAAGAGGGCGTTCGTTAGGAATAATACTCTTTGCCGCAGAACAATTCAAAAGTGATATTCATGATAGAGTTAAAGGGAATTGTGCTACACATGCCTATGGTAGAACTAACGCTATAGAAGTATCAAAACCAGACTATCAATTTGTACCATCTGTATATAAATCAATGCTTACTAGACTTAAACAAGGAGAGTATATACTACAAAACCCTATCTTTCGTTCACTTTTAAATATAAAATTCCCAAAACCAATTTACAAGCAATACAAAAATGGATAATAAGTACACAACTGTAATTGGAAAAGATGTAATAGAATCTTTAACAATAGGAATGTATGAAGATTCACGTTTTATTTTTCGTGAATATATACAAAACTCTGCTGACCAAATAGATAAAGCTAAAAAGGATAATATTCAAGATGATTTTTATATTCACATAGACATTGACCCATTAAACAATACTATTGTTTTCGAGGATAATGCTACGGGGATAAGTATTGATAATTTATTACCTATTTTAAAAAACATTGCTAGTTCTACAAAAACAAGAGGAGTAGATAAAGGTTTTAGAGGTATTGGAAGATTAGGTGGATTAGGTTATTGCGATAAACTTATTTTTGAAACAACTTACAGAGGAGAAGGTAAAAAAGGAATAATGACTTGGGACGCTTCCTTATTGAAAAAAATAATTAATGATAGAACAAATAATGAAGAAGCTTCGAAAGTTATTGATTCAATTACTACTTTAAAGGTTGAAGATGCTGACATTAATGAAGGATATTTTAAAGTAACCCTAAAAGGTGTTACAAATCTTAATCTACTAAATAAAGATGAAATTAGAAAATATTTGTCATTAGTTGCTCCAGTTCCGTTTCACAAAAAATTTATCTTTGAAGACAAAATATATAACGAATTAATAAAAGACGGATTAACTATTGACGAGTATAAAATATTTGTAAATCAAGAACAATTATACAAAGGCTATTCAACTTATATTTATGAAGGAACAGAGGAAAACAAAAAAAAGGTTGGGGACATTATAGATGTTGTTTTCATAAAAGAATTTGACAATACAAATAATATACTATATTGGGGTTGGTATGGAATTTCTGACAAAGTGCAATCTTTAAATCAGATAAATTATTCAAGAGGCTTTAGATTAAGAAAAGCAAATATTCAAATTGGTGATGAATATACTTTAACTAAGTTTCATAAAGATAAACGTTTTCAAAATTACTTCATAGGAGAAATTCACGCCTTTCATAATGAATTAATACCAAATGCTAGAAGAGACTACTTCTCAGAAAATGAAATCTGTATAAATTTTGAAACAAAACTAAAAAGTTTTTTTTATGACACTATACATAAACTTTGCTACAAAGCCTCTGATTTTAATAGTTCAGTAAAAAAAATCGAAGAGTATCATAAATTACAGAATGATTTTGTTGAAATATCAAATAATAAAGGATTTACAGATAAAAATGAAAAAGAAGAACTTCTTCAAAAATTAGAAAAAAAGAAAAAAGAAGCCGAAAATGCAGAAACTAAAATATTAAAAATAAAAGAGGATGCAACTAATAACAATATCCCAATAGATAAAATTATTAGTCGGGTAGATTCTAAAAAAACAATGTTATCAGAAAATAAAGTAGAAAATTTTGAAGATAATAAACCAAAATTTAGAACTGATAATTTAAGTAAACTAAATAAAGAACAAAGAAAATTTGTTGGTAATATATTTACAATAATAAAGAATGTATTACCAAATGAAACTGCTGAAAATTTAATTAAAAAAATTGAGGAAGCATACAAATAAACTTTTATGGAAAATCATAATGAAAAACATATATCTGAATTTATGCTTTCAGAATATGAACATATTTCAAACGCACATTTCGAATCAGGTAAATCGATAAATTCATTTTTTAGATATTATTTACTAATAATGTCTGCACCTGCGTTTATTTTTTTAATCTTTGACAAAAAAATTGAAGATATTACTAAAATGTTTAATGGAGAAGATTTAGGTGTAAACAAGTACATTTGTTTTTTCTTTATAATTATTTCATTTGTAGGGTATTTCATTTTTATGTATATAGTTAATAAAAAAATGGAAGTTATCTTATATGCTAGAACTGTTAATGGTATTAGGAATTATTTCAAAACAAGATCAGAAATTGATGTTGAAAAATTTTTAGTGTTACCGACAGATGTAAATAAACCATCATATTTCAAATTGAGTGGTTTTTATATGATACTTCCAATTGGAATAATTAATTCTGTTTTTTTATTTATTGCTCTATGGATTATCAATTACAAATGTTTAAGTATTTCACTTTCGTTATTATTTTTAATAACTCATATAATCAGTTACATAGTTATTTCAATTAATAAAAACAATGATGTAAAATAATGAAAAGAAAAATTTTATTAATAGAACCAAATTACAAAAACAAATATCCTCCAATCGGATTGATGAAGATAGCTACATATCATCGTAAATTAGGTGATGAAGTTAAATTTTTTAAAGGAGATTTAAAAGACTTGGTTATAGATGATTTATATGAAGAATTATTTGTTAAGCTAAATTATATTGATAGTTCTGTTAATTGGAGTTCAAAAAACACAATTATAAAGAAGTTTATAAAAACTGGAAATAAAAATATTTTAGATGAAATAATAATTGAACATTCTGATTTTCAAAGTTCAATCGTTGAAAATTTAATTTATTATTCTCAATATTTTAGAAAGAAAAAGTATATACAAAATCCAAAATGGGATAGAATATATGTAACAACGTTATTTACATTTTATTGGAAAATAACTGTTGAAACAATTCATTTTACAAAACATTTAGTAAAAGACTTAAATGAAATTCATATAGGTGGAGTATTAGCTTCTCTTTTGCATGAAGAACTATATAGAGAAACCGGAATAAAACCTCATAATGGATTACTAGATAAACCTGGTATGTTGGATGATAACAAGCTAATTATTGATAACCTACCTTTAGATTATTCAATTTTAGAAGAAATTGATTATCAATATCCTACACAAAGTGCTTACTTTACATTTATGACTAAAGGATGTACAAGAAAGTGCGCATTTTGTTCAGTTCCTATATTAGAGCCTACCTACAAACCAAAAATTGAAACTATTGATAAGTTTAGAGAAATAAAAGAAATTTATGGGGAGCAACAAAATTTATTATTGATGGATAATAATGTTTTAGCATCACCAAAATTTCCTGAAATCATACAAGAAATTAAAGATATGGGGTTCTACAAAGGAGCTACTTATATTGAACCTAATCAATTAGATATTTCAATAAAAAATTTATCAAATGGTTTAAATGATAAAGCATATATAAAAAGAACATACAATCTTCTGCATAAATTATTAGCTAAACTTAAAAGTACTAACAAGCAAAAGTTTTATGATATTTTAGATTATTATAACCTAATAAAATTCGATACAACAACAAAAGAGAATTTATTATTATCATACGATGAATTAAAAGATATGTATGAAAAATATAGAAATAAATCCCCTAAATTACGTTATGTAGATTTTAACCAAGGTACTGATGCGAGATATGTAACCGACGAGTTGATGAAGCTAATGAGTGAAATTCCTATTCGACCTTTACGAATTGCATTTGATTACATTGGATTGAAGAAACAATATACAGAAGCAGTTAGATTAGCTGCAAAGTATGAAATTAAAGAACTATCAAATTATATCTTATATAATTTTAATGATAAACCTGAAGACCTTTATAATAGACTTCAGATTAACATTGATTTATGTAAGGAACTAGATATTGATATTTTTTCATTTCCTATGAAATATATTCCACTTTTTGGAGAAGATGCAAAACATAGAGATTATACAGGTAAATTTTGGAATAAAAAGTTTATTAGAGCAATTCAATCAATTTTAAATGTTAGTAAAGGAATAGTTGCTCCAGCAAGTAAAAATGATAATACTTCTTTTTTCCATAAAGCATTTGGAAATAATTTAGATGAATTTTTCGAACTATTGTATATGCCTGAAACATACATCATTTACAGAAATATTTTTGAAAATGATTTGGGCTACACATCAATTTGGAAAGATGAATTTAATAATCATCTTTCTGAAGAAGAACGTGAAGAAGCAAAAAAAATAATTGAGAGTAATGATTTCAATTACATTGATGAAATCACTACAAATAAAAAAGTTCGACATTTTTTGAGACACTATACAATTAATAGGACAAATCTTTTGAATAATGATCCTGAATATAAAAAGACAAAACAAAAATATGATAAGTTAATTAAAGAAGATAGTTTTATAAATTTGACTTTAACATATGACTTTGAGTAAAACTAACAAAAACTATTTACCCTTTTCAGCCAATCTCCCAACTCAAAAATTAGCTTCTGTATTCAGTAGCACATCAGCTACGTATAAATATTATTGGTTGTTAGCAATTTTAGAATTAGTAGAGGACAATCATTTGATAATACCAAAGAAGAAACTATTTGCTAAAATGATTAGTAATTCTTGGTATACTATCAACTATTTTCATATTTCTTTTGGAAAACAAGATAAATTACAACACGCAGTTGAACATATATTACATTTTGAAGGATTAACTTTAGATGAAAAGAAAGCTACCATTGAATACCATATAGAAAATCCTAAAAGCAAGGAAACCATTTCTCAATTAATGCACTTTGATAAAAATGTGCCTCACTGGCTACTTTCTGCTTGGTTTCCTGGATTAAATAAAGCTGATATTTATCAAAAGTCAAGTCAATTTGAAAATGAGTGTTTATATGGATTACATAAAGATACCATAGAAATAAATCCAATTTGGGTGAACTATTTACAAACTAACGCTAGAGTTTTAAAGGATTTTTGTTACTGGAATTTGAGCTTGTTTCTTCAAAATAGAAATCCTAATGTTCCAGATATTCCTAATAAATTAATAAAGCCAGCTACAAGAAATAGTTTAATTAAACAAACGAACGAATATTGGCAATTAGTTTTTAAAGAGTTGGGTGTTATCGATTGTATTTTCACTAATACCAAATTACAATTTGAACAAAAGAACTTTGCTATTGACCATTTCATTCCTCATGCTTTTGTTTCTCATGATTTGATATGGAATTTGTTACCTATTGAAAGAAGTTTTAATAGTAAGAAGAGCGATAAGCTTCCCATTTTTGATAAACATTTTGATTCTTTCTTTGAACTACAAAAAACAGCTTTTGAGATTAATAAAAAATACAATCCTAAAAGCAGATATATAGAAGAATATCTAACTATTTTTCCTTCTATCGATTCTTTTGAAAAAGAAAAATTCGCAAATACTATTCAGCCTTTATTGACCATTGCAAACAATAATGGTTTTTTACACTTACATGAATAATCAAAATCCATACAGCCATTTAACTGCAATTGAAAGAACTTCTCTTTCATATCCAGCACGTCTGCTAATAAACAAAAACAAAATGCAGGGTAAAATACTTGATTATGGATGTGGTACAGGAAAAGATGTTGAACTAATGACAAGTAAAGGATATGATATCACAGGGTATGACCCTCATTATTTTCCAAATTATCCTAGCGAAAAATATGATACTATTTTATGCTTTTATGTACTAAATGTATTACTACCAGAAGAACAAGCCGAAGTTTTAATGAATGTTTCCCATCTTTTAAAACCTAATGGAAAAGCTTATTTTGCTGTAAGAAGAGATATTCAATATGAAGGATTTAGGATACATAAAGTTCATAAAAAAGAAACCTATCAATGTGTTGTAAAACTAGCATATACTTCCATTTTTAAAAATGAGAATTGTGAAATTTATGAATACCAACATTACACCTCTATAAACAAAGGAAATACAAATTTAAGTCCTTTTTTAGTTGGAGAAGAGACAAGAGAATTAATAGTTGAAACCGCAACTGTTTTTTCCTTTTACGATAAATTTCCTGTTTCCAAAGGTCATGCTTTAATTGTACCAAAACGTTTAGTATCTAACTATTTTGATTTGACTTTAAAAGAGCAAACAGCTTGCTGGATAGTTGCAAATAAAGTAAAATCTATTCTGCAAGAAAAATACAATCCTGATGGTTTTAATATTGGAATCAATATTAATGAAGATGCTGGTCAAACGATTTGGCATTGTCACATTCATGTTATTCCGAGATACAAAGGAGATGTAGAAAATCCCAGAGGAGGAATTCGTGGAGTTATCCCAAAAATAAAAAACTACTAGCCATTACCCTAGTAAATTACTACACTTTTTTAAGTAAGCATAAGAGATTGAAAAAATCTGTAAAGATTTTAAAAAATCGTACTTTTGAAGCGCTAGCATCAATCAAATGGATTCACTCACACAAATCGTCCTCGGAATCGCTACTGCCGAACTCGTAGCCGGTAAAAAACTGCAAAACAAAACGTTTTTGTATGGTGCTATTATAGGAACGATTCCCGATTTGGATATTGTAGTTGGAAAGTTTCTTAGTGATGTTGATGGTATTGCTATTCATAGAGGCTTAAGTCATTCCCTACTCTTTTTTGTGTTTTTGGCACCTATTCTGGGTTGGGTAATATCTAAAATAGAAAAAGATACAATTCATTTCAAAAGTGCTTCTTTATTAGTGTTTTGGTGTTTGACTACGCATGTTTTACTAGACTTATTTACCTCCTGGGGCACACAAATGCTTTGGCCTTTGGATTATAGATTTGCCTTGAAAACCATCTTCGTTATCGACCCACTATATACGATTCCGCTTTTAATTAGCTTGATTTTCGTTTGGAAAAACAAAGAATTTTTAGTCAGAAGAAAATACATAATCCGTGGTTTAGTAATTAGTTCATCCTATTTACTCTTAACTTGCTTTTTGAAACTTTTTGCCGTACAACAATTTGAAAAAGCGTTACAAAATCAAAAATTGACTTACCAAGAATTAATTGTAAAACCAACGGCGTTCAATTCTATTCTTTGGAATGCGAATGTAGCGACTTCAGATGGCTATTATCTTGCCGATTATTCAATATTTGACTCACAACCAATACGTTTTACGTTCTATTCCAAAAAGAAAGAACTGGAAGAAAAATTGGTAAATTCGTATGATTTTCAACAACTTAAAAAAATTAGCGAAGGTTGGTATTTGGTTTCCGAACACAACCATCGCTTGTATTTTAATGATTTGCGATTTGGTATATTGAACAATGCTCCTGAAAATCCTCAGTTTGCTTTTAGTTATGAGATGATTCCTATGTCTGATGGAATATATTGGGCGAAGGAAGTTCCTAAAGCCAAAAGAGAGGGGAAAGCATTACTTATAAAAATTATTAGACGACTAAAGGGAAATTAATTATTCACTAGTACTCATCTTCATCTGCAAATGATTCAACAATACCTGATATTTACTGATTTCTCTCAATTCTACTTCGTCTTCTGAAGTGTCTAACATTTCATCTAAAACATCGCTAACTAGAACTAATTGAAGACTAGCTTCTGAAAAATTCTTAATCGCCATATGATCGATGATGGATTGAATGTCTTTTTTAATTGCGTCAAATTGATTTTCCATAGTTTTTTAATAAAACGTTTTTTTAATCGTTGGTAAAGGGATGTTGGTAGTAATTAACTTCTGAATAATTTCGTTTCTTACCATTTCTAAATCAGAAACATCTAAATATTTCGCCCATGTATCCGATTCCAAAATTTCTTTTACTTGCCGGATGACTTTTGCCGTTTCGGAAGCATTTCGTAAAACAGCTTTTCCATCAAAATTAGGATTATTCTTGTGTTGGAAAGTTGCTTCTTTGGCATCGAAATTTACTTCTACATAAAATAGGTTCTCCGTTTCATTATTCGGATAGAAATCCGTCCATTTCGCATAACCAATTCGATGTTGACTGTTATTTATTTTTGCTCTTAAACTTGCATTTGAACTTGAACTTACCCTTGTATTTGAATTTAAACTTGCATTTGAACTTGCCCTTGAAATCAAACGCCATCTACAATTCGCAGCTCTTCCCCAATGATTCGAAATACGATAAACACCTTCATCAGTAAAACAATAACCACTTCCCGATTTACTTTTGTAATGCCACTCGATATTTGGAATCGTAGTCACATCGACTTCGGTAAACTCACAAAAAGTGTGTTTATGAAAATTGGTTTTATTGTATTTTTTTAAGGTCATAAAGTGTCTATTCAATTTTTTTGTAACAAAAGTAACATTTGATTTTTAAAGAATCGTTGTATCTTTACAAAAAAGGAGTAAGAATGAGAGACATTTTAGAACAAGCCTATAGTTATATTTTTGAAGAAGCTTTATTAGATGAAATCGCAAAAGTAGCGGTTTATAAGGAATTTAAAGCCGATGATTACCTAATTGAAATTGGGGATTACATCAAAACGATGC